>Ga0247727_10004524_pt1 | contig 29369 bp, 36 predicted proteins | sample WisWelCaveWW1625_FD_202498 | JGI IMG/M metagenome (GOLD analysis project Ga0247727, IMG submission 202498) | Biofilm microbial communities from Wishing Well Cave, Virginia, United States - WW16-25 | ecosystem: Environmental > Aquatic > Deep subsurface > Groundwater > Cave microbial mat | place...
AAAATGAAAGAAGGACGCCTGTTGCCCTGGCTGGAGCTGGATAAAGCGAATATGGCTGGAACGGTTCTCGAGATCCCAGGACGGGCAGATATTCCCATCGAGGCCAACGAGAACCTCGTGGTTGAATTGTACTCGAAGTAATGAATCCCATTACGGGATTGAACCAAGATCGGAGATGCTTACTATGACTTGGCCCAATTTACAAATGCCGGACAGTGTCGAACTTGAGGAGTCGAGCTATTCGAGCACTTTCGGCAGATTTATTGTGCAGCCCCTGGAACGCGGCTTCGGCACCACGATTGGCAACGCCTTGCGCCGGGTTCTGTTGTCGTCGCTGCCGGGCGCGGCCATTACGATGATCAAAGTCGACGGCGTTCATCACGAATTTTCAACCATTCCCGGCGTCGTCGAAGATGTGTCGGAAATGATTTTGAATCTCAAGGAAATCCGCTTCAAGCTCATCAACAAGAAGCCGGACCGAGTTCTTTTGGAGCTTAAGGGGCCGCATGAATTCAAAGCCGGCGATATTCAAAACGGCACGACGGATTTTGAGATTCTCAATCCGGACCATCACGTGGCGACGCTGAACAAAGGCGCGGAAGTCAATCTCGAGCTGCGCATCGGCCGCGGCCACGGCTACGTGCCGGCGGAAGAAAACAAAATCCCGGACATGCCGCTCGGCTCGATTCCGATTGACGCCATTTACACGCCGATTAAGAACGTCAGCTATCGCGTCGAGAATATTCGCGTGCAGCAGCGCATCGACTACGAGAAGCTGATCATGGAGATTACCACCGACGGCAGCATCACGCCCGACGATGCGCTGACCTACGCCGGCAAAATTCTCCGCGATCACGTCAATCTCTTTATCAATTTCGACATCAAACCGGAGGTCGAAGAAGAGCCGGCCCAGGTCGACGAAGAGGTGCTGCGCGTCCGCAAGCTGCTGAAGATGTCGGTGGACGAGCTGGAATTGTCCGTCCGCTCGTACAACTGTTTGATGGCCGCCAACATCAAAACCATCGGCGATCTCGTGCGCCGCGACGAGCAGGAGATGCTGAAGTTTCGCAACTTTGGCCGTAAGTCGCTGCAAGAGCTGACGCAAATTCTCGAAGAAAAGGGCTTGCGCTTCGGCATGGAAGTTGAGAAATATTTGAGCAACGGCCACGAGTAAAATGTAGTCTTGCCCCCTTGTGGGGCACTTTTTTAAATCCGAATTTCTTTGGTTTCAATAGCCGCCCACAAGGGGCGGGGACTACGTACTACGAAATGATAATTTGAACTCAGGAAACAATGCGCCATTTAAAAGACGTAAAAAAATTAGGCCGCACCGCCAGCCATCGTCACGCGACGCTGGCGAATTTAGCCGTGGCGGTGATCGAGCATAAACAGATTCGCACCACGACCCCCAAGGCCAAAGAGACGCGCCGCTTCGTCGAGCGTTTGATTACGCACGCCAAGAAAAACACCGTGGCGGCGCGGCGTCTCGTGTTCAGCAAATTGCGCCAACGCGCTGCGGTCAAAACGCTTTTTGATGACATCGCCCCCAAGTTTGCGACTCGCAATGGCGGCTACACCCGTGTGGTCAAATTGGGCCGCCGGCAGGGTGATGGCGCCGAGCTGGCGATCATCGAGCTTGTCGGTTACGAAAGCGTGCAAGTCGAGAAGCAGCAAAAGGCCTTTGAAAAACGCGCCGAGCGCAAGAAACGCCAAAAACAATCCGCTTCCGAACGCGGGAAAGAAAAAGCGAAACAGGAAGAGGAAAAATAATTTCACACGTGTTCCGTGTTCGGAAATATGAAGCCAGAGCGAATTCCGGCGTTCCCTCAGACTCCGCCAAGAGAATGAGAAGTCGGAGGCCGCGCTGGCTTTTTTGTTTTTTTCTTGCTATATTTATATCGTATCTCGTTACCATCTGATTGGTTGTACCAGGCAAAAGGGGAAGAACTTGAATGCGTTACAATGATTTTGAAATAGTTGGCAGTATCACGAATATTGAAATAATTGCGGTTGGTAGCTCGATTCGAGATGTTGCGCGCTTGCGACGATTATATGGGTATGGCCGTTGGCGGAAACTAAAGGGAGTCGCTACGATTCGCCTTTCTAACGGTAGGATACGCAAAGCCGAGATGCATTGGTATGAAGCACACGGCATCGGCAAGAAAGAAATGAAACGTAAACGTTATTTGGATTAGCACCATGAAACAACGAAAAAACGGTACACCGATATTTGCTGTTTGCATTGATAACTCCGGTTATCTAGCATCGCTGGAATTGCACAAAATTTATCGGGCGATACCTGATGACGATGCAGCCGCAGATGGTGATTTGCGCGTGGTTGATGAGAGTGGCGAAGATTATTTATATTCTGCCAAGCGTTTTATAGTGATGGATTTGCCACAAGCGATAAAACGCGCTTTATTAGCGACACCAAAGCCGCCAGGAAAAATGGCAAAAAAGAAATCCACTGAAAGAGATTCTGTTCGTATTTAATTGCTTTTCTGTGAGAAGGGTTGATCATGTCCTCAACCGAACCTCGGCAAATTCGCGCGCCGCGCGGCAACACGCTCACCTGCAAAGGCTGGGTGCAGGAAGCCGCGATGCGCATGTTGATGAATAATCTCGACCCCGAAGTCGGTGAGAACCCCGCGGCGTTGGTGGTGTACGGTGGTCGCGGCAAGGCTGCGCGCAATTGGGCGTGTTACGATGCGATCGTTCGCAGCTTGCGCGAGTTGGAAAATGATGAGACGTTGCTCGTGCAATCCGGCAAGCCCGTCGGAATTTTCCGCACGCACGCCGAGGCCCCGCGCGTGCTAATTGCCAACTCATTGTTGGTGCCGGCGTGGGCCAATGCCGCGTATTTTCGCGAGCTGGAAGATCGCGGCCTGATCATGTACGGACAAATGACCGCCGGAAGTTGGATTTATATCGGCACGCAAGGCATTTTGCAAGGCACGTATGAAACCTTTGCCGCCGCCGCGCAAAAACACTTTGGTGGTTCGCTCAAAGGCAAACTCGTCGTCACCGGCGGCATGGGCGGCATGGGCGGCGCGCAGCCTCTCGCCGCCACCATGAACGGCGCGGTCTGCCTCGTCATCGAAGTCGATCGTCAACGCATCGAGCGCCGCGTGCAGACACGCTATTGTGACCGTCTCTCAGAAAGTCTCGACAACGCGCTGCAAATGGTTTTAACCGCAAAGCAAAAACGCGAAGCGCTGTCCGTTGGCTTGGTGGGAAATTGCGCTGACGTTCTGCCCGAGTTGATTCGTCGCAAGATCATTCCAGATATTTTGACTGATCAAACCTCCGCGCACGATGAGTTGAATGGCTACGTGCCGCACGGCATGCCGTATGAAAAAGCGCTTGAATTGCGCAAAACGAATCCGCAAGAATACATCAAGCGCACTTACGCTTCAATGGCGGTGCATGTGCAAGCAATGCTCGATTTCCAAAAACGCGGCGCTGTGACTTTTGATTACGGCAACAATATTCGCGCCCAAGCCCAAAAGGCCGGCGTCGAGAATGCGTTCGATTTTCCCGGTTTCGTGCTGGCTTACGTTCGCCCACTTTTCTGCGAAGGCAAAGGCCCGTTCCGCTGGGCCGCGCTTTCCGGCGATCCTGAAGATATTCGCCTCACCGACAAACTCGTGCTCGATCTTTTTCCGGAAAATGAATCGCTGCGGCGCTGGATTCAACTGGCAGGAGAGCGCGTTAAATTTCAGGGCCTGCCCGCGCGCATTTGCTGGCTGGGCTACGGCGAGCGCGCGAAATTCGGCGTCGCGCTGAACGAGCAGGTCGCCAAAGGCAAAATCAAAGCGCCGGTGGTGATTGGCCGCGATCATCTCGACACCGGCTCCGTCGCTTCGCCGAATCGAGAAACTGAAAGCATGCTCGACGGCTCCGATGCGATTGCCGACTGGCCGATTCTCAATGCGTTGCTCAACACTGCCTCCGGCGCCTCGTGGGTGTCCGTGCATCACGGCGGCGGCGTCGGCATCGGCTACTCCATTCACGCCGGCCAAGTCATCGTCGCCGACGGCACGAAAGAAGCCTCGGCCCGCCTCGAGCGCGTATTGACGAACGACCCCGGCATCGGCGTCGCGCGGCATGCAGATGCGGGATATGAACTCGCGCGGAAAGTCGCGCAGGAGAAGGGTGTGAAGATTCCGATGAGGGGAAATGAAGCCGATTTTTCATAACAAGTTTTTTCATAATCAGAAAGGGAGAGTTCTTATGCCAGTCAAAACACGTGAGATTGCACCGTTTAAACGTACACTTGACGAATTGATCAAGCGTGCCAAAGTGCTCTCTGGACTAAAGACCAAACAAGAAATTCTCGATCAGGCGCTGCAACTTTTTCTTCAACATTTAGAGCAACAGAAGATATTAGGCAAACAAAAGTCATTTTACGAGTTAACGAAACATCTGGCGGGCAGTGTTGAAGGCCCATCTGATCTTGCGCATAACAAACATCACATGCAAGGATTTGGGCAATGAAACAGAAAGTTATCGCAGATACCGGTGTGCTTGTGGCATATCTCAATCGTCGTGAGAAGTTCCATGAATGGACGAAAGAACGACTCAAGAATATTGCACCACCGTTGTTAACCTGCGAAGCTGTAATTGCCGAAACCTGCTTCCTATTGAGCAAAACGGATGGAGGAATTAAAAAACTATTTGAGCTTTTTGAGTCTAGCTTCATCGTTCTTCCATTCCGGCTTGAGAATGAAATAACAATTATCAAAGAATTCATTTCCCGTTATGCCAACGTTCCAATGTCTCTTGCGGACGCGTGTTTGGTTCGCATGTCGGAGCAATACCCAGATTCTGAAGTTTTTACTGTTGATAACGATTTCAGAATTTATCGGAAAAACAGACGGCAAGTGATTCCATTGATCATTCCGGAATAGATGCAGATTATGAATACTTCGATTCAAACAAAAAGTGGCGTTTGTTCAATTATCAAAAATAATCAGAACAAAATTGAAGCCTTTGGCTTAAGGAAGTCGAATATGTCACGTTCACCGCTTGAATACTGCAGGTATATTTTAAAAAATGCAAAACGACCAACTGCCAACACATTTTGAGATCATTGGAAGTATTGATAATATTCAAATAATTGCCGTCAATAAGTCAATACGCGAACTCGCGCGTTTACGCGAACAATTTGGTGCAGGGCGTTGGCGAAAGCTAAAGGGAATCGCAACGGTTCGAATGCGTAATGGCGCGATAAGAAAAGTTGAAATACATTGGTACGAAGCGCATGGAATTGGCAAAAGAAAACTCAAAATCAAACGTTATTTGGATTAAATCATCATGAACAAACGAAGTGTGCCTAAAAAACGTTTTGCCATTTGCATAACGGATTCCGAGCCGGATTTGGAATGGCGGAAAGTTTATCAAGTCTTGCCGGATGCTGCGGCGGCCAAAGACGATTATATTCGAGTTGTCGATGAATCCGGTGAAGATTATTTGTATCCGGCGAGTTATTTTGTGTTTATTGAAATGCCGCAACCTGCTGAGCGTGCTTTAAACGCTGCCTTGAAAATGGTAAAAACGAACAAACAGTCCACTCGTGTAGCTGCATAATGAGGTTTTGAAAAAGATAATGAGTGGGCAGCTTATGATAGCTAAAGCAATTACTGCAAATCCGCTCCTCATCCACAACGCCCGACTCGCGACGCCGGTTGCTTCCATTGATGGAGGGCCGAATTGGCAACTGTTGGAAATTTTTCCAGCAGCGCTTTATTGCGAAAACGGGCGCATCGTTCGCGTTGGTAAGGAAAACGAAGTGGTAGCAGGCCTTCCGGCTTGCGAGCAGTTGGATGCGAAACAGCGTTTGATGACGCCGGGCTTGGTCGATTGCCACACCCATCCGGTGTTCTTCAATCTGCGCGATCACGAGTTTGTGCAGCGCGTGCAAGGCAAAACCTACAAAGAAATTTCTGCAGCCGGCGGTGGCATTCGCTACAGCGTGCGCGACTTGCGGCAGGCGGATTCCGAGGCGCTGCTCAAACGAGTTTTGCAGCGGCTCGATAATTTTCTGCAATACGGCACGACAACGATTGAGGCCAAAAGCGGATACGGCCTTTCTCTCGAACACGAACTGAAATCGCTGGAGATTTTGCAACAAGCTGCAAACCAGCATCCGGTCGAAATCGTGCCGACTTTTCTCGGCGCGCATGAAGTGCCGGATGAATTTCGCGACCGTCGAGAAGAGTATATCAAGCTTGTGATCAATGAGATGATCCCGGCAGTCGCGCAACGCCGGCTGGCGTGTTTTGCCGATGTGTTTTGCGAAGATCACGTTTTCAACGCCAAGGAGTCGCGGCAAATTTTATCGGCGGCGAAGCAGGCGGGTTTGCGGCCCAAAATTCACGCCGATCAATTAACCGCGAGCGGCGGCGCGGAAGTGGCCATCGAAATCGGCGCCGTTTCAGCGGATCATCTCGAACAGACCTCGCCGGCGCTGTTTGAAAATTTGCGGGCAAGCGGCGTCGTGCCGGTGTTGTTGCCTGGAGCGGATTTTTTTATTCGCGCCGCCAAATACGCCGAGGCGCGCGCGATGATTGCCGCCCGTTTACGGGTGGCGATTTCAACCGATTTCAATCCCGGCACGTGCATGACGGAAAATCTGCCGATGATCATGACGCTCGCGTGCTTGCATTTGCGCCTGACGCCGGCGGAAGCGCTCGTCGCCGCAACGATGCACGCGGCGCAAGCGCTGGCCATAGGGAACCGGATCGGCTCGCTCGAAGTTGGCAAACAAGCCGACGTGGTGATTTGGCAGGCGGAGCGGGTGGAAGAAATTCCATACCATTTCGCCGTGAACCTCGTGCATCAGGTTATAAAAAAAGGACGCATGGTTTGGCCGCGCGATCATGCAAATTTGAATTGAACCATTCCCGGAGTTTTTGTTGTGCTCATGAACCTCACAAAAAAAATGGCTGTGCCGCTTTATGTTGTTCTAGGTTTTGGTCTGCTGTTTGTGCTGGCCTGCAACAATGATAAAACCATCCCGTTGAGTTCGGATTTGGTTGACCCGAGCCAGCTTGGGCGGCGTCTGCAAGCCGTGTCAACCAGTGCCATTGATTCAACCGCGCATAAAATTGCCAATACGTTCGGCACCACCAATTTATGGCTGGGCAAATTTGACAACTTCGAAAGCCAGATTTTGATTCGTTTTGCCAGGCTGGATTTGCCGGACACGGTCAGCGTTGTCGCCGCCACGTTAAAATTACATGCGCGTCTCGTCCAGGGTCAAGCAACAAGTTTTGACGCGGCCATTCACGAAGTGACCAGTGCGTGGGATTCCAGCAAAGTGACCTGGCAGGATGATATTTTTCAAAAGAAACTTTTTAACAGCAGGCCGCTGGACGTTCAGCCGGTGCGAGCGGAGAAAACGGATTCCATCGTCTTCAAGCTCGATCCTGCAGTGGTTTCCTCCTGGCGCACCAAGGAAGGGCGTGAAAAAGGCGTCCTAATTCAAGCGCCCAACGCCGCGTTTACGAAGGCGTTTCATTCCAATTTCAGCTCCCCGAAACAGCCGGGTCTTGAATTGATCACGCTCAAAAGAGGCAATACAAAAAATGATACCACGCGCCACTCGGCCATTGCCTCCGTTTTTGTTTTTCATCGCCTGGCCGAGCTTCGGAAAGGCCCTCTGTACGTGGGAATTTCCGAGCAACACCAAAGCGTCTTTTCCTTTGATGTCGCCTCGATTCCGTCCAATGCCACGATCAGCCGCGCCACGATGACGCTGGAAGTGGATACGCTCAATTCGGCCTTTTATTCCAGCCGGCTCGACTTGCAGCTTATTCAAGCAACAATAAACTTTGATTTGAATCCGCTGCTGTTTGATCCCTTTCGCTTCTCGCCGGACAGTTTGCGAACCGTCGACGTGGATTCCGTTAATGCCTCGACGCAAAAAATCACTTTTACGGTGACCAGCTCGGTGCAGCAGTGGGTCTTGGATGCAAAAAATAATTTCGGCCTGATTTTGTTTCCGCTGGCTTTGACCGGACGTGATTTGACGCGAGCGGCGTTTTACTCAAAAGATAACAATGCGGCGCGCGCGCCGAGATTACAGATCGAATACACCTTGCCGCCGCAATGAGAAACTGTTTTGTTCGGAAAATGCAATTTTGCCGGTTCACTCTAAAAACACATTTTTATTAAAATATGAAATTCAACCTGTTTTCACGTTTTAGCCGCTATGCATTGATTTGTTTTTTTGTGTTGGCGGAAACCTCGTCCGCCGGCTCGATTTTTTCACGGCGGGGGATCGGATTGTTGCGTTATCGCGATAACGTGCGGTCCATCGGCATGGGCGGCGTCGGCATCGCCGTCGCCGACAGCATTTCATTTTATTTTCTCAATCCCGCCGGCTTGACCCGCGTCAATCTCAGCCGAATTCAAAGTAATTTTCGCTACGAACGCGCCAGCGTCGACGCCGTTCGCAGCGCGAGCCGCGGTTTGTTTCATGACGCCAGCGTCAATGGCCTCGGCTTGGCGATTCCAGTGCATAGCCGCCAGGTTTTCGCGCTGGGTGTGCGGCCATACAGCATGAGTGATTTTGAGTTCAGCCAAATGAGCCAGGACAGCACGTTTGTGGAAAGTTTAAGCGGCTCCGGCGGCGTGAGCGAGCTTTATCTTGCTTATGCGGCAAACTTCGGCAGGCTGCAGGCCGGCGTAACCGCGGATTTCTATTTTGGCCGCCTCAATCGCATCTGGCGGCTTAATTATTTTGCCAATGATTTTAGTAACAGCGAAGATATCATCAATCGTCATTTTACCGGCATCGGTTTGCATGCGGGATTGCAAACCCAGGTTGGTCGCTGGCAGTTTGGCGCCGCGGCCGGACTTCCAACGCGACTCAGTGTTAAAACCGAGCTGAATACGATTTTCGGTTTTAACGAAAAAAGGCAAGAAGGCAAATTGAAGCTGCCGATGTGGTGGGGCGCCGGCGTTGGCTACGCGCCGAATCGGCACTGGTTGTTGGGCGCTGATTATCGCACGCAGCGCTGGAGCTCGGTCAAAGCGGAAGAGCTGCTGGGCGCTCGCGGCGTCAATAGCCACGATCTCAGTTTTGGGGCAGAATTTATTCCGAGCTTTGATGCGTTGGACGGATATTTCAAGCGCATGAATTATCGTTTCGGCGCGAACTATAAGCAGTTGCCGTATGAAGAAATTGGCGGAACAAAAGTGGGCCAATGGACCATGAGCATGGGTTTCGGCTTGCCATTCGGCCGCGGCTATAATCGCATCGATTTAGCCGTTGAGTTTGGCAAACGCGGAAATTTGACGGATAACGGCGCCGAGGAAAATATCTTGCTCATTCATGCCGCTGTGATCGGCAGTGAGCGGTGGTTTCAACGCCCCAAAAGAAGGTAGTCGATGTTTTTTTTCACGCGAAAATCAATGCCGCGCCTTGCTGTCATCGGGCTGATTTTAATCGCGGCCTTTTTGCATGATGAGGCGGCATTGAGTCAAGACCAGTCGAAAAAAAATAAAAGAGCGCGAGTCTCGCCCGATTCGTTGGCGGCCGCGGCGCATGAGCTTGAGCTGATTCGTCATTGGAGTCTTGGTTTTCAACAGTATCGCAACAAGCAATTTGCCGCCGCGACGCGATATTTTTGGAAAGTGGTGGCGATCGACACGATGTCGCTGCCGGCCGCCGCGAATAATCATGAAACGACGGCAGCGCCGCACCGAAAATATCCGCAAGTTTTCGACTTTCTCGGGCACAGTTATTTTCAACTCAATGAACCGGACAGCGCGAAACTGGTTTACGAGCTGGGCATCGCGGCCTTGCCCGAGGAGACGAATCTTCGGCGCAATCTGGCTTATCTGTTGACTGCCCGCGAGCAACTCGATCGCGCTGTGGTTGAGTATCAGCAGATTCGCGAGTTGGGCGCGGCAACGGAAGATGACTTTCGGCGGATGGCCAATTTGTACGTGCGCCTCAATCAATACGACAAGGCGATTGCGGCGTATGAAAAAATATTGGCGCTGTCGCCGGATGATGCGGAAACGCGCAAAACTTTGGCGGCGCTTTACAAGGCCACCGGCAAAGCCGACGCCGCCATTGAAAATATGGAGAAAGCGCTGGCGCAAAATCCCAATGATTCCCGCTTGCTGTTCGAGCTGGGACGGGCGCGATTCAATCTTCAAGAGTATGAAAAGGCGGTGGCATTGTTGTCGCGTTTTCATGCGCTTGTTCCGGACGATCTTGTGGCGTTGGAGTTTTTGGGCGAGGCGCAAAGCCGGTTGAATCGCCATTCGGAAGCCCTACAAATTTTTGGACAAATTATCGCCGCCAGGCCGCAGGAGAAAAAAGTTTTGGTGAAAATTTCGGATTCTTATCGCGCGCTCGGCGATTATGCGGCGGCGCGGCGATTTGCCAACAAGGCTTTGGCCGTTGACCACAGCTATGGCGCGGCTTATCTGACGCTTGGCCGGATTTACCAAGACTGCGCGGATCAATGCGCGGCGAAAAAAGGCAAAACCGAATTTGACGACAAGCTGGTTTACGAGCTGGCGTATTTTCAATATGAAAAAGCCTTGCAGGACGCCGAAACGCGAGCCGAGGCGCGGCAGCAGTTGAATTTTCTCGCCGCCTCGATTCCGCAAAAAGAGGACCGCTTTATGAACAAGGGGAAGGACAAAGCCGCCGGCCCCTGCTATCAATGGATTTACTAATTTTGAAATTTTAAATTGAAAATTTTCAATTTAAAATTTTAAATTTGCAACAAAGGAGATCCGTCATGAGTCGTTTGGCGCAAGTTGACCCGGAGGTTTATCGCTCGATCATGCGGGAAATCGAGCGGCAGAATGAGAAGCTGGAATTGATTGCGTCGGAAAACCACGTCAGCCGCGCCGTTCTGGAAGCGATGGGACAGCCGATGACCAACAAGTACGCCGAAGGTTATCCCGGCAAGCGTTACTACGGCGGCTGCGAATACGTCGATCAAGCCGAAGATTTGGCGCGCGAACGGGCTTGCAAACTTTTTGACGCCGATCACGCCAACGTGCAGCCGCATTCCGGCAGCCAGGCGAACATCGCCGCGTATTTTGCGTTCATCAAGCCCGGCGACACCGTGCTCGGCATGAATCTCGCGCACGGCGGCCATTTGACGCACGGCAGTCCGGTGAATTTTTCCGGACGGCTGTTTCGCGTGGTGGCTTACGGCGTCAATCCGAAAACCGGCCGCGTCGACATGGACAACGTGCGCGACGTCGCGCAGCGCGAGAAACCGAAAATGATCATCGCCGGCGCGAGCGCTTATTCGCGGCAATTTGATTACAAAACGTTTCGTGAAATTGCCGATGAAGCCGGTGCAAAGCTCGTGGCGGATATCGCGCATCCCGCCGGCTTGATCGCCGCCAAATTGCTCGACAGCCCGCTGCCGCATTGTCACGTCGTCACCACCACCACGCACAAAACCTTGCGCGGCCCGCGCGGCGGCATGATTCTCATCGGCAAGGATGAAGAGAACGATCTCGGCATCACCACCTCGAAAGGCCGTCCGAAAAAATGGGCGGAGATCATCGACTCCAATGTGTTCCCCGGCTTTCAAGGCGGCCCGTTGATGCACGTGATCGCCGCCAAAGCCGTCGCGTTTAAAGAGGCTTTGCAGCCGGATTTTGTCGAATACTCGCGCCAGGTCATTCGCAATGCGCAGGCGATGGCGCAAAAGCTGATTGATTTGGGATACGACATCGTTTCCGGCGGAACCGACACGCATTTGATGCTGCTGGATTTGCGCCACCGCAAAATCACCGGCAAAGACGCCGAAGCGGCGCTGGAAGCCGCCGGCATCACAGTGAACAAAAACATGGTGCCCAACGATCCGCAGTCGCCGATGGTCACCAGCGGCGTTCGGATCGGCACGCCGGCGTTGACGACGCGCGGCATGAAAGAAAATGAAATGCGCGAAGTCGCGTTTTTAATTGACAAAATTCTCTCGGACATCAATAACGAAGCAACTTTGGAACGGGTGTGCGCGCAGGTTCTTGATCTTTGCCGGAGATTTCCGCTCTACAACGACCTTGTGAATTAGGAGCTCCAAAACATGCGTTGTCCGTACTGTGAGTTTGATGACAGCAAAGTTATCGATTCGCGTTCCAGCAACGAAGGCCGCGTCGTGCGGCGCCGGCGCGAATGCCTGGGTTGTGGGCGGCGTTTCACCACCAAAGAGTACGTTGAAGAAACGCCGCTGATGGTCGTCAAAAACGATGGCCGGCGCGAGACCTTTGACCGCGAAAAAATTTTGCGCGGCGTGCAAGTCGCGTGCAGCAAGCGCCCGATTTCGATGGAGACCATCAACCGGATTGTTGAAAAAGTGGAAAGCGGCCTGCGCGACAACAATCGCGACGAAGTCAGCTCGCGGCAAATCGGCCAGCTCATCATGACGCATTTGCGTGAAGTCGATGAAGTCGCTTACGTGCGCTTCGCTTCGGTGTACCGTAAATTTCAGGCCAAAGAAGAATTTCTCGAAGAATTAAAAGGACTGGCTGAGAAGCGCTGATGAATTCGGATCAACCCAAAACTGAAAACGCCGCCGGCAAAAGTCATGAGAAAGAGATGCCGTTTCTCGATCACCTCGGCGAATTGCGGACGCGCCTGATCAAGGCGCTTCTGTCCGTGGTTTTTTTTGCCGTCTTGAGCTGGTTTTTCATCGACCGCATTTTCGATTTCCTGGTGGCGCCCTACAAGCAAGCCGTCAACCTGGCCAAAGCGCAACTGCAAGACCCGGCGGCGATGCAGGCGCTGCATTTGATTTATCTGAACCCGACCGGCGGCTTTATGATTTTCCTGAAACTGGCGATCACGGTCGGCATCTTGTTCTCCATCCCGGTGATTATTTATCAACTCTGGCAGTTCATTGCGCCGGGCTTGTTGATGCGCGAGCGGCGGGTCGCCGTGTGGGTGGTTTTTTTCACGACGTTTTGCTTTTTGCTCGGCGCTTTGTTTTGTTATTATGTCGTGTTGAAATTTGGCTTGGGCTTTTTATTGTCGTTTCAATCGGAAGTGTTGACGCCGATGATCTCGATCGACGAGTATTTGGGATTTGTGACGATACTCATCGTCGTCTTTGGCCTCGTGTTTGAAATGCCGGTGGTGGCGTTTTTTTTGACGAAAATCGGCCTGTTGACGCCGGAGTTCATGCGCCAAAAAAGGCGCTATGGCATCGTGACGATTTTTGTTGCCGCCGCCGTTTTGACGCCTTCGACCGATGCGTTTACGCAAATGCTGCTGGCCGTGCCGTTGTTGCTATTGTATGAAATCAGCATCTGGGTGTCGCGAGTCGCGCTGCCGAAAGAAATGAAGGACGCCATAGGTGAAATGGCGACGAATTAGGTGCTCGATGCTCGATGCTGGTTGCTTGATGCTGTTTGTTTAATTTAGCATCCAGGATCAAGCATCGAGCATCCAGAAAAAAGCATCCAGCAACAAGAACAGGAGTTTTCATGAGCATAAAAGCCGACCGGTGGATAAAAAAAATGGCGCTCGAGCAGAAAATGATTTCGCCGTTTGAGGAAAAACAAGTCCGGCAAGGCGTCATCTCGTTTGGTTTGTCTTCCTACGGCTATGACGTTCGCATCGCCAATGAATTTAAAATTTTTACGAACGTGTTCGGCGCCGTCGTCGATCCGAAAGGTTTCGACCCCAAATCCTTTGTCGATTTTAAAGACGAGGTTTGCATCATTCCGCCGAATAGTTTTGCCTTGGGGCGGACCGTTGAATATTTTCGCATTCCGCGCAATGTCATGACCATTTGTGTTGGGAAATCAACATACGCCCGCTGCGGCATTATCACCAATGTCACGCCGCTCGAGCCGGGCTGGGAAGGCCACGTCACGCTGGAAATCTCCAACACCACGCCGCTGCCCGCCAAAATTTACGCCAACGAAGGCATCGCGCAAATTCTCTTTTTTGAAAGCGACGAAGAATGCATGATTTCGTATGCCGATAAAAAAGGAAAGTATCAGTCGCAGCAAGGCGTGACACTGCCGAAAGTGTAGTTTTTTGTAGTAGTGCCTTTAGGCACACTAACATTGAGTCCCGCACGATTTGCCCCTGAAGGCTACGCCCGCAGGAGGCCACTACGAACGCTATATTATTATTGAGAGAGAACACACCGCATGACAGCCCATGGCAAGGTCGATCTTCACACTCATACGAGCCAATCCGATGGCTTGCTGCCCCCGGAAAAGGTGGTGCAATTGGCTGCGGAAGCCGGATTGCGGGCTGTTGCAATTACCGATCATGATGAGATCGGCGCGCTCGACACCGCCGGTGCAGTTGGCAATCAACTCGGCGTTGAAGTCATTTCTGGCGTTGAGTTGAGTGTTGCTCACAATGGGTACGATATTCATATTCTCGGCTATTTCATCGATTTTCATCATCCGCCCCTTTTGGAATTTCTCAACTATTTTCAAAGTGAGCGCGTTCGCCGCGTTCACCGCATTCTCGAAAAACTGGCGACATTGGGTTTTCCGGTGCCTCTGGAAAAGGTTTTGCGCAAAGCCGGCGCCGGCAGCATCGGGCGGCCACACGTTGCCGATGCCATGGTTGAAGAAGGGCACGTGCCTTCTTATTACGAAGCATTTAACCGTTTCATTGCGGATGGCAAGCCGGCGTTTGTTCCCAAAGTTCGCATCTCCGCCGCACAGGCTGTTTCCATGATTCATGAGGCCGGCGGATTGGCTTGCCTGGCGCATCCCGGACAGAATTTGACCGAGCCGATCATGCTGCAGGTGATTAAAGCCGGCGTCGATGGGATTGAAGTGGTTCATCCGAAACATACGTTTTCGCAGCGCGAGTTTTATCGCCAGCTCGCGAAGACTTATCATCTGCTCGAAACCGGCGGCTCGGATTTTCACGGCGGCCGCAAAGACGACGAGAAGTTGGGGGAGTATGTCATTGAGTACGAAAAGGTGGAAAAAATGAAAGCGCGGAAGACTAAAACGTAAAACTTGAAACGATATGGTATTAAAGTGGAAAAAGTTGACGGTCGGCCCGTTTGCGATGAACGTCTACATTCTCTGGTGCAGCCGCACGCTCGCCGGCGTTCTGATCGATCCGGGAGACGAAGCCGATCTCATCCTGCAAACCGTCGCAGCGACGAAAGTCAAGCCTGAGCGCATCGTGCTGACGCATGCGCATCTCGATCATGTCTGGCAGGCGAAGGCCGTGCAGGAACATTGGAAACTGCCGCTGTTCATGCACCGCGACGATGTGCCGTTATTGGAACGCCTGCCCTACCAAGCGCAAATGTTTGGCTTGCCCAGTCCCGAACCGCCGCGCGTGGACGGCTATCTCGACGAAGGCGACGAAGTGAGTTTTGGCGACGTGACGATGAAAATTCTGCATGCGCCCGGCCACTCGCCGGGAAGCATCGTTCTTTACGGCGACGACACCGCCGTTGTGGGCGACGTTCTTTTTCAAGGTTCCATCGGACGCACGGATCTGCCGATGGGTTCATACGAAACGCTGATGAATTCGATTCACCGGAAACTCATGACGCTTCCCGATCACGTTCGCGTTTTGCCCGGACACGGTGAGGAGACGACGATTGGCATCGAGCGGCTGAGCAATCCGTTTTTGCAAATTTAAGAGAAATAGGGTATCCGTATATACAAGAGGTTTTCAATGGGTTTACGGTTCGAATGGGATCCTAAAAAGGCTGAAACCAATCTTAAAAAACATGGAATAAGTTTTGTTGAAGCTTCCACCGTTTTTGCTGATCCTTTGGCCGGAATTAGAGACGATCCAGATCATTCCAAGACCGAAGAACGGAATATTATAATTGGAATGTCGAAAAAGTTTCGGATACTGGTTGTTGTCTTTACAGGAAAAAATGACATAATTCGTATCATCAGCTCAAGGTTTGTAACGAAAAATGAAAGAGAGCATTATGAAGAGAAACACCGCTACCAAGACTGAAACTTGGGAAATGCGTAAAGAGTACGATTTTTCCAATGTCCGCCCTAACAAATATGCCAAAAAATATGCTGAAGGCGTTAATATAGTTATGATTGATCCGGACTTGGTCAAATTTTTCCCAGATTCAGATAGTGTTAATTCTGCACTTCGCGCTTTGGTGTCAATCTTTCCGAAATTGAAGCCACGAGAAAAACCGAAGCGAAGTTTGACGGCATGAAATCAATTGGTAAGTAAAACTTGGAAACTTGCGAAAGAAACACATGCTTACACTTGAAGATGTCAAGAAAAATCCCCTCGTTGATGCGTACATCGCGCGCGCGGATCAGTATTTGGAAGTGATCGGCTACACCGAGCATGGCCGCCGCCACTGCGGCATCGTGGCGAAATCGGCGCGCGGTATTTTGCTCGATCTCGGCTTGCCGGCGCGCGAAGCCGAGCTTTCGGCCATTGCGGGTTATTTGCATGATATCGGCAATGTCTTTAACCGCGTCAATCACTCATTTACCGGCGCCGTGTTGGCGCATACTCTGTTGCTTGGCATGGAGATGGCGCCGGACGAAATCACCCAAATCGTCGCGGCCATCGGCAGCCACGACGAAGCAAGCTGCGAGCCGGTGAGCAACATTTCAGCCGGTTTGATTATCGCAGACAAATCCGACGTGCACCGGTCGCGCGTGCGCAATCCAGAGATGATCAAGTTCGACATTCACGACCGCGTCAACTACGCGGTGGAAAACAGCAAGCTGAGCGTTGACCGCGAGAAAAGGGCGATCAATTTGGATTTGACCATCGACACCAACATTTCGCCGGTGGCGGAATATTTCGAAATCTTTCTCTCGCGCATGCTCTTCTGCCGCCGCGCCGCGAATTTTCTCAGTTGCGAATTTAGTCTGGTGGCGAATGGCAACCGGCTTTTATAAAAAGTAAATTTCGCCCACTGAAATAAAAATCCCACCGAAAGTTTTAATTTCAGTGGGATTTTTATTTCAGTGGGCGATAAACTTAATCAGTTTGCAAGGATGCTCACGGGCAACTCGTGTCATTCAATTGATTATCCCAACAGGATTTTTGCCTGTTGTTGTAATTCGGCGCGATGATGTAGCCGGCGTTCGTCGCGGCATCCCAGGAAATTTCCAGCGTGCCGTTCTCCGAATTGTCAAAATAAGTGACCATCCGGCCGTTGCCCTCAGCTTTATAAGTCAACACGTCGCCATTTTCCTGGACCTGGGGCTTGACCACAGTAAATTTCAACGTCGCTTTATCGGCGCTCGGATGATCCCAATCAATGTGCACGGCTTTGATGGAACTGTTTGGTTGCGCCGGATCATAAATGTCCCACTGCCCCGAGCCATTTTTTAGCGCAGCGCTTCCAGTGTACCACAGAAAATTGTTCAGCGGCGCGCCCAAGCCGCTCGTGGTGATTCGCATTTCCCAACGCGAGACTTGGGCAGACACATCAATCCAGCCGGCCAGATCAGCTTGGAATTGTTGACCGGCATTGTTGGAAACGGAATAAACCCAATGCCATTTGCCGTCGTCTTTCAACGCCGGCTGCTGTGAGAGTGCGGCGCCAAACGTCAAGACCGGCACGCTCATATGGGCGAGCACCGCCAGGTTGATCGCGCCAACGGTCAGCCACGCCGCAACGAAATTTTTGCCAATGGCCGTTTGATCGGCGCCGGTATTCGACAAGCCGGCGTTGCTGTAAAAATCCGATACCAAAACATCTCTCAACCGGCTCCGCTTGCCAAAAATTTGTCCAACCGCGCTTTCTGCCGCAAATGATGCCGGAAGTGCATCTCGATCAAACGATACCATTCAATGGCGTTGAGCATGCCGAGAGCCGGATGTTTCCATTTTTGCACAAGAGAAGCGCCATCAATCTGCGGCGCGAGCGTGCGCATCGTTTCGATCAGCTTGCGCAAACCTTCCTGCATTGCTGCGCGGCTCTGCGGCTGTTTCGGCGTATACTCCGGCGAGGGTGGAACGTGAATTTTCACCGGCAGAAAGCTGCCGAGCAAAAAAACGATTTTGCCGGGGATCGTTTTGCCGCCTTCGGTCACTTCTCCCCGGTGCTCGATACATCTTTTGCACGCGCGCAGATGAAAATTCTCCGTGCCGGCCACGAGATGATAGTAGACCTGGCCGATGGACCATTGCGTTTCACTAGGCTTTCGCGCAAATTGTTCAGCGGTGTATTTGTTTAAATCGACCAACCACAGGCGAGCCGTTTTCTCAAAATGATAAAAAATCTCATTCCCCGGCGTGACGAAATTTTCAGCGCCATGCCGTGCGGCGAAACTTTGATAACGATGCTCGCGCGACGTTTCAAGCCCGGGCAAAAACGTGATGCTGCGTTTTTCGCGTTTTCTGTGATTCGAAATCATGCGCCTTCCTTTCGGATCAACGTTTGAAAATCATTTCCCGCCTATCCAACCGTTTGCCGTTAATCGTTACGCTCAGGCGATACGTGCCCTCCACGCGCGGCTGCGAGTTTTTATCGACAAAGTGAATCCGCTTGATAATGCTCTTGGTCTCGCCGGCTTTGATTTTGCCTTTCCAAATCTGATACGTGCTTTGGCGCCGGGCTTTGCCTTTGCCTGGCTCATCCAGCAACAGCAGGACAACGACACCGGCTTCGCTTTTATTCAAATTAACAATTTCAACATCACAAGGCAAGAACTGATTGATTTTAATCCGGCGCGGCGTGTTGTTTTGCCACGTCACTTTCAGATTGGAATTCGTTCCATACCCTAAAAGTTTTAGCGCCGCGGGATGGCCTTCGTCAATCAACGTTCGCAATGCGCGCGCCAGAATCCAATGGCGCTGCTTGGTGGCGTCCGGCGTGTTCCATTCTTTCGTCCAGTCCAAAACGATTTCAGGATTGTCTTTTGAAATGTCGTTGAGATTGTTGGCGACGGATTTTTGCACGTAGTCCGAGGGATCGTCCAGCAACGGCTCCAGGATTTTCTTGAGCGGCGCGGGATTTTCTTTCAACTCATTGAGGTGAGCGAGCATGACGCCGCGCGGGCGGAAAGCTTCGGTCACCAAACGCCGGATCGCCGGATTTTCATTTTTTATCCATTCGCGAATCAAGGGCAGAACCGTTGACACGCCATGCTGAATGACAAGATTGTGCAAGATCGTCGCCGACAACTCGCGCGGCCACGTGCCTTCCAATGCGCCGGTGAAGTGCAGCAATTCAAGCTGTTTCTTCAAATCGTCGGGATAGAGGACGGGCACCACAAAAGCCGCGACGCCGCGAATCTTTTCAACTGGCGACTTGGACAGCGCCGTAATGAGCGTGGCGCCGTTATGTTGCGATCCCAACATATCGACCGCGACTTGCGCCATCAAACGCATCTGCTCTTGCATACCGGCATCAAAGAAATTTCTCTTCTCCAGTTCGCTTTTCATGCCTTTCCAAGATTGGCCTGGAAAATGTTGAGAGAGAATGCTTTCGAGCGCGGCGATGCTGTTGCGTGAGGGCGTTTCTTTGGGAACGCCCTCGCCTTTTTTCGGCTTTCTGAGTTCCATGATATTTACCGTCCGGACGCTCCAAGCGTCCGGACGGTAATTTACTCGATTTTAAAATGGGGGTTTTCAATGATGCCGAACACATTGCCAAACGGATCGAGCACCGTTGCGACGAGAATTCCTTAGAGTTTTTTCTTCATAAATTTTCCGCAACTTTCTTTGAAAAAATTGTTCTCGCTGTTCAAGTTGTTGGTAAAAAAAATCGAATTTCGGATACAGCACCGCCGGTGCTTTCTCGCTGATGAGGCGAAGGATTTTATCGCAACCATATTTGATATTGGCCCGATCTGCATTCAAGCCCTCGAAAATCTCAGCAAGCAATTCCGGCTGGTCAATGACTTTTGCCGCAATGGCTTCTTTATCAGAATCTTTCTTAGAAATTTGTTGGAGCAATTTGGAGCCGGCCATCGTCAACCTCCTATTCCATGAAGATTTTGAAAGGCAGAATTATCCCCCCAAAAACAGCCAGAAGGCAGAAAGAGGGAGGACAGAAAAATGTTTGCCGTCTGCTACATCCCGTCATCGGCATCTTTCCTGGCATTATGCCAACGCCATTTTTCTGTCCTGGCTTTTGTTCAAGCCAACTTTAAGTTGTTCAGCGTTTGAAGATTGATGCGTTTTTCTGTTGCAAGCGATGTTGCCATTCTTCAATGATCGCCAAGCGCTGCCTTTAACAATGCCATGCTGGCACGCTCCGTGCGTCTATCTGCATCCTGATCGAAGTCCCACAATGTCATTGAAACGCCGCCGACTCGTCCGGTGTTTGCTAAACGCTCCGCCATCTCACGAAGTGTGTTCAGCGTTGGGCCGCCTTTAACCGGATACCTCATGGCCGGCGCTTCGGAAGAATCGAGCACATCAACATCCAAATGAATGTAGAGCGGTTGATCGGATGAGATGAGTTGAGGAATGGAAGCCACCTCCGTCACGTGCAGCACTTCCGACTGCTGCAGCAACTCCCGCTCGGCCGGATCGAGATCGCGTGCATCTGCTAAAATGACCTGGCGCTCTGGGTACGGTGTCAATTCCATAGCTTGCATCAAGGTTTGATCGCCTCGCCCGACGATCATGGCCAAGGGCATGCCGCCAATAAATCCGCTGGGAGTTGTTTCCCAAGTATTGAAGTCGCCGTGAGCGTCGAGCCACACGAGGCGTGGATTCACGCCGGCGCGTTGCAAACCTGCCAGCACGCCGATGACGGTACAGCAATCACCTGCAATGCTGACAGGCCGGTAACCACTTTTCACTGTCTTCGCAACGATATCGGCCAAATGGCGATGCACCATTGACATTCGCGCCATTTGACCATCTTCTTGCAGGAGCGGCTTGTTGATGGTCCAATCCGGCAAAGCCAATCGTTCCGCTGCGGGAAGCGGCTTTTCCAGAAAAAACGGAGACAACACGAATCGGTTCTGCATCGATGTTCCTCTATAAGTTTAACGCCCCTCGCGGGTGTAATTTCCTTCCATGAAGGGAAACCACTGATTGCTATCCGGCGAAACTTCCATGCGAAAGACGTATTGTGTTTTCTTGCTGAGATCAAACGTAGCACGGCTATGGCCTTGTTGATCCTTGCAAGTCAACGTGAGCACCTCGCCATTAAAGTTGCCGCGAAAGATATTCGGCGGCATCCCCATCGAATCAAACCAATACATTTCATAGCATTGTTGATTGGCATCCCAGCGAAAAACGCCATGTCCACGAAAATTGATTTTGCCGTCGCGTTCCTGCTCGTAGTCTTGCACAACCGCGAAGCCGTCCAACGCCAGACGATTTTCCAAGCGGGCAATCGCCTTTCCGCCTTTGGGATCGAATGGGGAAGGATGGACGCGCTCTTCGCCGACCCAACGGCCAACAAGCTTTTCAAGTTGGCGATGCGCTGCTGTGGGTTTGGGCATTTCCATTTTGGATTCTCCTTTCTAATTTGGTGAGTATAATGTTATATTCGTTTAGGGATAAAATTATAGTCATTGCGAGGTGTTTTTTGCCGAAGCAATCTCTTGGTTCTCAACGGATTGCTTCGCTGAGAAACGCTCGCAATGACAGTTACAAAATAACCCTTAACGAGTATATCGTGACGCCAATGCCAGCCAGGCGGCCAACGTCGCCGTCTTCTCATCAGATCGCCATGGCCCACTCAATGGGCGGTCAAGTTCGGCAACAAGGTGTTTCAGTTCATCTTCCAGCCGCCGCAAGCGAGTGGCTGCGACGGTATAAATTTGTCGTTCCACAATGATCAAGCAATCCAACCCATTCGATCGCAGAGCCGCTTCGAGGACTTCCCTAAACAAACGCCCTTCAAGCGCATGCGCGCGAATGTGCGGGTTCTTGATCGTTGTTGGATCGATCTCGCTACCCACGACGAGACCAGCGCCGCATAAATCGTGGCCACTGTTTCGGTACTCTTTAATCAATTTTGTCACCGAACGATTGGCACAGCGTTCCACGATTTTGCGAAGTGGTGTCACGACTTTTTCATCGGCAGCTTCGTGTACTCCCAAAGCTGAATGATAAGGCTGGCGCGACTCCGGAATATTGGGGTCGCACAAATTAACCACGCGCCGATCCAATGCACGTGGAGATTTTATCGAGCCGGCCAACAAGACCGCGGTCGCCCAGCCTGATTTCACACGGAAGCCAATAGCTGCTTGAGGCATTCTCGTTTTCTTTGAAAATACTAAGCCGACTCATCCGCGCTCGGGCCGTAAATCTGCGGCACGGTGGAACCCATCGGGCGCAGATAGGTGGAAAGCTGGCCGCGATGGTGAATTTGATCGAACAGAAATCCCCAGCCAAATTCGTAGCCGGTGTCTTTCATGACTTCCTGGCCTTGATAGAGAAACGGAATTTGTTTTTCCCAGGCCGCGTGATCGAGCTGGTGGAGCCGCTTCGTCAAATCATCGTGCCAACGATCATACGCCTCGAGAATTTCTTTCACCGTTGCCGGCGCCGGCATGTCCGGCCAGTCTAACGTGCCTTTTTCCAAACCGTCGACGAGCACTTTTTCTTCCAGCACCATCAGCCAGGCAATCTCGCGCGCGTTGCGCGATTTGGGATCGGGCTTGTAATCCGATCTTTCCTGCGGAATGCGCGAGATGACTTTGCGCGTGGCGACAGCTTCTTTCTCCCAAAATTTTAAGAAGAGAATTTTCTCATCCATCTTACATCTTCCTTTCGATTAGTGTTATAGGTGAATTGTATCTAAAAATTTGTCCATGAGCAAATTGAATTCTTGCGGCCGCTCCATTTGCAGCCAGTGACCGGTACCCGGCATGGCAACATGCGGCAAGCTGGGAATCGCATGGTGCAGCGCCATCTCATTATCCGGAAGGCCGGAGACGATGGTTTGCATCGGGCCGTGATAGTTTTTGAGCACAGCGGCGGGGTCAAACGTCAAGGTCGCCTCCAACGCGGCGACCACAACTTTTTTCGATGTTTTTTTCAAGCTACCAATCACGGCCCTCGTCACGACAGAATCGGCGTTCAATAAAATCCTGCGCCAATGAGCTTCAGCGGCGTCGGCATACGCCTCGCCGCGAAATCCCGCCATCCATTCGTCCAAAGCGGCTTGCGGGATTTTGCGAATATCGCCAATGGGATCGACGAACAAAAGTCCGGCCACTCTTTCCGGATGTTGGCCGGCATACGTGGCGATCACGCCGCCGCCGTAACTGTGTCCAATCAAAATGAATTTTTTGATTTCCAGCGAGTCAACGACCGCCGCCACATCCTGCGCCATCGCCGCGAGAGAATTATCATGATCTGCCGCGGGTTCCGAATTTCCGTGACCTCGCATATCAAAGGCAACCGCAAGGCGCGTTTTTCGAAGATGCTCGAGCTGCGCCTGCCATTGCGTGGTTTTGCCCGCCAGCGAATGTACGATGACGACCGGCACACCGCCGGAACCGCCGCGATCCACAAAAATTTTTCCGGCGGCGCTGTTGATAAAAAATTGAGACCTGGTTTCTTGATGAGAAGGCTTGTTTTGACAGCCGATGCTTATTGTGAGAACAATTGCCAAGCCCGATTCAAGAAGATGATTCATATTCATTATTTTTTAACTCGATACGTTACCAACACACAACCGTTTTTAAAAGGTTTGCATTCGAGCAATTCCAAATCAATCTGGCGCTTCATTTCGAGGAAAAGCGGAATGCCGGAGCCGAGCAAAACCGGATGAATGTTGAAGCCGATTTCGTCGATCAGACCGGCTTCGAAAAGCGATTTCGCAAACTCGCCGCCGCCCATCACGCAGATGTCTTTGCCATCTTGAGCTTTCAAATTTCGGACAAACCCGGCGGTATTTTCAGAAATAATTTTCACATTTGGATCAGAGTTTTTCTTCAGCGTGTGCGAAAAGACGTAGTTTTTTACGCCTCGGTACGAAGTCGTACCGCCGCTGCGCATCGCCACCTCGTAAGTTTTGCGTCCCCACAAAACCGTGTCGATCGTCTTCCAAAATTCAGTCATGAAGGATTCGGCCTCCTTGCCCCACAGCAGCCAATCGACCGCGTGGTCTTTGCGGGCGATGTAATTATCGAGACTGTTGGCAACGCCAAATGTTACTTTTCGCATTTTACTCTCCTTTCACTCCGAGGTAACGCTTGCCGCGCTGCGAGAGCCGATCCAGCCAGGTGACGTGCCGCTGCAGCCCTTCCTTCATCCATTTGAGTGAGGGGATGACACTCTCTTCCCAGTGTTTGCCCCAATCCGGTCGCCGGCCATCGGCATCGGTGAATCCATACTCCCGCGCCACTTCCCACGAGCTGGTGAGGTCGCCCGAGCGGGCGAAAACTTTCGGATCCTGCGCCAGCGCGGCGACGGCTCGACCGATGAAGAGCGGCGACTCGGATTCGAGGAAGTTCGTATCTTTTTTGCCGCCCTCGCGCCAGTTCTCTGCGGTGACGCCGAAGTGTTGGAGCATCGTCTCCGAGCGGAGGAATCCTGGGGTAATGGCAATCGCGGTCACGCGATGTTTGCGGAGTTCCTCCGCCATTCTCACTGCCAGCGCTTTGAACGCAGTCTTGACGACGTTGCTCAACGCATTGCCCCCGCCGAACAGCATGTCGCCTTCGGTTACCTCGACGATGAGACCGCGGCGTTTGGCAATCATCAGCGGCGCCGCGTATTTCGCGGTGAGCAGATGCGAGAACACCGTCTGGCGCAGCGCGTCGGCGCCCTTCTCCATATTCGTCTCCCAAAACGAGGTCCATCCTCCCAACATCGGATCTTCGCCCGCGACGGAATTCACCAACACATCGAGGCGCCCGTGTTCGCGGTCAATTCGTTCGAATAGGGCTTTTACTTCCGCCTCGATAATGTGATCGACGCGAACGGCGATCCCGACGCCTCCCGCCGTAGTTACCAACTCGGCAGTTTCTTCAATCGTTTCGGGCCGATTGTACGGCGAGGGGTTGCCGCGCACGCTTCGTCCCGTGCAATAAACCGTCGCGCCGGCTTCGCCGAGCGCACAAGCGATGCCGCGCCCCGCGCCGCGAGTAGCGCCCGCGACGACGGCGATTTTGTCTTGGAGAGGTTTTTTCATGCTTTCGTTCTCCTTGGACTGGTGGTAGGTTGTCTACATTTTTTAGATGCTTTTTTGCAATCTATTTTTAAAATACAAACTACCAGTGACAACCCTATGTCAGTAGCTATCCACCGTCCAGACGGTAATTATGTAATATCAATAAAAGTCCCCACAATAGCGTCATCAAATAATTCATGAAGGGCGGCATGGCGTTAAGATGAAAAAAACTCGCGATGATGAGCAACTGCAAAACGACGGCAACCAGTCCTCCCACGACACTAAATCTGGAAGATATGAATGACAGATTAAAGCAAAGAAAGCCCGATGTTCCAAAACCACGCGGGCAGGAAATTCGGCGAAAATGCCGAGATCAAAAGAAAAAGCGTTGCCGCTAAAAGATAGAAGCCGGTTGTTTTATTCATCAGTGCCAGTCCAAGAAACGAAACCCCCGCAGAATTAAATTACACACGCATCAAAAACACTCGCGGATTTTTCCGCGTGAGTTTTTGATCCCTACGAGCGTAGCCGTGTGCTGCCCGAAAGGTTTCAATCTTCTGCCGAGGTTTGAACTATTTTTTATTTTGCTTAGGAGTGCGTGTCAGCGGCGCAATGGTTCGCCGCTGTGCTGAGTCTTTGATCAGAGTGGCCAGCCGTTTCAATCGAGTTTCTTCCTTGTCTTCATTCAGGTTTAAATCGTCGAGTTTTCTGAAGGTTTTTTTGGGGGCAATAGAGCACCAGCCTATCGGCTCATGTTTGAGGTACGCCAGGATACCCACAGGCACGCCGGTGTCAACTCTGGCTTTTAAAAATTTTTTCCTGTTTTTTCCATCCGTGCTCTTCGTCTCAGCGCCAACAGCTCTCCAAACCATGCACCAGCAATTTTGGGGCCCGCCTCTGCCCTCGAATAATTTTTCAAGATCTTTCCAATTTGCTTTGGAAAAGGATTCATTCGGAATGACATCCAATCAATTAGCACATGTGGCAACCTTACAGGCGCAGCCCCATACCAGGAGATTCGCTTTGCAGTGAAAATGCTTGTTTAAACACGAAGCGACCGCACATTTGGTACACGGTCGCCTCGGTGTGGAACGGAAGCATGCTCAGTTTCAGCTCTACTATTTCTTGCCAGCCTCGAAACGCCTCTGCATCTCCTCAGGCGTGACGTCCTCGATGTGCGTGGCGATCCACCAAGAGTTGGCGAACTGGTCTTTCACACCCGACTCGCGGTTGCCGTAGAACGTGTCCATCGGTTCCATCAGCGAGACCGCGCCGGCCTGGAGCGCGCGTTTGTAGATGGCGTCCGCGTTGCTGACGTACAAGTAGAACGCGCCAGGCATCGGCTTCCACTCACCACGAGATTCTGAGATCATCAAGACCGAGTCGCCGATTCTCACCTCGGCATGTTTGATGGTTCCGTCTGCATTGGTCATGCGCTCGATCTCCGCCGCCGCAAAAACCTGCTTCAAGAAATCGATCAGCTTGTCCGCGCCCTGAACGGTCAAATAGGGCGTAATCGTGTGGTATCCCTCGGGAATCGGTTTGACTGCCATAGATACTCTCTCCTTATATTGAAGCCATCACAGAGCTCGCCGGCGGGTAACTAAACCGCACCTGGTTTGACGGCCCTGCTCGCTCATAATATAGTGCAAGCCGGGCCAGGAGTATTGGAAAAAATTGACCTCTCAGGATGCAGCCTTCGCCAAAGCCGGGCTGCGCTTCATCACGGCGACGGCAATGCCACCGCAGATCGTTCCGAGGCCCACGGTGAAAACCATCCAGAGCGTGAGTTGCGGAATGAGGCCGATGACAACCCATTTGGCAAACGGCGCCATTTCGGGAAAATTGGGCGGCGGAACATCATAATGCGTGCCCCAGTTGTTCATGATGGCGATGAGCATCACGATGATGACCGGAATGCGCGCGGCGAGTCCGTACGCGAACAGCGTTGTGAAAAGCGCCGGCCAAGCCTTGCGCACGATGAAAAGGCCCGCCGCCGCTCCTGCTACTCCAATCGCCGTGAGAAGCCAGACATTGGTCAGTGCCAATTTGTAGGCCAGCGCAAACAAGCCGGCATACACCGCTATTCCCAAAAAAGAAAAACCGAGAACGCGGCCAATTCCGGCTGGATGATCGTTTCTCTTCATCAATTGGTAGGCGAAGTAGAAACCGAATATCGGAACCAGCCAGGCGATTCCGATCAAGGCGCCACCACCGCCCGCGCTTTTGTTGAACAGAAGCGGCGACCAATTCATCAACTCGCCGGTCAACCGCAACAGCGTGATGGCCAATGTGATTAACGCCGGAACCAGGATCAGATTCTTGATCGTGTCTTTGTTGACGAGACTCATTTTTATCTCCTTATTTAGATGATTGGTTTGAAGATATAGGAACATGATTGGGATTGCGATCCTTCGGATGCGCGAGATAGGCGGTCGGGTTGAGGCCGGAAAAAGCCTGGAAGTCGTTGATGAAATGCGCCTGGTCGTAATAACCGCAGGCCAAAGCGACATCCACCCATTCGAACTGCTTGCCATTGCCGATGCGGCGCAGAACTTCCTGAAAGCGTTGGATCCGGCAGAACAGCTTCGGCGTCAATCCGACTTCGTCGCGGAACACTTGAATGAACCGCCTTTGACTGAGGCCAATTTGATCCGTCATCTCCGAGATTTTCCGCATAAGCGGCGCTCGGTTGAATTCTTTCAACGCAAAGTCAACGGCGGGATGCCGCGTTAAGGAGTGAAAGGCTTGCGCCAGCAAGGCGCGTTCGAGAATGCGGAATTTGGCCTCGGGAGTTTTCGCTTCCAGCAATTGCTCTCGTAGTTCAGTGGCTTTCGCGCCCCACAACGTTTCCAATGACACGTGCGTGTTGTGCAATTCGCCGAGAGGCAGCTTTAAAAACGGAAACGCGCCGCCGGGCTTGAAATGCACGCCCAGAACCGATTCGTCTTTGGCCGAATCGATCACAAAAAATTCCGAGTGCGGGCCGCAAATCATAGCGCCACGAAAATCATGGCAGGTGTTGCGCCGGTCAAAAACCTGTAGCCGGTCGTCGCGGAGGCTGATCACCAGTTCCACCGTGCCGGTCGGCAGCGCGCGTTCCTTTGCCGATTGTGTGAATCCCTCGTACAACCAGAACACTTCCACGAAATCCGACAGCGGCGGCTGGGGAAAGTAGGTACGAATAATCATTGAACGTGAAAGACGGGTTGCAAGACCGGGATTTGCATGAACCCAGCCAGCTTGCTCGATATCCATTCGACGACATTGGAGAGCACGCCATCTCCGGCTCCATTTAATTTGACGACGTATTTGTTGCCATCGTCTCCAGCAATGAGCAATGGTAAAGATGAGCCTCTTTGAATTTCATTATAAAACCGGATAGCGCGTATCACCATAATCTTGCCAGTTTTAACAGTAAAGCCGGATGATGCAAGGCGCTTGCTGCCGGATTAACTTTACCTCAGTCCATTTTCTTTCAGCGCGCGCTCCACTTCCTGCAAGAAAGGTTTTTTCCCCTCCGGCGAGCGAATATCCAATTGCTCCACGGCGATCCGGCAGATCGGAATGCCATATTTCTTCTGGCAGACTTGCGGAAAGGTCGAGTAGTACGCATTGAGTCCCGCGAGAAAACTTTCGTCGATGCCGCTTTCTTCCTGCCGGCCTCGCCGCCGGATGCGATCCAGCAACGTGGCAATGCGCTCCACTTCCATAATAACGATGAGATCGGGATGCGTGAGATCGCGATTGAGCCGGTGAAAATACTCAAAGTATAAATCCAGCTCGCGGTTGTCCATGAACCCGAGGCCGTGCAGATACTTGGCGAAAATCTCGGGGTCTTCGTACAACGTGCGGTCTTGCACGCAGCTTTTGGGAACGGTACGGATCAGCTCGTGATGCTCGACCCGGCGGATGAGAAACTCGAGCTGCAAGGTGAACGACCAGCGCCGCATCTCGGCGTAGTAATCCCGCAGGAACCGGTTGTCGATCACCGGCTCGTCGAATAGCTCAAAACCGAAATGCTGGCTGATGAGCTTCGCGGCGGTGGTTTTGCCGGCGCCGATATTGCCGGCCATGGCGATAAACACTTTTTTTTGCGAATCCATGAATTCCTCAGTTGCGTTTATGGGATATGCTAACTGTCGCCGCCGGGCGCCAATACCGATAGCGGCCCATCCACTACTTCACTCTGAACCGCCTTAATTCACTTTCCAATAATGGCAAAATCACTTTAAAAAGCAAAAACAATTTTAGACAAAGAAATAATTCCCCGACGCCAACTGTTGAGCATAGTAGAGTAAAATCAAGGAAAAAAATTGCGGTCATGAACTAAATTACTGGAGACGCCATGAACAA
>Ga0247727_10004525_pt1 | contig 29368 bp, 30 predicted proteins | sample WisWelCaveWW1625_FD_202498 | JGI IMG/M metagenome (GOLD analysis project Ga0247727, IMG submission 202498) | Biofilm microbial communities from Wishing Well Cave, Virginia, United States - WW16-25 | ecosystem: Environmental > Aquatic > Deep subsurface > Groundwater > Cave microbial mat | place...
CTTCAATTGCTGTATCTGTCGTCATGGCGTGATCTCCAGCGGTGGTCACAAGCCACCGCGTTATGGCTCTTCGACAAGCCGGAGATTACGCCACTACCGATTCCTACCAACGTTGAGACGGCACCGCAGGCGACCGGGCTGGTACAGTCGTCAATGCTGTCGCTCAGCGTGGTTTCGCCCCACATGCCGACGACGGTCACGAGCGCATACGTTCCTTGAGCCGCCCAAAGGGCCGATCCGCCGACCAGGATGCTCTCATTCTTGGCGCCACCGAACTGGGCCGGGTCGAGAACGTTGCCCGGGTTGGATTTCAGATCGAGCGAGAGCCAGTTTTGCCCGGCAAAGGCGCTGAGCTTGAGCTGCCCACCAAGCACGGTCCCGGGAACAGTCGTGACGACGTTCGAGAACACCGACGCCTCATCGGTCTCCCAGGAAAAGCTCTGCCCGGTCGATGGTTTGAGCCCATCGTGATCGGAGGCGCGCAGCCTGCCGGTCGAAGCTGTGCCAATGCCAATTGCGCTGCCCCTGGAGGAGCTGCCCGGCCCCTCCCGATCAACGAATTGCTTCTGATTCCCCTCGACAGCGTCTGCAAGCGATCGCCCCGTGGCCGCGCTCGCAGCATGGCCTACGGAACTCTGTGCGAGAGCGCTGACCGACGGGAAAAGGAACGCCAAGGCAGCAAAGAGCGTGCTGACTGACCAGCAAGCCGCGGGACGCCACAGACCATGCATTGCTTCCACCCTCAAGACGCAACCGAGATACAACGTCGCTGTCCCGTAGACTTTGTCGCGCACCTTAGCGTCGGTCCCGGACAGACCGAAACACGCAAAAGACACCATCGAAGCTTCTGATGACTTAGTGTTGCCGGCTTGCCACCTTGGGCGGAGCGGCGTTACGGCCGGGCCGCCCCAAGCTTGGGGATTGAAGCTTTGGAGCGCAAATGCGATTGTGAGGTGAGATATCGTGACTGAACGACGATTACTCAGAAGATTTCGTCCTCTGCCTGGCATAGTCGGTTGATGGAGGGGTTGATGTCTTTCATGCGGCGCTACGCGCTTCTCTTGCTGGTCCTGGGTGCCTTTGGCACAGCGACTCCAGCCAACTCCGTATTTGGAGCCGAGGGCAGCAAACGTCTGGCGCTGGTGGTCGGCAATTCCGCCTATCAGGGCGTTTCACCGCTGGTCAACCCCGCCAACGACGCCAAGGACATTGCGCAGAAATTGAAGGGCTTGGGCTTTGAGGTGCTGCTGGCGACCGACGCGAGCCAAGCCACGATGACCTCCCTCCTGCAGGAATTCAGGAACCGACTGACGCGAGAGCACGTGGCGCTCTTCTTCTTTGCCGGCCACGGCGTGACCGTGAACAACGAGAGCTTCCTCATCCCCGTCGACGCGCCTGGGGAGATCGACTTCGACGAGAAGGGCGACCCGCGGGCGGAGGCGGTACACCGGCATCTCGTCAGCATGGCGTCCATACTTGCACCGCTCGAAGCCTCCAAGATAGGAATCGTGTTCCTCGATGCCTGCAGGACGAATGCGGCCCAGCCGGAACTCAGTCTCAGGGTGGTCTCGCTGCGGTCGAACCGCGCGGTGTCGATACTGCGTGGAACGGGCTCACTGCAAATAAAGCCGAGCCCGTATTCCGCGGGGGTGTTCAGGGCCTATGCCACGCAGCTCGACAACGTCGCCTCCGATGGAACTGGGCGCAATAGCCCGTTCACGAGGGCATTGCTCAAGCATATCAGCACCAAGGGCATTTCGATCCAGGAGCTGATGATCCGGGTGCGCAAATCGGTGATGGAAGAGACCGCGAACAAGCAGGTGCCATGGGAGGAAGCGGCCCTCAACGAGAGCTTCTATTTCGTTTCGCCGGCGGCACCCGTGTCGCCCTCGCCAGGCACCTCTGCGGCGAAATCCTCGTCGCCGGCGCGAGCGCCGGCGGCGAAGAGCGGCAATCCGGCTCGCAACAACTTGCCTCCCAATCTGGGCGTCGGTATCGGAGCCGGACTGTAGCCGCAGAGCCTTCGCAAGCGCTACGGCAGCCGCCAATGGACGTTGGGCAATGCTCCGATCTCTCTCAGGCCACGCAGCTTGGCGGTTCCCTTCCTCTCGATGATCGACTTGACATCATTGATCACGGATCGGCTGTCGACGACGTAGAGATGCCCATAGCCCCGCAGCGACGGCGATGCGCTGCTGGCATCGACCGTCTCGATGCCAGGATAGGTGACAACACCCCCACTGGTCTCCCCGACGCGCCTGAACCCGTGCACCACCTTGGATGCCTTGAGCGCAATATCGGACGATGATGCGTAGATGGTGGTCCGTGTGCCCTGCATGGCGGCCAGCTTCGGGGCGATGACCGCGCGAAATACCTCCGCGTTGATGTCGGGGGCCGCCAGCAGCAACTCCTTCAGGTTCTTGGTCTGTTTGCCTTTGTCCATCCGCGCCTGCAGCGCATGGCCGACGATGCGGTTGCCCATGCTATGGGCCACGATGTAGATGTCGGTCACCGGGAGCTGCGACAATTCATCGATCAGCTGCTCGAACACACTTTCCGACAGTCGCGCGATTTCCTCGTCCTGCCAGTAGGACCTGATCTGGTTGGCCGACGGCCAGCTGTAGAAGAATGCGATACCCGGGAATTTGAGATCGTGGGCCATTTGCGCGGTACGCAATGCGGCTTCCGGAAAGCCCATGTTGAAACCATGCACGAAGATGAGCAGCGCCTTCGAGCTCATGGCTTGAAGTCTCTCGGCCATCTCCTTGCGCCCGGCGTCCGCGCCCAGCGGTATCACCGCCTTCAAGATGAAGTGCTTGCTCGGGTCGACGCCCCGCTCGAGCTTCCACAGCGATGGCAACTCGAGGTTCCCGGGTATGTGGTTGGGCGGAATGCTGACGATCGCGCGACCATACTGGAGCGTGCTCTCGATGCCGGCGCCATAGACCTTGGCGGGCTCGGCGCCGCCCGTCGGTTTGCGATTGGTCGCGTAGTAGGTGGTAACCTCGATCACGTCCTTTCCCTGCCCGGGGGGCGGGGGCCGCTTGAAAGGGTTGCGCGACGGTGCTCCTGGCGTGGATTCCAAGTCCTCTGCGCGTACGCACTCGATGCGGAAAAGTATCTCCAAGAGCTCTTCTTGCTTCTCGCGCAGGTTTTGGCGGAGCCCTTTGGCGCGGGCGTCAGCATCGGCCCCGGCTTTCCCATCCTTACGCTTGGAGATGCCTTCTACGGCCACTGACTGGCGGGCGACGTCACGCTCGAGGCTCAGCTTGCGCTTCTCGAGCTCAGGCAATGCCCCGGCCGAGTCCATCCGACACGCTTCCGGGATCGGCCACCGCGGGGAGGGTTGGGCCCATGCAGGGGTTACGCCGAGGACCAGCGCAATGAAGAACAGCGGGAGGCGACCGGACATCTATCCCTCAACGACCCTGCGAAAGCCCTGCGAAGCCGCAATCGACTGAATTCGACAGTACCACGACATCGTCGACATCTGAAGATCGGCATCGCGGCAAATTCGATAGGGCCGTGCCACGGGATCGCACGCCCCTTCGTTTGGCACACCGCGCTCGGCGGCGGTCTTCATGCGGCACGGCCGTCGATGATGCACTGCAACTGTCGTCTTCGCGCTACCTCCGGCCCAAACGACAGGCGGCGCCAAGCTTGGCTTCTGGCTCGAGCGTGACGGCGACCGCGCAGGCCTCGTCCCCAAACCTCGGCGCGGTTTGGCGGAACGGCCCGGTGCGGGCTACGGCCACTCAGGTCGCACCAACTGCAACGGCACGACGGTTGACGACATTGCGGATCCACACTGTGAGGAAGAACTCTGCAAGCGTGGTCGCCAACAGGAAAGCCAGGTTGTTCAGCTGAAAGAGCGAGAGCGGCAAGCGGCCAAGCACCCATGCGGCGACTACGACCATGCCTGCGACGAGCGGAAAACTTGCGATGACGGAGTCGAAAACCCCGAGGACTCTAACCTGTGTCGCAGACTTGAGCAGAAATAGCGTCTGGAAGAACAGATAGCCGAACGCGAACCAACCCGCGATGGCCCAGGCAAAGCCGCTTGCCGGTTGGTAGGTTGGTGCCACCCAGAATGAAGCTGCGGACCCGATGGTGGTGCCAAACGCAATCAGAATGCTGAGCCACTCCTCGCGGTGAGCAGTGCGTGCGATAGCTGCCATGTCGGTCTTCCTTGTGATTCCGGGATAAGTGGCGAACGGGCGCCAAAAGGAGAGCATCGCCCGATGGCATTGTCGAGACCGAAGTCGACATCGTCGGCGCCTGCGAATGCATGCGCATAGGGGAGCAGCCGGGGTGCGTCCATGCGTCGTCCACCATGCCCGGTTGAACGGACTTTGGCCGCATAGGCGATCAATTGGCCGTCCGCCGAATCAGCCAGTTCTCGCCGCCGACCTCCATGCCGGCCCGAGACGAACACGACCGACATCTCTGCGCCCGGCGCGAAGGGTGAAGTCGGCTAGGCGCGACGCATGGCATCGAGGCCGCCGTTGCTGATCTTGTTCACGGCAGTGCCGAGATGGCTGACGGCGGTGGCAATGTCGCCCGCGTCGTTGTGGAGTTGGTGAGCCGCGCGACGGGGTGATCGGCGCCGGTCCCCCAGTCCGACGCCGAGAGCGTTCCTTGTCGCGCTCCAGCGCGGAACGACGATCTGCAGCGGGCTCGACGGCCGAGGGCAGGGCCGGCCCGCACGGCCCGCAGCAGACGGCTTCAGCCGCGATAGGCAACGACCGACGCGCGCTGCTCACCGAGGCTGGTGATGCCGAGGCGGAGGGTGTCACCGGGCCGGAGGTAGCGCGGGGGCTTATGGCCGAGCCCGGTTCCCGCGGGCGTACCGGTCAGGATGATGTCGCCCGGCTGCAATGTCACGAACCTGCTCATGTAGCTCACCAGAAACGCGCAACTGAAAATCATGTCGCGTGTCGAGCCGTTCTGCATGCGCGTGCCGCTCACCTCGCAGAAGATGTCGAGCGCCTGCGGGTCGGGCACCTCGTCAGCTGTCACCATGTACGGGCCGATCGGGGCGAAGGTATCGGCGCATTTGCCCTTCGGAGGCGAAGGTTCGCCGCGCCGGAACTGAAAATCGCGCTCCGACAGATCATTGGCAACGCAATAGCCGGCAACGTGCTGGAGTGCATCTGACTCGGAAACATCGGCAGCCTCGGTGCCCATGACGATGCCAAGCTCGACCTCCCAGTCGGTGCTCTTAGAGCCCTTGGGCAGCATGACGTCGTCATTGGGGCCGTTAATCGCCGAGATGCTCTTGAGGAACAGCACGGGCTCGGTGGGGGTCGATACCTTCGCCTCCTTGACGTGATCGACGTAGTTGAGGCCTGTGCAGACCATCTGCGGCACGCGCGCCACGCAAGCGCCGATGCGCGGCGCGCCGTGGACGCGGGGCAGACTGGTGGGGTCGATGGCGCGCAGCCTGTCGAGCGCCGCTGGCGACAGCACTTCGGGTGCAACGTCGGCGATCACGCCGCAGAGGTCGCGGATCGCGCCGTCGCGATCGATCAAGCCCGGCTTTTCTTGGCCACGGGGGCCGTAGCGGAGCAGTTTCATGGGTTCGTTTCCATACGTGGAGTTTGTCTCGGTGGTGGAGGCGGCCCGTCGTCACGTCAAACCGGGGGTACCCCCCGGCCTTGGGCTGGCCGCATCTTCCGAGCGAGCCAGGAAGCGACGGGCCAGAACAAGATCATGATTGTGCAGAACGCAAGCACGCCGGCAATCGGACGGCTGAAGAAAACCGCTGGGTTGCCGTCGGACTTGATCATGGACGTCACGAAGTTCTCCTCCAGCATGTTGCCGAGCACCATTCCCAGAATGGCGGGTGCGACGGGAAAGCCGTTCCCCTCGAGCACAAAGGCGATCACGCCGAAGACCAGCATCAGCACGATGCCGAATTCGCTGTTGTTGATTGCAAACGAGCCCACAATGCAAAACAGAAGAACGATCGGCATCAGGATGTTGCGCGAAACCCGCAGGACATTGCGCGCGATCTTGATGATGAGCCACCCGAGCGGCACCATGAGCAGGTTGGCGAGGATGAACACGATGAAGATCGCGTAAACCGCCGGGGCGTTGGTGACGAAAATCGTCGGTCCTGGGTTGAGCCCCTTGAGGTAAAGGACGCCGATCGCGATCGCGGTTATCGTATCGCCGGGAATGCCGAAGACCAGCGCGGGTATCCAGGCTCCCGCCAGCGAGCTGTTGTTGGCGGCACCACTCTCGATGATGCCTTCGACATGGCCTGTGCCGAATTTTTCCGGCTCCTTGGAGAATCGTTTGCTCAGGGAGTAGGTGATCCAGGACGCCATGTCCGGCCCGGACCCCGGCTGGATACCGATGATCGTGCCCACTGCGCTGCCGCGGAGGAATGCCAGTTTGTAGCGCTTGGTCAAGGCCCACATGCCCTTGAAGATATTGCCGACCTGCTCCGCCCCAATTCTCGGTGGGGCATCCATTGCCGTAACGTTGCGCAGGATTTCGGAGACAGCGAATGTCCCAACGACCATCGGAATGAGGCTGACCCCACCGACAAGCTCTCCGACACCGAAGGTAAAGCGTACGGCCGCAGCCGGATTATCCATCCCCACACAGGAGACGAGAAGGCCGAACAGCAGCGTGACGCAAGCCTTGAGCACGCTCGCCGACCCAATGAAAACGGCGCCGCCAAGACCCATGACCGCCAGCCAGAAGAATTCGAACGAGCTGAACTGAAGCGCGAATGCGGCAAGTAGGGGGGCCGATGTGATCATGACCGCGGTGCCGAACAGGCCGCCGAGCACGGAGAATACGAGACCGGCGCCAAGCGCGATCCCCGCTTGGCCCTTTTTCGTCATCGCGTAGGCTTCGTCGGTATACGCCGCCGAGGCGGGCGTGCCGGGAATGCGCAGCAGGGCGCCCGGAATGTCCCCTGAAAAAATGGCCATCGCGGATGCCGAGACGATCGCCGCCACCGCGGGCACCGGCGCCATGAAGAACGTGATCGGCACGAGCAGCGCCGTCGCCATGGTCGCAGTCAACCCTGGGATGCATCCGAGGATGAGCCCGTAGATCGATGCGCACAGGATGACCGCAAGTACGTAAGGCTGGAAGACGAGCTCGAAGGCGGAAGCTATGGCTGACATCCGAAATCACCATAAGACCGGCAAGAGACCCCAGGGCAACGGCACCTTGAGCATCTTGTAAAAAACCGAGTGCACGACCAGTGCTGCCGCGAACGCAAGGGGTACGGCGGTCGTGGCCCGCACGCGAAGCGAAAGGAACAACGAGACGAGGATCAGGATTGCGCAGAGAAAGAAGCCGAGCGTCTGTGCGAACAGAATGTAAAATAGCAAGCCGCCGAGAACCAAAGCGAAGTTGCGCACATGCGGCAGCGAGCGCATCCAGTCGCCGGCTTCGAACCAGTTCTGGCGGCCTCGTTCGACAATGCCACGCGCGATTAGGATGACCGAGCAGACGATCAGGAGCGCCGCGAGCAATCCGGGAAACGCTGCAGGTCCGACATCTTGCCCAGGAATAGTCGGCAGGGTGCGGACGTTCCAGAGCACCAACAACGCGATACCGAGAAACGCAGACCCCAGAATCGCGTCGTTGAGCCTCATGTTCGACGGAGCAGTTCGTACGCATGCGCGATTGCGCGCATCCATAGGATGTCCGAGTTCAATACCGTTCCGGAGTGTGCAGGCGCGCGGACGGAGCCAGACCTCATTTGATCAGCCCGGCTTCCTTCATAAGCTTGCCGAATTCGTCGGAAGCCTTGACCATGTGATCCATCGCCGCCTGTCCTTCCAACCACATCGCGCCGAACCCGCGGGCCTTGAGAAAATCCTGATAGCTCGGGTGGTCGTAGGCCTTCTTCATAGCTGCGCGCATTTTGGTCACGGCCTCCTCGGGAATCCCCTTCGGACCCACGATCCCGCGCCAGGTCAGGATGACGAACTCGTTGCCGGTGGCTTCCTTCATGGTGGGGACGTCGGGATAGAGCCACAGGCGGCTCGAATCCATGTTGGCAAGCGGGCGCAGAATGCCCGGATCGATGAGAGCGCGTGCTTCGGGCAAAGAGACGACGATGAAGTCGACACCGCCGGCTGCCAAGTCCTGCACGGCTGGAGCCGATCCCTGGCTCGGCACCCAAGGCACTTTGGCGGGATCGATCTTCTCGCTGACCAGCCAACCGACCAAGCCAAGATGCCAAATTCCACCCTGGCCAGTACCCGAGGACTTGAAGGTCTTGGCCGGCTTGGAGCGGACAGCTTCGAGCACGTCCTTGGCCGACTTATAGGGGCCATCGGCCTTGACGACGAGCCCTCCGGCATCGGCGTTGATCAGCGCCGCAATCGTGTAGTCCTTGGGGCTGAAGGTCGAGAGCCCCTGCCAATGCAGCATGGAAATCTCGACCGTCGCAAGGCCCCAGGTATAGCCGTCGGGCTGCGCCTGCCCCATTGCAACATGACCGACCGCACCGCTGCCGCCCGCACGATTGACGATATTGATCGGGACTTTCAGCTCCTGCTCGAGGAGCGGCGCCATCGCCCGCGCGAGCTGGTCGGCTCCGCCGCCTGCGCCCCACGGAATGAGAATGGAAATCGGGCGCTCGGGCCACGCGGCAACCGCCGAACTGGTTGGTGCCACGCACACGCCTATTGCGGCAGCAGCAATCACAACGAGTCTACGCAGCATGGTCGTCCTCCCACTGCCGCACTCTTGATTTGGTCGAAGTTCGTCTCAGCGGCTTTCGTCCACTCTAACAAACCCGCTGCGGCAGGAGAAGCGCGCCTTGCGAACAGATGTTTCCTCGGTCCTCCGACAGGCCGCAAGGAGGGGCCTGCTGCGCTCAGAAAGCTACCTGCTGCCGGCCCTTGAGCTTCAGGAGGTCGCGCGCCTCGGCGGCCGTCGCGGTCTCGATCCCCAGTTCGTCGAGGATATGCCTGATCTTGGCAACCTGGTCGGCGTTGCTCTCGGCGAGGCGATCGTTGACGAGATGGAGGCTGTCTTCCAATCCCACCCGCACACTGCCGCCCATGATGGCAGCTATAGTTGCGATCTGCATCTGCCGACGCGTCGCCATGATCGACCATAGGTAGTCCTCGCCGAACAAGGCGTCGCCGACGCGCTTCATATGCAGCACATTCTCCGCGTCATCGCCGATGCCGCCGAGAAAGCCGAGCGCGCTCTGCACGAACAGCGGCGGCTCGACCAGGCGGCGATCGAGCAGGTGTGCCAGATTGTAGAGATGGCCTACGTCGTAGCACTCGAATTCGAAGCGCGTGCCGCAGCCTTCGCCCAGATCGCGAAGAATGCGCTCGATGTCCTTGAAGGTGTTTCCGGTCGCGACGCCACGCGAATTCTCGAGATGCGCGGGTTCCCAATCGTGCTTCCAATCCTTGAAGCGGTCCTGCATCGGGAACAGGCCGATGCACATGGCGCCGAGATTGAAAGAGCACATCTCGGGCTTGGCACGCAGCGCTGGGGCAAGCCGATCCTCGATCGGCATGCCTTGCACGCCGCCCGTGTTGATGATGATGACCGCGTCAGTCCGCGCCTTGATGTGCGGTATGAACTGGAAGAAGAGGGCGAGATCCGCGCTCGGACGCCCCGTCCCGGGGTCGCGAGCGTGCAGGTGAAGCATGGCGGCACCCGCTTCGGCTGCGGCCACCGAGGCGGCAGCGATTTCATCGGGCGTGATCGGCAAATGCGGCGACATAGTCGGCGTAAATCCGCCGCCCGTGATGGCACAGGTTATGATGGTCTTGGACCGCTTGGCCATGTGCTCCTCGCCGCGTCGCCGCGAGTTGGTGCTTTGAGCAAGGTAGCGAAAATCGATGGCCCTGCGAATCTGGAAATAACTGATTCGGGGACTTACGCGGTAGGATCGATGTGTGGCTCTTCGCTCGTCGTCGCCTTCTCCCGCGCGTCCAGGCGGTCAAGCCGCCGCAATGCCAACCGGATATCCTCAGTCAGTTCCTCTTTCGGAACGGCAGTCGTAGCGTCCCGCAGCGACGCACCCAGCTGCTTCAGGAAGAAGACGTTATCGATGCGGACGGAGTACTTTCGCTTCTGGTGCATGGAAGCAAGATAAGAGAAGTGCGGCGAGATTCGCTGTTCCGCATGGAACGCAGAGCACGAAAGCTCGATCGGAAGGGTCAGGGCGCGTCGCGGCGGCAGGTACTCTATGGCGAGCGGTCAGTGAATCTTCTGCAACAAAATCTGCCGATAGCTGTCGAACTGCCGGCCGTTGAGCCCTCTGTCTTTCTTCCGCTTCGTAAGAAAGCGGAGATTGCTTGCGCGCCAGCCGTCTACTCCGCTGTTGCCAATTGACGTGACCGCACCGGGGCCTTGCTCGGTAGGTACCACCCCTTGACCAAGCCGTAGATGGCCGGGATGACGATGAGCGTGAGCAAGGTCGACGAGACCATGCCGCCAATCATCGGCACGGCAATGCGCTGCATCACCTCGGAGCCGGTGCCCGTGCTCCACATGATCGGAAGAAGCCCGCCCATGATGGCCACCACAGTCATCATCTTCGGCCGGACACGCTCGACGCCGCCGATCATGATTGCTTGGTAGAGATCAGCACGGGTATACGGTCGTCCTTCGGCGACACATCGAGCGCGGATTTCCTCGGCCGCGTGGTCCAGGTAGATGAGCATCACCACACCGGTCTCGGCCGCCACGCCGGCCAGCGCGATGAACCCAACGGCCACCGCCACCGACAGATTGAACGCGAGCCACCACAGCAGCCACAGCCCGCCCACCAGGGCGAACGGCAGCGACAACATGACGATCAGGGTCTCGGTGAGCCGGCGGAAGTTGAGATAGAGCAGCAGGAAGATGATCATCAGCGTCACCGGCACCACCACCTGTAGGCGGGCTTCGGCGCGTTCCAAGTACTCGAACTGGCCGCTCCAGATCAGATACGTGCCGGCGGGCAGCTTTACCTGTTCGGCCACCGCCTTCTGGGCGGCAGCGACATACCCGCCGAGATCCCGGTCGCGGATGTCGACGAAGATGTAGGTGGCGAGCCTGGCGTTCTCGGTGCGGATGCTGGTGGCGCCCTGTGAAAGCCGGATATCCGCGACCTCGCCCAGCGGAACTGTCCCCCCACCGCTTGGGAGGGCGACCAGGACATCTTTAGCAATGGCTTGCGGGTCGGAGCGCAGATCGCGCGGATAGCGGATGGCGACCGTGTAGCGTTCCCGACCTTCGACGGTGGTGGTGATGGGCTCGGCGCCGAGCGCCATGGCCACCACGTCCTGGACGTCCGATATCATCAGCCCATAGCGCGCCAGCCGGTCGCGATCGGGGACAATTTCGAGGTAGTAGCCGCCGACGACACGTTCGGCGTAGGCGCTGGCTGTACCCTGCACTGTCTTGAGCGCCTTTTCGACCTCCCTGGCGATCTTCGCCATCTCGGCGAGGTCCTTGCCGATGACCTTAACGCCGACCGGCGTGCGGATGCCGGTGGAGAGCATGTCGATGCGGGCCTTGATCGGCATGGTCCAGGCATTGGAGACGCCGGGGAACTGCAACGACCTATCCATCTCCTGGATCAGGCCGTCGAGGGTTAGCCCGGGGCGCCATTGCTCCTTGGGCTTCAAGTTGATGACGGTCTCGAACATCTCGATCGGCGCCGGGTCGGTGGCGGTGTTAGCCCTCCCCGCCTTGCCGTAGACCGACTCAACCTCCGGGAACGAGCGGATGATGCGGTCCTGCATCTGCAGCAGTTCCGCCGACTTGGTGACGGACAGCCCCGGCAACGTGGTCGGCATGTAGAGCAGCGTGCCTTCGTTGAGGTTGGGCATGAACTCGGTGCCGAGGCGCGTCACCGGCCACACCGAGACGGCGAGAACCGCGAGCGCAATCAGGATGGTCAGGGTCTTCGCCTGCAAGACCAAGCGAATGACCGGGCGGTAGATGGCAATCAAGAAGCGGTTGAGCGGGTTCCTGTGTTCGGGGATGATGTGGCCGCGAACGAACAGCACCATCAGCGCCGGCACCAGGGTGATCGACAGCACCGCCGCTGCCGCCATGGCGAATGTCTTGGTGTAGGCGAGCGGCCCGAACAGGCGCCCTTCCTGCGCTTCCAGCGTGAAGATCGGCAGGAACGACACTGTAATGATCAGGAGTGAGAAGAACAGCGCCGGGCCGACCTCCGAGGCCGCCTCGACCAGAATCTCCAGCCGTGGCTTGTTCGGCGGCGCGCGCTCCAGATGTTTGTGGGCGTTCTCGATCATGACGATGGCCGCGTCGATCATGGCGCCGATGGCAATGGCAATGCCGCCGAGGCTCATGATGTTGGAGCCGAGGCCGAGCATTTTCATCGCCAGGAACGACATCAGCACGCCCACAGGCAGCATGATGATCGCCACCAGGGCGCTGCGGACGTGTAGCAGGAACACGATGCACACCAGCGCCACCACAAGGCTCTCCTCGATCAGGGTGCGGCGCAGGGTCTCGATGGCGCGGTAGATGAGCTCGGAGCGGTCGTAGACCGGCACCACCTCGACGCCTTTCGGCAACGAGGGTGCAATCTCGGCCAGCCGCGCCTTGATGTTGGTGATGACGTTGAGCGCATTGGCGCCGAAGCGTTGCAAGGCGATGCCGCTGGCGACTTCCCCTTCGCCGTTGAGCTCGGCAATGCCGCGTCGCTCGTCGGGCCCAAGCTCGACGCGGGCGATGTCCTTCAAGAGCACCGGCGTGCCGCCGTCGACCTTGACGACAATGCGTTCCAGATCGCTGACGTTCTTGATGTAGCCGCGGCCGCGCACCATGAACTCGTGCTCGGCAAGCTCGACCGTGCGGCCGCCGACGTCCATATTGTTCTGACGAATGACCTCGCGCACCTTCGACAGCGGGATGCCCAGAGAGCGCATGCGGCCGGGGTCGATGACGACGTTGTACTGCTTGACGAAACCACCGACGCTGGCGACCTCGGCGACGCCTTCGGCCTTGGCCAGAGCGAAGCGGATTTCCCAGTCCTGCAGCGAGCGCAGCTCGGCCAGGGACTTGTTCTTGGCGACGACCGCGTATTGATAGACCCACCCCACGCCGGTGGCGTCAGGTCCAAGAGCGGGCGTTACGCCGGCTGGGAGGCGCCTGCCGGCGGCATTGAGATATTCCAGGACGCGGCTGCGCGCCCAATAGATGTCGGTGCCGTCCTCGAAAATAACGTAGACGAATGAGACGCCGAAAAACGAGAACCCGCGTACCACCTTGGATTTGGGTACGGTCAGCATCGCCGTGGTCAGCGGATAGGTGACCTGATCCTCGACAACCTGTGGCGCCTGCCCGGCGAACTCGGTGTAGATGATAACCTGTGTGTCGGAGAGGTCGGGGATGGCGTCGAGGGGCAGGTTGCGCAGCGCCCATACACCCCCGGCTACGGCAAAGGCCGTGGCGATGAGCACCAACATCAGGTTGCGCGCCGACCAGGCGATGAGCCGGGCGATCATTGTTTGGCCTCCTTGGGAGGCGCCGTCAGGGCCTTCAGGGCCGTATTGAGATTGCTTTCGGCATCGATCAGGAAGTTGCCGTCGACGACGACGCTGTCTCCCTCCTGGATGCCGTCGAGCACCTCGACGTAGCCGGAGCCGCGCCGGCCGAGCTTGACGTCCTTGGGTTCGAACCGACCGTCACCCAGATCGACAATCACCACCTGCCGGTTGCCACTGTCGATCACCGAACTCGTCGGGACCGTGACCACCGCATCTTGCACGCCGATGGCGATCTCAACGTCACCGTACATGTCGGGAAGCAACGCCAGATCCGGGTTCGGTAGCTCGATGCGGGCCCGTGCGGTGCGCGTCTCCTTCATCAGATGCGGGTAGACGACTGTGATTTTGCCCTTGAACATCCGCCCCGGGTAGGCGCGCATCCGCACAGTCACTGCTTGGCCCGACTGCACGGCACCGACGTCGCTTTCAGGGATATCGGCCATCACCCACACCACCGAGTGATCGGCGATGCGAAACAGCACATCGCCCGCCTTGAAGGCCTGGCCGTCGACCGCCTTGCGCTCGAGGACGATCCCGTCCTGGGGCGCGATCCAGGTCACGTCGTCGGGAACGCGCCGCGTCCTCTTGATTTCTTCGATAACGGCGGGGGGCACCTGAAGATTGTCGAGGCGGCGGCGGGCACCGACGACACGAGAATATGGATCGCGCCGCGTGGCTGGCGCCGCACCCTCTTGGCTTTCCGGTCCCTTCCAGCCCGTAACTTCCTCAACGATGATCTGCACGCTGGCGTTGAGCAGCTCCTGGCCGAACACGGACATCAGCGGATCGCCCTTCTTGACGTGGGTACCACTGGTGACGGGCGCCACCTTGTTGATGAAGCCGTCGAAGCGCATCGCGACCACGGACAGCCGCGTCTCATCAAACGCAATGACGCCCGGCGCCTTGATGATCTGCGTGATCGGCAGCTTGCCGACCAACTCGGTCTTGACCCCCGTGCGTTGCAACTTGCCGGGAGAAACCTTCACCGCAGTGCTGTCGTCCTGGTCGCCTTCGTACACAGCGATGTAGTCCATCCCCATCGAGTCCTTCTTCGGGACCGGCGAGATGTCGGGAAGGCCCATCGGGTTGCGGTAGTGGATGATCTTGCGGCCGGACTGCACCTCGGTTGCGGATTTCGGCTCAAAGCTCACATCCTCGCTGGCGTGGACAGGCACGTAGTCTTTGCCGTCATCTGTTTTCCTCGGCGTCAGCGAATAGAACGGCCGGCCGTTGGGATCGCGGTAGTAGATGATCGGCCCGGTGGGCTGCTGCGCCATGCCGGCCATGGGAGAATTGAGGCCGGGCACGTGGATTAAACCAACGCGGCCGCCCCAGTATCCGGCTGCTGCCGCGGCCACAATGGCCGCGGCGACTCCCAGTCGTCGCGTGAGCGGTGTCATTTTGCGTTGACGATCAGCTTGCTCTGCACCGTCCCCGACTCACCTTGCACTTTGGCGCCAAGGGTCAAGGCCCAGCGGCCTGCCATCTCGAGGTTGGTCTTGAACTGGTAGACGCCGGGTTCTCCGCCGGCCACCGGCTCGAGGGGAGCCGCCATCGACGCCATGTTGTCGGGCCCCATGTCGATGCGCTTGGCGAAGATCACCGCGTCGGGAATGGCCCGACCGGACGGCTTGTGGACGAGCTTCACGGCAATCACCGCGTTCCCCTTCTTCACCTCCTGGCTGACCAGCTGGAACTCGTAGTCCTTGGGATCGGCGCGAACGGGTGTGACTGCCGTCATGGCCATGATCATTGCCGCGGTGCCGAGGGCAGCCGCGCGTGTGCGTGGTTTCATTTGGATATCTCCTGTTGTCATAAATCGCTCGCTGGCTGATGTGCAGCCAACGCCAAGCGACCGCGAACCTGCGGCCGTCGTTCGCGCCGGAGGCGCGGATTCAGACGCTGGGAGGTCGCAACAAGGGTGGAATTGGAGCTTCGGCAATCCGCCTGGATAACCCTGGCGGAATCAGCCGGCTCGTGACGCGATTCTCAATACGGGCCTGGGCCGGTGCAGGCGACAGCTGCTGGAAGCATTTGAGGAAGCAACTGCCCATGTCCGGGCAGGGTTTTGCGCAATCGGGGCAAGGGTGATTGCACGGCATCTCGTCCGAGCTGGCAGCCGTGGCGCCTATATCGGATTTCGCCGACGCCAGCGTGATGCCTGCCGGAATGGCGACCAGCGCCATCGCCATGGCGAGGAGGCCGAGCGCGACACAACAGCGATGAAGCATTGTCTTCACGTTGACAGACTGCCACACCCGGTCGCTGACGACAAGAAATTGCGGTCGGCGTGCCTATTGACCGGCTCAGGTTGGTATCAGATTCAATCATTTCAATGATTAAGATTTGTCCATGCTTCACGCTGATGCGACATGACCATTCTGCCCGCGCGACCGCGCCAGACGACCCAAAATGCCAGTGACGGCACCACAACCCACTGCAGAAAGAGGCGAATGTCCAATGCCTCCAGGGAATAACCGGCATCCACCCCGAATATGTCCAGGACTTCGCACGGTGACATTGAGCCACTCGCTGAACCCGGTGTAGGCGAAACCAAGCACGAGCGCGAGCCCGGCAACACGAAGATAGCCTTCGTTCGGCCATTCGCGGGCGCTGCGGAGCAGCAGCGAGGCAAACAACGAGCTCAGGGCAACCAGGAGATCGCCCCCCGTGCAATGGACGACCGCGAAGGCTTGCTCATCCGGGCTGCCCTTAGTCAGTGGCCATCGAGCCGACCTATGCGGTCGAACAGGTCCCGTCTTTGCCCGCGCTGGTCGACGCAGGTCTTGGCATCACGGTGCTGCCAGCTCTGACGCTGGCCATGCTCAAGGGCACAGACCTTGTCGCGCGCCCGTTGTCAAAGCCAACGATGCGTCGCCACATTGGCATCGTCACGCTCGTCGATCGCTCGCGCGCCGAACCATTCACTGCGCTGCTTGGTCACTTGAGGCGGAGCCTCAAGCTTCTTGATGAGGGCCTGAAAGGAACTTTTCCGGCAAGCGATGCGGTCTCAGTCGGTCATTTCACCGGCACGGAGGTTCAATGACGACGGTCACGTGAAGATGCGGTCGCCTTGCTGGTCGATGATTTGCTTGGCCTTCGAGACCGAGAAGGCGACCGCGCCATCCCAGCTGGGGTACGTGTCCGCCCGGACGAACCGATGCTCCTTCACACCCTCAGGTGTGTCCTTCTCGATCGTCCCCGCCGTCCGGTACTGGTCCTTATCCTTTTGCGGCATCGCCCGGATGCGGTACCCCTTGTATTCGACGGCTTCAGACTCGGACACACCGACGCCTCCGCTACCGAGGCGAGACCACGCTGCTTTGAGTTTCGAGAGCATTGGATCGCATCCGATCGGTCAACTGACTGATACTTGCGCGTGCGCCTCGCCGTGTCCACTGTCGAGATGATGGTTGGAGCCGATTCTTAGAAGGGCGGCAGCGCCTGGACGCTTGGTTTCGCATCGATCAGGAGGCACGGGCTCTAGCGCGTTACGTGCTCGAGGATATGCCGGCGGAGATCCGCGCTGTTACCGTAACAACAGAGGAACTGCGCCACCTTGCATGAAGGCTGGAGAGGACCTCACGAATTTGGACACTGAGATCACGCCTATCGAAGGAGCGGCGGATCACCGATGTTGGATGATGGCGAGCGCGGGAGCCCAGATTGGGGGCGCTCGGTGGTCGGTTGGTGTGTGCCGGTTGAGGTGGTTCTGCTCTTCTAGTGGGTATCTTGAAACCTATCGGCCGCGTGCTCGAAGCATGGCGCGCACAGGCCACCAGAGCGAGTGGCGTCATTGCGACATTGCCCGGGTGCATGACCGTGTGCGCCGCTCGCGCACCGACATCGGCGGTCGTCTACACCCAAGAGCCGTGCAAGGAACCGCCACACAGGCGCCTCCGCTAAAGCGCTGGATTTTAGCATGAGCAAAGCGCAGCCGTAGAGATGCATCCGATCAGAAATGCAGGCGGTGGCCACGTCTACGCTGCGTCAGAGGTGGTCCGCGGAAAACCGCACCCCGATATTTGTCTCCACGCCGTTCGATGGAGAAGCCTTCAGAAATGGAATCGCGCACGCGGTGCACGCTGAGCGGCGCTGTCGAGGCGTTCTTGCGTACGTGACTATTGAGTCGCACCTCACCTCAGTCGCAATGACGACGAGGACCCCATGCATATCTGCATCGTTGTAGAGCCGACCGTCGCCATATGACCGCCCAATAATTCTCAGATGTCTTGGAGGCATCTTGATGGGAGGAGATCCAGTCCGTGTCGAAGGCGAGATCGAAGACTGGAAGCTCGGCTGTCGATTTTCTTTCGACGATATTGCGAACCGCGCCATGCACTTCGGCAGACATGCGGAAGTGGCGCTGGGTGATCGACAACAAGATGCGCCTATACGGGGAGGTCGATCCCAATAAATTCGTTGTGCGCGTCAACATCGCAAAGCACAAGCGCGAGCGTGAATCGCTCATCGACACACTGGTGCACGAGGAGCTCCACATCCTCTTTCCGCGCTTCGGCGAAACCATGATCTGCGCCATGACCGAGCGGCGCCTTCAGTCCATGTCGAGGCAGGAAAAGGCCAGGCTCTACGGACGCGTCAGACGACGTTGAAAAGAGCCGATGCGGGTCCTCTTCCTTCATCGCTTGATGCCGTTCCCGCCGCACCTTTGACAGCGGACGACCTTGTCGCCCCTCTTTAGGGTGCCTTTTCCTTCGCAGTTCTTGCACTTCTGCTTCTTGTCGTCAGATTTCTTCTGCATGGTGTATCATCTCATCGGAGGCGGTTCGAGCCGGAGGATAGGGATATCCGGGGCACAGGTCACGGAGTTTGGACGATCGCCTCATGCATTTTGCGCCTGACGCGGGTCGGGAAAATTTGACGCCGGGCGATACGCGGAGCCTGGCGTTGAGCGACGCCTGGGGCTGCGCTCTCGACTGCTGGTGGCTTCGAGAGCGGCATGGTAAGCGGACTTAGTGATCGATCCGCCGCACCGAGCATCGAGGGAAGGACAAGTCTCATGAATGAAGACCCCGATCGGAAAGCTGCCCAACGCGCCCACGAGAACCTCACAGAGTTCACCAGACAAAATTTCGAAGCCGCCTTCAAATCGGGGCAGATCGCGCTTCGCTCGGTCGTCCTCGTCAATGGTGGTGCCGCCGTCGCTGTGCTTTTCTTTCTGGGTGTCATCGCCACCAAGGTCTCCGTCGCTCAAATGTCTCTTGTTGCTTCTTCGCTCATCTGGTTTGTGGCGGGTATCACTTGCGGCCTGATAGGCCTGACGAGCGCCTACCTCACGAACCTTTACGATGCCAACATCGGAACTTCGCTCAGTCAAACCTGGGAATATCCGTACAACCAACCCGGACGCTACACGCAGTATTTCCTGCGGCTGTCCCGCTTCGTCCATATCGTTGCAATCGTTGCGGGCTCCGCTTCGCTCCTCCTCTTCGTCATAGGAATGTGGGACGTTCGGGCTGCCATCATCTTGCTCGGGAAGTAGACCGCGCCATGCGCACCGGTGCAGCACGATCTTGGGAAATGTGCGTACTATGATCGAGAGGCGTTGATCCCGAAGTGGCGTGGCATTCCTTCAGCCGCCGGTCCGCCCGCTGCTTCTGAGGACAAAGGGTGACGCAGCAATCCCCTTTCCTACGCAATGCCCTGACCATGGTGGGCGGCTCCGCGCTGGCGCAGGCGATCCCGCTCGCGGTCGTGCCGCTGCTTTCGCGACTCTACTCGCCCGCCGAGTTCGGGATGCTGGCCACCATCGTGGCCTCGAGCGCTGCCCTTTCCGTCGTGAGCACCGCGCGCTATGAGCTGGCAGTGGTGCTGCCGAAGGAGGAGGAGGAGGCCAATGTCCTGGTTGCCTTGGCCCTGTGGCTGGCGTTTGCGGTGTGTGGGGCCGTTCTGATCGGCACCGCGCTGTTCGTCGCCGCTACACCGATGCGCAGCGGGAACGGCTGGTCGCTGGCGGTTCCTTTGCTGGCCTTACTCATGGCATTCGGCCAGATCGGCAGCTTCATCGCCAACCGGGGGCGAGCCTATGGCAGGATCGCAGCTGCATCGGTGGCGCAGCAGATCGTGAATTCGGGCATTGCCATCGTGCTCGGCATCTCACGCGTCCTTGCCGGAGGGCTCGTGATCGCGCGCCTTGCTGGGGCACTGGCATCCTGCGCCGTACTTTGCCTCGGTTTCCGACAGGCCCTGCTCGGTCCGGGCGCGAGGTCCAGCACCGAGAGGAAGTGGGCCTGCGCCAAGAAATACAGGCAGTTCCCGTTTTTCAACCTGCCCTACAGTCTGCTCGGCAGCATCTCGCGTGACCTGCTCATCTTCGCGCTGACGCTCAAGGGCGACATCATCGCCGCGGGCCTGTTCGGTATGGCGCGAACATTGGCGATGGCCCCCGTCACGCTGCTGTCGGGCGCGCTGAGCCAGCTCTTCTACAAGGAGACTGCCGTCTCGATTGGCTCCCTCGAGCACAAGCGCCTGACCATCGCGCTGCTCGAGGCGGCCGCATGGGCGTTCGTGCCGGGCTTCGCCCTCGTCGCCTGGTGGGGTCCGGACATGTTCGCAGTCTTGCTCGGAGAGCGCTGGCGCGAAGCCGGCGTGTTCGCGGCCGTGCTCGCATTTCCGTATGCCCTCGCCACGCTGACGAGCTGGCCGGAGCGGGTGTTCGAATCGCGCAACAAGCAGCACTGGGCGTTGCTCATCCAGGCGGTGTTCGACGCCTCGACGCTGTTGGTTGTCTGGCTGGCATTGACCAAGACCGGCTCGCCGCTCGCGGCCGTGCAGGCCTATGCCGCAGTTCAGTGCCTTTATCACCTCACCTACCTGGGTACGCTGTGCAGACTGGCGGAACTCGAGGCCCTGAGATACTTTGGGCTACTCGTTCTTGTTGCCGCCCTGATGGCGGCTGTATTGGGCCTCGGCTGGGCGTTGTCACACCTCTTCATCGGCGATGCTGCCCGATTTGCCATTCATGCGGTGGCGGTGGCAATATTCTCGCTCGGTGCGCTGGGGCGCGTTCGACGCAGCGTGGCATAGAGCGAGGCGAATGATCCACATCGTCGATTTCGGCGTCGGCAACCTGGCTGCGATCCGCAACATGCTCGGGCGGATGGGATTCGACAGCACGATCAGCCGGGATCCCGCCGAGATCGGTAGGGCCACGAAACTGATCCTGCCCGGCATCGGGGCCTTCGACGAGGGCATGCGCAATCTGAGGGCGCGGGGCCTTGTCGACCTGCTCGGCGAAATGGTTATGACGCGCCGGGTGCCGCTGCTCGGCATTTGTCTCGGAATGCAGCTCCTGGGGCGCGGCAGCGACGAGGGAAGCGAGCCTGGCCTGGGCTGGATTCCGATGTACTTCAAGCGCTTCGAGCCGGATGACGAGCGTCGGCTGAAGAGCTTGCACATGGGCTGGAACAACGTGTACCACGCCTCCAATTGCGCCCTGCTCAGCGGCTACGACAGGCCGCCACGCTTTTATTTCGTGCATCGCTACTATGCGGTGTGCGACGAGCCGAGCAACGTGTGGGGGACGACGGACTACGGCGCGAAATTCGCCTCCGTTGTCGGCCGCGGCACCATCGGGGGCGTGCAATTCCACCCTGAGAAGAGCCATAAGTTCGGGATGCAGCTCCTGCGCAACTTCGCGGAGGCACCCTGACGTGCTCAGGCCCCGCGTCATCCCGGTCCTCTTGCTCAAGGGGCGCGGGCTCTACAAGTCCGTAGGCTTCAAGAATCTCACGTACGTCGGCGATCCGATCAATACGCTGCGCATCTTCTGCGAGAAGCAAGTCGACGAGGTCGTCGTGCTCGACGTCAGCGCGACGGTCGATGGGCGCAGTCCGCCGCTCGAGATTCTGCGCGACATTGCCGGCGAATGCTTCATGCCGCTCGCCTACGGTGGCGGCATCCGCAGCCTCGACCAGGTGCGCGACCTCCTCAAGCTCGGGGTCGAGAAGGTCGTTCTGAACACGATCGCATTCGAGGAGCCCCAACTGGTCTCACGCGTGGCCGACTATGCGGGCAGCTCCTCGACGGTCGTCGCCATCGACGTGCGCAAGAAGATGCTGGGCGGATACGAGGTCTATACGCGCTCCGGCCGCCAGCGCACGGGACTCGATCCCGTCGCTGCGGCCCAGACGGCCGAGCAGTTGGGGGCCGGCGAAATCGTGATCAACTCGATCGATCGCGACGGCAGCATGCAGGGCTACGACATCGGCCTGGTCGAGCAGGTCGTGCGCGCGGTCAGCGTGCCCGTGATCGCCTGCGGGGGCGCAGGGGCCCTGGCTGATCTCGGAAGCGCCATCACGGCAGGCGCGGCCGCGGCAGCAGCGGGCAGCATGTTCGTTTTTCAGGGCCGTCATCGCGCCGTGCTCATCAGCTATCCGAGACCCGATGAGGTCGACGGGCTGGCCAAGTTCGGGGCCACGGTCTAGCGTCCGCGCGGGCGAGACCGTTGCCATCGACGCCGTCACAAAGCAGGGCGTAGCGGGGCAAGAGGCGGTGCGGTCGACCTATAGCTGGAGACGCGAGGAGGCCAAGCTGCTCGCCATGTACGACGCTGTTGATCGCGAGGTTCTCGCGCGGTGAGGTCAGCAGCTCTTTGACAACAATGCCGTCAGCGGCGCGGCAGCTTTGGGCAAGACTGCCGTCTGCGAGGTTGGCGAAGGCACCTGCCGATCCGGATCGTGGAGCCATGACGTGGAGCAGGCCGCAGAAATACTCACCGTGGTTGGCGCGCGCCCCCAATTCATCAAGGCGGCGCCCGTCAGTCGTGCGCTGCTCGCCGCCGGGCTGACGGAGTGCCTCGTCCACACGGGCCAGCATTTCGACGAGCTGATGTCTGAGGTATTCTTCGACGAGCTGGAGATCGCCAAGCCGAAATACAATCTCGAGATCAACAGCCTCGGCCACGGGGCGATGACGGGTAGGATGCTCGAGAGGCTGGAGGAAGTGCTGCTCGCGGAGCGGCCTCGCCTGGTGCTCATATACGGCGATACCAACTCGACGCTCGCGGCGGCGCTCGCGGCATGCAAGCTGGGCATTCCGATTGCGCACGTGGAGGCAGGGTTGCGATCCTTCAACCGGCGTATGCCGGAAGAGCTCAACCGGGTCGTCGCCGATCATCTGAGCACGCTCCTGTTCTGTCCGACGGTCGCAGCCGTGAAAAACCTGGCAGCCGAGGGCATCGAGGCGCGCGTCCATCTCGTCGGCGACGTCATGTTCGACGCGACCCTGACGGCGGTGGAGCGCGCCAAGGAGCGGTCGAGAATCCTCGAGAGCCTCGGGCTCGAGCCGCAAGCGTATGCCGTCGCCACGGTCCATCGCGCGGAGAACACGGACGATGCGTCGCGCTTCACGCAGATTGTCGCCTGGCTCGAACAATCGGCCCGCGCCACGCCGATCGTCATGCCTGTACACCCGCGCACGCGAAAGCTCATGATCGAGAGAGGCATCGTGCCCGCGGGCGTGCGCTTGATGGATCCGGTGGGTCATATGGACATGACCCAGCTCGTCCATCATGCGACGGCGGTCTTCACGGACTCGGGCGGGCTCCAGAAGGAAGCCTACTTTCATCGTGTCCCGTGCGTGACACTGCGTGAGGAGACGGAGTGGGTCGAGACCGTTGAGGCCGGCTGGAACCGACTGTGGACGGGGCCCGACTACCACGCGAGGCGGGACATCGCCGACTACGGCAGCGGCAACGCCGCCACGTCGATCGCCGAGGTCGTGAAGCTGGCAATCTAAGGCTTGGTGGACGGACCTATCGGTCCGGCAGAGTTGGTGTCGTGTGGCTTTGGATATGCGGCTCCCGACAACACGTGTCAGCAGTGGCGTGCTTTCACGCGGCTGTGACTTGCCTTGGAAGCGTCGAGTGGAAGCAATATGCTCGGGATGCGGACGGGGATCTGTGTCACGCCTTCACGACAAGCTGGACTGCGGACGCTGCCGGCTTCGCCTAGCTTGATTGCTCTTCAATGCGGCTGTGCTGGTCCCGCTCGGCGACGCTTGCAAGCCCGCTCGTTTCTTCTGATGGCCACGAAACACGGGAAAGAAAATGGTTCAGCAGCGATCGTTTCAGCGCGCTGGCGCGCCGGCGCCTGATGCCCTCAAGGCCCGCCTGTCGGCGACGCGCGCCCTGTCGCGCGAGCTCATCGAGCCCCTCGGCCCGGAGGACATGGTGGTCCAGCCGATGGATGATGCCAGCCCCACCAAGTGGCACCTCGCGCACGTCACCTGGTTTTTCGAGACCTTCATCCTGGCCAAGCATCTGCCGGGCTATGCGGTGTTCGACGACGCCTTCAACTACTGCTTCAATTCCTACTACGAGAGCCAGGGCCCACGGCAGCCGCGTCCCCGCCGCGGCGTTCTGACCAGGCCGTCAGCTGAGCGTGTGCTGGCCTACCGCGCGCATGTGGACGCAGCGCACACCCGGCTGTTTGCGCACGGCGTGGAGCCCGGCTGCGAGGTCGCGCGGCTGATCGAGGTCGGCATCAATCACGAGCAGCAGCACCAGGAGCTGCTCCTGACCGATATCCTGGCTCTCTTTGCCGCCAGCCCCCTCCGTCCGGCCTATCGCCCGCGCCGCCCGCGCACCGCTCAGGGCGAGCCCGACCCGCTTGGCTGGATCGACGTCGCCTGCGGTATTCGCCAGGTCGGCCACGACGGCCAGGGCTTTGCCTGGGACAACGAGGGGCCGCGCCACGACGCGCTGATCCATCCCGTCCGCCTGGCCGATCGCCTGATCACCAATGCCGAATGGCTCGAGTTCATGGCTGACGGCGGCTATTCGACCGTGTCGCTGTGGCTCTCCGACGGCTGGGCATGCGTCAATCGCGAGGGCTGGCAGGCGCCGCTCTATTGGGAGAAGCGGGACGGCGAATGGCTCGTCATGTCGCTCGAAGGCCTGCAGCCGCTCGACCGTGCCGCGCCTGTGGTGCATGTGAGCTACTTCGAGGCCGACGCCTTCGCGCGCTGGGCCGGCAAGCGCCTGCCGACCGAGTTCGAATGGGAGGTGGCCGCGCACGGCATGCCCGTCACCGGCAACTCGCTCGCTACCAGGGCCCTCCGGCCGCTGCCCGCCGGAGCAGCAACCGGCGCCCCGCGCCAGATGTTCGGCGACGTGTGGGAATGGACGCAGAGCGCCTACCTGCCCTATCCGGGCTACCGCCCCCCGGCCGGGGCGCTCGGCGAATACAACGGCAAGTTCATGGTCAGCCAGCAGGTGCTGCGCGGCGGCTCGTGCGCCACGCCAGAGGGTCACACGCGGGCGACCTATCGCAACTTCTTCTACCCCCACCAGCGCTGGCAGTTCATGGGCCTGCGCCTCGCCGCGGAGATGGTGTGATGTTGAACCCCAGCCTGCGTGATCTATTGGCGGAGCGCTTCGCCCTCGTCGACGACGAGTTCGCCTCTGCCGTCATCGACGGTTTGTCGCGGCCGCAGAAAACTCTGCCGTGCCGCTTTTTTTATGACGCGCGCGGCAGCGCGCTGTTCGAGGACATCACGCGGTTGCCGGAGTACTATCCAACCCGCACGGAGGCCGCGATCCTGAGGGCGCATGCGGCCGAGATGGCGGACGGCGTCCCAAAGGGCGGCGTGCTGGTGGAGTTCGGCTCGGGCTCCAGTCGCAAGACCGAGATTCTGCTCGGAGAGCTGCCCCAGCTTCGTGCCTACGTCACCATCGACGTGTCGGCCAGCGCGCTGGACGGCGCCAAGGCCCGCCTCGCCGCGCGGTTTCCGACCCTGGATGTGCGGCCGATCGTCGGTGACTTCTCCTATCCCGTCGCCCTGCCCCCGGACCTCGCACACAACCCCCGCACCGGCTTCTTCCCGGGCTCCACCATCGGCAACCTCACGCCCGTCGAGGCGCAGCGCCTGCTGCGCATCTTCCGCGCCGTGCTCTCGCCGGGCGGCCGGCTGATCGTCGGCGTCGACCTCAAGAAGGACTTGGGGTTACTGCTCCCCGCCTACGACGACGCAGCCGGTGTCACCGCCGCCTTCAACCTCAACCTGCTGGCCCGCATCAACCACGAGATCGGCGGCAATTTCGATCTTGACGCCTTCGCGCACAAGGCGATCTACAATTCACGCGACGGACGCATCGAGATGCACCTGGTGAGCCGCGCAGATCAGGAGGCGCGCATCCGCGGCCGCCGCTTCCGCTTCCGGAGGGGTGAGACCATCCACACCGAGAATTCCTACAAGTACGCCATCGGCCAGTTCCAGGACCTCGCCCGGTCCGCCGACTGGCACCCAACGCGCATGTGGACCGACCCACGCCAGCTCTTCAGCGTCCACGAGCTGGTCTCGAACTAGCCGGCGCGGAGGGCGGTCACTGTCCGCACAGCGTCACGGACGACTCGGCCGGCGCCGGGCCCGGGGCTGCCGTTTGCGCGACATCCGGCCGGGCGGGCAGCGACGGCGTCTCGACGAGCAAGGGCATCAGCAGGCCGCTGACGGCGATGATCAGGGCCAGGCCCAGGAGCGTCACTCTCATGGGCGTGTGTTGACGCAATCGACGTAGGGTTCTCTGTTACCCAGGGAACAGACACGAGAGCCGCCACCCCGCGACCACTTGCTGAGCCGTCATTCCCGCCCAGCGAAGCGCCGAGCGGGAATGATGGCTGGAGCAGGATTCTCGCTTCAGCCTAGCTAGCCCGAGCCGGCGCCGCCATGCGCTCCACGCCTCCCTCCGGCTCCGCCCATACCAGCTCGCCCTGGCCCAGCATGTAGTTCACGTGCGCCAGCACCTCGCTGAACGCGAAGCTCATCTGGTGCGGATCGAGCGCGTGGTGGAAGATCGCCGGCACCAGCTCGGCAGCCGATCGCGGCTTCTGCCGGCAGGCGGCAGCGATCGCCGCGCAGCGCTCGTCGTGATGCGCCATCAGCTCCTGCCCGCGCGTGTGCAGCCCATGGAACGGCAATTGATGCCCGGGCAGCACGAGGGCGTCCGCCGGCAGCTCGGCGTTCAAGGCCCGCAGCGACCGCAGGTAGAGCCCGAGCGGGTCGCCGTGCGGATCGACCGCCCAGACGCTGACGTTGGGTGATATCTTGGCCAGCACCTGGTCGGCGGCGAGGAACAGCTTCTCAGCTGCGCAGTACAGCATGACCTGCTCGGGCGCGTGGCCGTCGCCCGTAAGCACCCCGAACGCGCGACCTCCGATCCTCAACGTATCACCCGCCACCAGCCGCAGGAAGGTCGGCGGCAGGGGCGTGACCATCTTCAGATAGCCATGCCCCTGGGTGGTGACGCGCGCCGTTGTCGCCTGATCCAGACCGTTGCGCAGATAGAAATCGCGGTAGGACTTGGCATCGAGCGCACCCGGGCTCAGCGAGATGTTGAGGCAGCTAAGATACGAGGTCTGGCTCGTCAGCAGCGGCATGCCGAAGCGCTCGCACAGCCATCCGGCGAGGCCGATGTGGTCGGGGTGGAAATGCGTGACGACCAGGCGGGTGAGGCGGCGGCCGGCCAGCGGCCCCGCGACCAGCGCCTCCCACACGGCGCGCGTGGCATCGTTGCCGATGCCGGTATCGAGCACGGCCCAGCCATCGCCGTCGTCGATCAGATAGACGTTCACGTGATCGAGCCGGAAGGGAAGCGGAATGCGCGCCCAGAGGATTCCTGGCGCGACCTCGACCACCTCGTCCGGCTTGGGCGGCACGGGAAATGGATAGCTGAGGCTGCTGCTTGCGGCGCCGTTCTTCATGCCCCAGCGTGGGCCTCGGCGTTGGGCCTCACCGCTTGCACTTGCCGTCCGAGACCATGTTGAGCACCTCCACCTTGCGATCGGCCACCAGGTCGCCGATGACGGGCCGGAAGTCCTTGAAATGCTGGCTGTCCTGATGCGCCTTGATGGCGGCGTCGTCCTTGTAGAGCTCGAGCATGACGAAGCGGGTGGGCTCCTTGGGGTCCTGCACCACGTCGAACTGCAGGCAGCCCGGCTCGTTGGCGAGGCAGCGCCTGGCCTGCGCCGTCATCTTCTCCTGGAATTCGGCTTCCTTGCCGGGCTTGGCGGTCAGGTAGGCGAGTATGGCGCGCATCGAGCTTCCCCTCGTGTGCTGGTGTCCTCGAGTTCACCCTCGCACGAACCGCGGCCCGCGTCAGCCCGGTGCGCGCAACGTCACGCCTGGCATGTGCCGGGCGCAGGGCACCGATCGCAGCGGCGGGGTGTCGCACGCCCGCCGCGAGGCGCCGCTCCTGGCCTGGGCGTCGCCCGGCGATGCCCGTCAGTTCCGATAGAAGCCCTCCACCTCGGCTGTCGCCCAGTCCAGCGTCTTCGGCATGGGTTCGCCCTTTGCCAGCCGCAGAACCATCTTCGGCATGATGGCCTGGGTGTAGATCTGGGAAGCAACCGACGGCGGGGCTGGAGCACACGGGATGATGGATACCTGGTCGCCTTTGTTGGGATAGTGCGAGATGGTGCCCTTGGGCGGGCCCACTTCGTCCCAAGTCTTGAAATCGTTGAACTTGACGTAGGGCGGCAGGTCATAGCCCTGGCAGGCGTCGACGAGCTTCTCGGCCGCCGCACGGCTGGACACGTGCAGCATCAGGTTCTTGGCCGCGGATTTGTTCTTGGAGAAGTTCCACAGGCCATGGAAGCGAGGCAGGACGGACACGAACCTGCCCTTGGGCCCTTTGGGCATCGCATGCGTCCACAGCTTCTCGGCGATCTGCGGGGCATCGCGCTTGGCCACGGCCCAGGCGCTCGGCGGATTGAAAATCAAGGCCCCCTTGCCGGCGACGAGCCACTTGTTGTTGGAGGCGTTGTCCCATGCGCCCACGTCCGGCGGTAGGACTGCGGCAAGGCGCTGGAGGTACTCGAGAGCCTGTCGCACCGGGTCGGACTTCACGGTGATGTCGCCCTTGGCATCGACCAGCTCGGCGCCGAACGCGCGGAAAAATGCGCCCAACCACTCGGAGCTGTCGGTGGTGACCCCGAGCGGCAGGCCGAACGCGTATCCGGCCTTGTGGGATTTCTGGGCCGCCGTGAGGAAGGCGTCCCAGGTCCAGCCCTCGGCCGCCTTGGTCGGCTGCGCGCCAGCCGGATACATGGCCAGGATATCGACGCCGGCGTGCTCCTTCAGGAGATCGAAGCGGCTACATGCCGTCAGGAACAGTGTGCCGCGGATGCCGGGCACGGCCAGCCAGTTGCCTTTGGGCTTGGCCAGGTACTCGTACTCCGGACCGACCGGGCCGTTGCGGGCGAGGACCTCGCGCATGATATCGTCGACCGGCTCCAGCGAGCTCGCGTATTGCGACGGCTCCCAGGCCGAGAAGTCCATGATGTCGTGTCCCGACTTCGCCAGCGCTTCGGCGGCGATGGTCAAGTAGAGCTTGTTGCCCTGAGTCGAGAGGTAGTCGATCTTGAGGCTGACCTTCTCCTTCTCCGCCCAGGCCTCGCAAATCTCGGTCATGGCCTTGTTGGCGCCGGGCACCCAATGGTCCCAGTAGGCGACCGAGAGGCTGCCAGCCGCACCCACCGTGTGAACGAAGGGTGCAGTGAGCAAGGTCGCCGATGCGGCTGCGGATGTGGCAACAAACCTGCGACGGGTGATCGGTTTTCTCTTCATTGCGTTTCCTCCCCTGCTTTGCTGGGACCACATGCGGGAAGGAAAGCAAGCTACCAATGAGAGAGATTTTGGCAGCCCAATGAACCCCGCCGATGCGGCCGAGATCTGAAGCCTGCACCCGGCACGCACCGCGTGCAAATCAATTCCTGATTACCCATAATCCTCCGCCACGATCCCGCCTCGCGAATCGGCGAAATCATGAGTGCACTCAGGGAGGTGCACCATGGCACGCAACAAGGTGCAGTTTCAACGAGGCCTGTCGGACGTGG
>Ga0247727_10004526_pt1 | contig 29361 bp, 39 predicted proteins | sample WisWelCaveWW1625_FD_202498 | JGI IMG/M metagenome (GOLD analysis project Ga0247727, IMG submission 202498) | Biofilm microbial communities from Wishing Well Cave, Virginia, United States - WW16-25 | ecosystem: Environmental > Aquatic > Deep subsurface > Groundwater > Cave microbial mat | place...
TGTTGCGAATGTTGGAATCATAAGGACCACTAGCAAGTATAGGTTTCTAGTGGAGTTTATGGATTTGACATTCGCTACCAGCTTGCCGCTTACACCGGATGCGAATGTCAAATCCACTCCACTAGCGTATCGGCGGCCAACAGGGAGGGACGTCATGCGCGGTTTTGCCGGCGGATTAGCGGCGCTCGCCTTGTTCAGCGCGACCGCACTCGCTCAGCCAGCTCCGGTGGAGGCCTACGGTCGCCTCCCCGCGCTCAACGCCGCATCGATCTCGCCCGATGGCCGCAAGGTTGCGTTGGCGCATGCTGCGCGCGTTGAATGAATCCGGCAAGGATGTGCGTTTCGTCGAGCTGCGCGGCGACGATCATTGGCTCTCGGATGCACCGACGCGCATCCAGATGTTGCGTGAGCTGGAAACATTTTTGGCGCAGCACTTGGCCCCGGCAGCCCCGCCGCCCTGAGCCCTCGACGCGCGTGGCAAGCATGTTTATACCGCGCGGCTCAGCTTCATAAGGGTCACGCACAATGGCGCAGCCGGCGCAATATATTTTCGCGATGCAGGGTCTGTCGAAGACCTATCCGGGCGGTAAGAAGGTGTTCGAGAACATCTGGCTGTCGTTTTTCCCGGACGCCAAGATCGGCGTTGTCGGGGTCAACGGCTCGGGCAAGTCGACGCTGATGAAGATCATGGCCGGCATGGACAAGGATTTCACCGGCGAAGCCATGCCCATGGCCGGCACCAAGATGGGCTACCTCGAACAGGAGCCGCACATCGATATGAGTCTGAGCGTGCGCGAAAATGTGGAATCGTGGTGCGCGGAAAAACAATTGGTCGCCCGCTTCAACGAAGTCAGCATGAAGCTGGGCGAGGATTATTCCGATGCGCTGATGGAGGAAATGACCGCGCTGCAGGAAAAGATCGACGCCGCCGAAGCGTGGGACATCGATAGCAAAATCGAAATGGCGATGGATGCGCTGCGCTGCCCGCCTGACGACGCCGATGTGAGTAAACTTTCCGGCGGCGAACGCCGGCGCGTGGCGCTGTGTCGTTTGCTGCTGTCGAAGCCTGACATGCTGTTGCTGGACGAACCGACCAATCACCTTGACGCCGAAAGCGTCGCCTGGCTGCAGCATCATTTGGAAAATTTTCCCGGGTGCGTGATCCTGGTCACACACGATCGCTACTTCCTCGATCAAGTCACCAAATGGACGCTGGAACTCGATCGCGGCAAGGGCATTCCTTACGAGGGCAATTATTCGGCCTGGCTGGAAGCCAAAGCCAAACGCTCCGAGCAGGAATCTTCCGAAAGCGAAGGGCGCAAGAAGGCGCTCACCCGCGAATTGGAATGGGTGCGCCAATCTCCGAAGGCGCGGCAAGCCAAGTCGAAAGCGCGCATGCAACGTTACGATGAAATGGCCGCCGAGGCCGAGCGCGAAAAACAAACCTTCGCCACCATCCAAATTCCGCCGGGACCACGGCTCGGACACAACGTCATCGATTTTGACGGATTGAAGAAAGGCTATGACGATAAGCTGCTGATCGACGGGCTTAGCTTCAAGCTGCCGCCCGGCGGCATTGTCGGCATTATTGGGCCGAATGGAGCGGGTAAATCGACCTTGTTCAAAATGATCATCGGGCAGGAAAAGCCAGATTCCGGTAAGATTGCGATTGGCGAGAGCGTGAAGCTCGGTTTCGTCGATCAATCGCGCGATAGCCTCGATGACAAAAAGAACGTCTGGGAGGAAATCTCCGGCGGGCTGGACATTATCAACGTCGGCAACCGCGAAATTCCTTCGCGCGCTTACGTGTCGAGTTTCAATTTCAAAGGCGCCGACCAGCAGAAAAAGCTGGGCCAGCTCTCGGGCGGCGAACGCAACCGCGTGCACCTGGCGAAAACGCTGCTCACCGGCGCCAACGTGCTGCTGCTGGATGAACCCACCAACGATCTCGACGTGGAAACGCTGCAGAGCTTAGAGGCCGCGCTGGAAGATTTCGCCGGCTGCGCCGTGGTGATCAGCCACGACCGCTGGTTCCTGAACCGCTTGGCGACGCACATTTTGGCGTTCGAAGGCGATTCACACGTCGAATGGTTCGAGGGCGATTTCGACTCGTACGAAGAAGACAAGATGCGGCGGCTGGGGGTGAACGAGATTATTCCGAGCCGGATCAAATTTCAGAAATTTGGGCGTTAGCGAACGACTTGCTGGAGGGGGGCTATGCCAAGGATCCCAAACGCGGCTGACGCCGCGCTGCCCGCCGCGAAGTTGCGCTACTTGCTTGACGCCAGCCATCCGCAGAATGTTGGCAAGGCGACATTCTTTACCGGGCACGGTTTCCGTCTGGATGCGCTTGAGGTCTTGGAGCGGGCGCTGGGTGCGCACATCCATGGCGAAGCGGCTGTTATTGGCCGCCCTGATGGAGTAAGGTACCTGCGAGATGGGCCGCTGGAAACGCCCGATGGGCGAAACCCGCGACTCCTTTCGGTTTGGCAGATCGATGTTGGCGATACCCAACCGCGCCTGATTACCGCGTATCCCCGGCGGAGGCAGACATGAAAGAGCTCGATATTGTTACGCTGACGCGGGACTATCCCGAGTTTAGCCTTCGCGCCGGCGCGTTGGGCGCGATCGTCCATGAGCACGTCGAAATCGAAGGGCTACCGAAGACGTTCATTGTGGAGTTCAACGGCCCGGACGCGCCCTACAATTCCATCGTCGAGGACATCGAGGCGGCTCACTTGCGGCTAACCACCGAGCCCGAGCTTGCGGCGCTGCGTGGAAAGCGCGTGGCTGCGGAATAGGGCGAGTGCGAGCGCGAGTGCGCGTCGAGTCAGGTGCGCGCTGTGTGGGAAGTCCGGAATGGCGAAACCATCCCGCGCCTCGTGACCGCCTATCCCGTGGAGTAGCTCAATGAGCACGGGAGCAATTGCGGAGCACGACGTGGTCGTCCTGACTCGGGATGTGCCGACGCACAAGCTCGTCGCCGGCGATACGGGCGTTGTGGTTTCGATCCACACGGACGCGGGCGGCGCGCGCGCAGGCTACCTGCTGGAATTGTTCGCCGTTGACGGCTCGACGATCGCCGTGGTCGATGTGCCCGCAAGCTCCGTGCGCCGGGCGTGCAGTAGCGATCTGAGCCACGTGCGGCCCGTCGCGGCGGAGTAGCATGGCCCGCCTTGGCGTGAGCGAGATTATTCCGAGCCGGATCAAGTTTCAGAGAATTTGGGCGTGACCTTCCGCATGGCGCGCAAGTAGGCTCTGCGGAAACAACCGGAAATGAACGGGAGATAGCTCAGAAAAATGTCGTAGGGCAGCGTTTGAATGGGCCCGATGACGCGCCGGCAATGAGGTTCGCCGCACGTACATTCCATCCGCCAATAGGGATCGACTTCTGTAAGCGAGTAGTCGATGGTTAGCTCATCTCCTGGGGCTATATCTCGAAGTGCGATGTAGTCACGCTCGCCTCGGATTCCCAAATTTGGAGAGCAACTGTGGTTGAGATACATGTAAGGCGCATCCGGGTCGATCCAGCGGTCCTCTCCGATCCCAAACCAGTTCTCTTTCTGGCACGCGTCATCAATGGATCGGCTGCGGAACTGGCGAACGGCGCCGGTCAACACAAATACGCGCTCGCCACGCCGAAACCGCTTTGGCGTAAACAAGCCTAAACCCGTGGCAGCCGTTTTCTTGACTTCAAACACAACCTGCGGAGCGCGCCACCAGCGACTCATTGCGAGCACCATAACGCCGAAATGAAGTGCTGCATTCAGGGCTGGGTACAAGAGGAGGGATAGTCGCTCGAATGATGTGGTATCTCTCAGCGTAACGATAAGCAGGAGCAAGTACGCCGTGGTCCAGAGCATCCATGGCAAGATACGTTCATTTGAGGGGCATGCGAAGGTCGAACGAAGTAGCGGTGCGAATGCCGTTACCGTCGTGAGGTTTGCGCACACAAGAAACCCGATCACGGCAAGCTCGGCATAGGCGTGGTCGAGACCGTTGCGAGACGCGGCCCAAACTCCGACGTAGGCGAGCGTTAGGAGCACATCGACGCAAAACGCGGCGATGTCAGGGAACTCTACTTTCTGCATTCTTGTCGTGCGCAATGAGAGCGCCGCGACCGCGACGCTCGACACTGAGCAGGCAATGGGCAAGAGAAGTTCTGTCCATGCGGCGCCTGACCGATACTCGAGAAAGGTCAGTAGCCCCGTGCCGTAGGCGAACATGAGCCAGCTCAGGGGGTTCGCGTCGATTTGCCCGCGCCGGACGAAGGCGATGTACACGGCATAGCCGAGGACGTGCACGCCCGCCGACGCAAACGCGATCGTCTCCGGTTCTAGGTCAAGCACGCACGGCCCCGCCCGCCAAGTCTGACAATATATGGAACTCATATATCCGGATATCAGATATAGGGGAAGCGGCTGGAGTCCATTCCAGCCATGCCAAAATCGGTATTCACCGATGCCTATGCGACCCTTCTCGAAACGCTGGTCGATCTTCGAAAAAACAAGGGGATGACGCAAGTAGAGTTGTCGCGGCGCTTGGGGAGGCCGCAGCCGTTCGTCTCGTACATTGAACGCGGAGAACGCCGCGTGGATATCATAGAATTTTGTGCGATCACGCGTGCCCTTGGCGCCGATCCCGTCGAGGTCTTTGCTGCACTCGTTAAGAAACTGCCGAAGCGCATTGACATTTAGCGATCGGGCATTGCCAATCGCATCAAACGATGCCATATTCCGTGCCATGCGCACCACGCTCGCCCTTGATGACGACCTCCTCGCCGAAGCCCAGGCGCTCACCGGCGTCACCGAGAAAGCCGCGCTCGTGCGCGAGGCGTTGAAAGCCCTGATCGAGCGTGAGTCCGCCCGCCGACTGGCGCGGCTGGGTGGGAGCGACCCCAAGGCGAAAGCGGCGCCGCGGCGCCGGCCGGGCTAGAGAATATGGACCGCCGGCGCCCTCGCCGGCATCGTTGCATCAAGTGTCGCAGCGGTGCGGAAGCGAGCACCTATGCCGGCGAGGGCGCCGGCGGTCCATATTGGCGCCGGTTGCAGCAGAGAGGGGTTGTGCCATGATCCTGGTCGATACCTCGATCTGGATCGATCATTTCCGCGCCGCCGAACCGCAACTCGTGGCGTTGCTCAGCCAAAACGAAGTGCTGGTCCACCCGTGCGTCATCGGCGAAATCGCGCTGGGCAGCGTGAAGCAACGCGCGCAAATATTGCGCAACCTGAACAATCTGCCGAGCGCGGTCGTTGTAACGCACAACGAGGTCATGATGTTCATGGAGGGCTACGATTTGGCGAACACGGGCGTCGGCTATGTCGATGCGTGTTTGCTCGCGTCCGCGGCGCTCACGCCGCACGCCGCGCTTTGGGCGCGCGACAAGGACTTACGCGCAAACGCCGCGCGCACGGGGCTCGCGCCCCGCATCGCTTTGAGCTGACGCGCGCCCATCAAGCGCCATCCCCGTAAACCTTTCGTTTACCACAAATCACCGACCCTGCGCACCCGTAGCAAGTCGCGGATGCGGTCCGATCCGAACGACGCGAAACGGGAGGCGCGTGCATGCGAAAATACAAGCCGTTGCAAGCTCATCTCGAGCGCCGCCATGGGCGCCCGGAATTGCTGTCGTTCGAAGACATCGAAGCCATCATCGGAAAAGAGCTGCCGAAGAGCGCGATCGTCCACCGCGCCTTCTGGGCTAATGACAACGAAGGCTATCACAGCCACGCCCGTTCCTGGATGGGCGCTGGCTACCGGGTCGCTTATGTCGATCGGCAAGAGAAAGTGGTGCGCTTCGAGCGCACGCGCTGAGCGCCGCGGCTTGCGCGCGGGCGCGGATTTGCGCTTCCCTGGATGAAACGAGTCGAGGGAAATTCCATGCGCAAGGAAGCGGCCGCCGCCGCGATCGGTTTGCTCCTCTCCGCATCGCCGGCTTTCGCCGAGGAGGGGATGTGGACATTCGACAATTTCCCTGCCGCGCGCATGGCCGCGGAAATGGGCTGGGCGCCTGACCAGGCCTGGCTCGACCGCGTCATGGCCGGCACGGCGCGGCTGCCGGGATGCTCGGGCTCGAACGTCAGCGCCGCGGGGCTTGTGCTCACCAACCAGCATTGCGTGATCGCATGTCTGCAAGCCTTGTCGAGCGCTCGGTCGAACACTTTGGCGGCCGGCTTCATGGCGCGCGCGCGGAGCGAGGAACGCCAGTGCCCAAACCTGAACCTCATTGTGTTGGAGGCCATCGCCGATGTCACCGCCCGCGTCGACGCCGCCGCGGTCGCCGCCGCGCCCGGCGCCTTTGCCGGCGCGCGCAATAGCGAAATCTCGCGCATCGAAAACGAATGCGCCTCCGCCGCCGCGCGCTGCGAAGTGGTGATTCTCTATCAAGGCGCGCGTTATGCGCTGTACCGCTATCGCGCCTATCATGACGTGCGGCTCGTGTTCGCGCCGGAGCATGCCTTGGCCGCGTTCGGCGGCGAGGCTGACAATTTCAACTTTCCGCGTTACTGCGCCGATTTCGCCTTCCTACGGCTCTACCAGAGCGGCGCCCCGGCGGCGACGCCGCGGCATCTGTCGATGCGCTTTACCCCGCTCGCGGCAGGCGACATCGTGCTCACCGCCGGCAATCCCGGTCCGACCTCGCGCCTAAGCTCCGCAGCCGAGCTAAGCTTCGAGCGCGACATCAATTTGCCGTGGCGCTTGCAAGCGCTCGCCGCGGCGCGGGCGCGGCTCATGGTCTATTCCGCTCTCGGCGCGGGTGAGGCGGGCGCCGCGGCCGCCGCGTTGCGGAGCGCCGAGAACGCATATGTGGCGTTGTCCGGCCGCCAGCGCGCGCTGGCCGCAAGCTTTGCGCGCATCGTCGGGCGTGAAGCCGATCTGCGCGCGCGTGTGGGGCGCAACCGCGCCGCACAACGCGAGCTGGGCGATGCGTGGGGTGAAATCGAGCGCGCTCAAGCAGCGTATCGGAGCTTTTTCTTTGCGTACCAATTGCTGGAAGCGCGCGCCGGCGAGGGCTCGCACTTGTTCGCCTGGGCGCGCGACATCGTCCGCGGCGCGGCGGAGCGGGAAAAGCCGGACGCCGCGCGCTTGCCGCGCTATGCCGAGGCTCGGCTTGCAAGCGTGGCGCGGGGCTTGCGCACTGCGCAGCCGGTGGATCGGGCGTTCGAGCAACTCAATCTCGGTTTGTGGTTGTCGCAACTTCCCGCGCGCCTCGGCCCGGCGCCAGCGCGGCGCGTGCTCGGGGCCGAGAGCCCGGAGGCGCTGGGCCAAGCGCTGTCCAATTCACGCCTCTCCGATGTCGCCTCCCGCACTTCTTTGTGGGAAGGCGGCGCGGCGGCGGTGTCCGCTTCCGACGATCCAATGATCGTGTTCGCGCGCGGATGGGACGAGGATGCCCGCGGCGCGCGCGCGCGCTTCGTCGCCGAGGTGGAGGCCCCGGTCGCGCGTGCGCGCGAGCGCATCGCCCGCGCGCGATTCCAGGCGTTCGGCGAGAGCCAATACCCCGAGGCGACCTTTAGCCCGCGCCTGTCCTATGGCCGCGTCGTGGGTTGGACCGAGGCGAACCGCGCAATCGGGCCGTTCACCGCAATAAGCGGCTTGTACGAGCGCGCCACGGGCGCCGCGCCCTTCGCCTTGAACCAAAGCTGGATCGCCGCGCGCGCGCGGCTCGATGCGGAAACGCATTTCAACCTCGCCAGCAGCAACGACGTCGTCAGCGGTAATTCCGGCTCTCCATTGCTTGACCGAGATGGCCGCGTTGTCGGCGTTGTGTTCGATGGCAATTCGCATTCGCTGGGCGGGGATTATTTCTATGATGGCCCGATGAACCGCGCGGTCTCAGTCGCCGCGCCGCTGATGCGCGCCGCGTTGCTGCAGGTTTACGGAATGGACGCGCTCGTGGCGGAGCTGGAGGGCTAGCACGTTTTTGAGCCGACCCACCACACGTCCCCCGGGGCGCGCGCAGCGTGAACCCGGGGTCCATCGCCGCGGCGAACGCCGACGCTTCAGCGCTTGCACGACTCATGGGCCCTGGCTCGCTGCTGCGCAGCGTCCGGGGAGCGTTGGAAATGAATCCGCTCGAGTCAAAAACGCGCTAGAGCATGGACCGCCGGCGGTCCATGCTCACTTCATCCCGCCCATATTCCGCACCAGCGTCCATTCCGCGGTGCTCACCGGCTGCACGCTAAGGCGTGAGTTTTTCACCAGCACCATGTCGGCGAGCTTTTTCTCCGCCTTGATCGCGGCCAGCGTCACCGGTGTTTTCAGCGCTTCCACCGCCTTCAAATCCACGCACGCGAACCCACCGGTCTTGTCGGTCGGATCAGCATAGGCTTCGCGCGTGATTTCACTCACGCCAACCACCGCCTTGCCATCGCCGGAATGATAGAAGAACGCGCGATCGCCTTTTTTCATGGCTTTCAGATGCGCCTTGGCCTGGTGGTTGCGCACGCCGGTCCAGGCATCGGCGCCTTTTTTGACATGCGCGTCCCACGACCAAGTGTCCGGTTCGCTCTTGACCAGCCAATACGCCATCAGTTCGCCGGCGGCGCGGGAACTTGTCCCAAGGCTTCAATGTTGACGGCGACTGCGTCGCCGATCAGATTCGCTGCAATGGCCGAACCGAACGCAGAACGCGACAGCGTGCCGGTGGCGGAAAAGCCAGCCGTGGGCCGCCGGTTAGACGGGCTCTCGCCCAAGCGATTGAGCGTCACATCGAGGGTCACGGCATGGGTTTGCCCGAGCAAGGTCAGATTGCCGATGACCTCGGCGCGCCGCTCGCCGGTCAGTCGCACCGCAGTGGAGCGAAACTCCATGGTAGGAAATTGCGCCGCATTGAGCCAGCGTTCCGCGCGCAAATGTTCGTCGCGGGTGGCGTTTCCTGAGGAGATGCTGGCGATCTGGATCGAGGCGCGGACCGACGAATTGGCCGGACTGGCTTCATCGAGAATGATTTCGCCGGCCACTTCGTCGAAGCGCCCAAGCACGCGGGTGAAGCCAAAGCGGTCGATCGAGAATGCCACTTGGGTGTGGGCCGGGTCGATCACATAGGTCACTGGGTCAGCGTGCGCCACGCCCGCCGCCAGCAGCGCCGCCACAAACAAGAATGCCCGCATGGATGTCCCCTGTTTTGCAAGCTTGCACCTTAGCCCATCTACAGCCGTCCGCCAGGGATTTGTGACGCATCGCCTTGATCTTGGGCGCCGGCTCGGCCACCTTCAGCGCGCATGAAATCCGCGCTTGAAGCAGCAGGCCTGGTCAAGCGCTTCGGCGCGCGCACCGCGGTCGATGATCTCAGTTTCCAGGTCCCGCACGGGGCGATCTATGGCGTGCTCGGGCCCAATGGCGCGGGCAAGTCATCGACGCTGCGCATGGCTGTGGGCGTGCTCACGCCAAGCGCGGGGGCGGTGTCCATCCTCGGCGGACCGATCACGCGCGCGAGTTTGAAGCGCGTCGGATATCTGCCGGAGGAGCGCGGGCTCTACCGCTCGATGAGCGCGCGCGCGGCGATTGCTTATCTGGCGCGCTTAAAGGGCACGCCCGCGAAGCTGGCGTTTCAGCGCGCCGATGTGCTGTTGGAGTCGCACGGCCTCGGCGAAGTGGGGCGCAAGAAAATCAAAACGCTGTCCAAAGGTATGGCGCAGAAGGTGCAAGTGTTGGCCGCCATCGCCCACGAGCCCGAACTTATTATTTTCGACGAGCCGTTTTCCGGCCTTGATCCGGTCAATCAGCGCGGACTGGAGGAGACCATCCGCGCGCAGGCGGCGGCTGGGCGCACGATCCTGTTTTCAACGCACGTGATGGAACATGCCGAGCGCTTGTGCGATCGCATTTTGCTGATCGCGCAGGGGCGCAAGGCCTTCGAAGGCAGCGTGCCAGAAGCGCTCGCGCTGGCGCCGAGCGCCGCTCTGCTGGAAACCGAGGGCGATTTCGACCTCGCCGCCGCATTGGCGCCGCGCGGTTTCATCGTCACGCCGGAAGGCGAAGAGCACGGCAACCGCCGCTGGCGCGCGCGGTTGGAAAACGGCGCCGGCTCGCGCCAACTTTTGTCTGCGTGCGTGGAAGCCGGCGCGCCCTTGAGTTTGTTCGAACCCGCGCGCGCGAGCTTGCACGAAGCGTTTGTCGCGGTGGTGGGGGGCGGAACGTGAGCGCGCGCACGAAATCTCAACACCGTCACCTCTCCCCCGGAAGGGGGAGAGGTCGCCCCGGATTTGATCCGGGGCGGGTGAAGGGGCGGAGCTGCTCGCCTCCATGCATTCGGCGCCGCCCCCTCATCCGGCCTTCGGCCGCCTTCTCCCCCGCAGGGGGAGAAGGGACGAAGCCCCGCTAATGGCGCCCATCCTGCTCGTCGCGCGGCGTGATTATCTGGCTTACGTGGGCGCTTGGGGCTTTTGGCTTTCGCTGCTCACCGCGCCGCTCTTGTTGGCGGCGTTGATCTTCGCGCCGGTGCTGCTCGCGCGCGCCGAGCCGCCGCGTGTGCTGGCGATCATCGCCGACCGCGCCGAGGATTCAGCGCGCGTCACCGACGCCTTCACTGCGCGTGCGCTGGCCGACGCGCGCGGCGAGGTCGGCGCTTATCTCGAAACCACCGCGCCCGTGGCCGCCGCCGCCGCGCTGGCCGCGTTCGACGCCGCGCCCGGCCGCGCCGCCGCCATCGCCGCCGCCCGCGCCAATGTCGCCGCCAGCGCGCCGAATGCGCTCAGCGCCTTTCCCGAACCTTCGCCGCGTTATCTTATCGCCGCGCCGCCCGCGCCAGACATCGCGGGCTTGAAGCCCTATCTCGACGGCACGCGCGCTTTGCCCGGCGGCGGTGCGCTTTACGGTGCGCTCTACATTCGCCGCGCCAAGGCGCCCAGAATCGAATATTGGAGCGTCAATCTTCAGCACGACGAGCCCACCGAGATCGCGCGACGCGTCATGCGGCTTGAAATGCAGCGCGAGGCGCTGGCCCTACAAGGGCTCGACCCCGCCGAGGCGGATCGGCTCGCGGATTTCAGTCCGAGTGTCGTACAATTCGATCCGCGCTCCGGCGCCGGAGAAGGGCGCGTCACACTGCGCCAGCGCGCGCCTTTCTATGCGGCTATCGCGCTTGCCTTCGTGTTGTGGAGCGTGGTGTTCTCGGTCGCCAATATGCTTTTGTCCGGCGTGATCGAGGAGAAGTCGAACAAGATTCTCGACACCTTGCTGACCAGCGTCACGCCGCTGGAATTGCTGTTTGGCAAGCTCTTGGGTGTGGCGGCGGTGAGCGCGACATTGTTTTTGTTCTGGGGCGCTCTGGGCGGGGGGCTGCTCTCAATGGCGGTTTCGCGCATGGGCGATTCCATGATGGGGCAGATCGCGAGCGCCTTCATCGAACCGCGCTTGATCGCCGCGTTCGTGGTCGGATTTGTCGCCGGTTATTTGATGTACGGGGCGATCTTCTTGGCGCTGGGATCGCTGTGCGAGTCGATCCAGGAAGCGCAAACCTTGATGGGGCCGGTGGCGCTGGTGCTGGCGATGCCGATGCTGCTGATCGGCCCGGCCATGGACAATCCCAACGCACCGATCATCGAAGCGGGAAGCTGGATCCCGATCTTCACCCCGTTTCTGTTGCTGATCCGCGCGCCGGCGGGCCTCGGCTGGATGGACATCGCCGGCATGGGCGCGCTGATGGCGGTGAGTGTGGTGGTTTTGCTTGGCTTGGCCGCGCGCGTGTTTGAAGCCGGCGTGGTAAACCAGCTGAGTTTGTCGAGTTTGTTCGGACATAAGGCGCCGAAGGGCTGAATCACTTGGACCGCCAGCCTGCAGCCGGCAACAAAGAGTATGCCGGCTGCAAGCCGGCGGTCCATATTGTTACCCCGCGCGCCAGCCGAGCAAATAAAGCCGTCTGCCTTCGGGGTCGCGGAACGGGCGCAGCACATGTTCGCGGTTCTCGTGGCGCTGCACGATTTGCGCGTCCCGTTCGAACACCACGCCGGCGGATTCAAGCTTCGCCTGCGCCTCGTTCCAGTCGTTGGGTTCGAAATAGAGCAGGATGTCGCCGCCAATGGCTTGCGGTTCGGCAGCGGCGCCGATCATCAAACTGGTTGCGCCGGCCTGCAGGAAACTCATGCCGCCAGCTTCGAACAGCACCGGAAAACCCAGAACGTCCCGATAAAAAGCGACGATTTTGTCCGGTTCCGTGGTGGCGATTCCGATCTGCGCGAAGCCTTTGATGACGGGGTTGGACATGGTAGCTCCTTTTATGGACCGCCGCCGGTCCATAAAACGCAAAAACACCGTCCGACATAAGCCGAACGGCGCTTACACGTACACGGGTCTGGCGTTTTCTAAATGCGCGGCTTGATCGGCGGGCGCGGCAACAGGCCCTCGCGCTGGGCGCGTTTGCGGGCCAGTTTGCGGGCGCGGCGGACAGCCTCGGCGGCTTCACGCGCGCGCTTTTCCGAGGGTTTTTCGTAGTGGTTGCGGCGCTTCATTTCGCGGAAAGTGCCTTCCCGCTGCATCTTCTTCTTCAGCGCCTTCAACGCCTGATCGACGTTGTTATCGCGGACAAATATCTGTACCAGGACCCATCTCCCAAGACGAAAAAGCGAGCACGGAACAGGCCGCGAGCGCCAGCGCGCCGCGTGACCGTTCTGAAGCGAAGGCAGGGAGATAGCAAAGGGCCGCGCGCCTGTCCATGCTGATCGGATCGACGCTGGGGCCTAAAGCGCCTAGCATGAGGCGATGTCATCGGACACGCCCTCCGCGCGCTTCCGCGCCCAAATCTTGGACGCCTTCGCCCCCCATGCCGCCCGGCAGGGTTGGACCGAAGCTGCGTTCAAGGCGGCGGTCGCCGAGGCCGGGTTGAGCGAGGGGGAGGCGCAGCTGGCGTGCCCCAAGGGCGCGTTCGAATTGTTCGACGCCTTCGCCGCGCGGGCAGATGCGGCGATGCTGGCGGCGCTGGATCAGCTCGATCTTCAAAAAATGCGCTACCGAGACCGGGTGAAGGCGGCGGTGCAGGTCCGCCTGCAAGCGCAAGCGCCCTACAAGCAAGCGGCCCGCGCCATGACGCGCGCGCTCGCGCAACCCTTCCGCGCCCCGGAGGCCGCGCGCCTCATCTGGCGCACCGCCGATCTGATCTGGCGCGCGCTCGGCGACACCTCCACCGACGGCAATTTCTATTCCAAACGCGCCATCCTCTCCGGCGTGCTCGCGAGCACCTATGCGCGCTGGTTCTCCGACGACAGCGACGACAATTCCGAAACCTGGACCTTCCTCGACGCCCGCATCGAAAACGTCATGCAGTTTGAAAAATTCAAAGCGCGGCTGAAGCCGCTCGGCGAGGGCGTGGAGCGAGCACTGAGTGTAGCGGCGCGGTTTCGCTATGGGCGCTAAGCGGACCGCCGGCGGTTTGTCCGCGAGCTGACCGCCATGCCATTGTTAACTGTAACAGTCTGGTCCGCCTTGGAGGTCCGAATGATGCTTGTCGGCGATCCCCTCCTGTATCCATCCCGCGGACCAAATGTCCGCTTTGCATCCCCTACCTGCTCAACTGCCGCATCGCTCCATCTAGCCCCTGTATCGTCAGCGGAAACATGCGGTTTTCGCCGACGATTTCGCGCACCAGCCCGATCGACGGCGTATGATCCCAATGCGCGCGCGGGGTGGGGTTGAGCCAGATCAGGCGTTCGTACACTTGCGCCACGCGCTGCAGCCAGGCCGCGCCCGGCTCTTCGTTCCAATGTTCGACCGAGCCGCCGGGATAAGTGATCTCGTAGGGGCTCATGGTGGCGTCGCCGACGAAGACGATGCGATAATCGCGCGGGAATTTGTGCAGCAAATCCCAGGTCGCGGTTTTTTCGTCGTGGCGGCGGCGATTGTCCTTCCACACGCTCTCATAGAGGCAATTGTGGAAGTAGAAGAAATCCAAACTCTTGAATTCGGTGCGCGCGGCGGAGAACAATTCCTCGCACAGCTTCACATGGGAATCCATCGAGCCGCCGATGTCGAGGAACAACAGCACTTTCACCGCATTGCGCCGCTCGGGCCGCATGACGATGTCGAGATAGCCCTCGCGCGCGGATTTTTTGATGGTGGCGCCAAGATCAAGTTCATCGGGCGCGCCGGTGCGGGCGAATTTGCGCAGGCGCCGCAGCGCCACTTTGATGTTACGTACGCCGAGTTCGACGCTGTCGTCGAGGTTCTTGTATTCGCGCTTGTCCCACACTTTCACCGCGCGGCGTTGCCCACCCTCGCCGCCGATGCGCACGCCTTCGGGATTGTAGCCGCTGTTGCCAAAGGGCGAGGTCCCGCCCGTGCCGATCCATTTGCCGCCGCCTTCGTGGCGTTCCTTTTGTTCCTCAAGCCGCTGTTTTAGCGTCTCCAGGAGCTTATCCCAACCGCCGAGTGCTTCGATCTGGGCTTTCTCTTCTTCGCTGAGGAATTTTTCGGTGAGCTTCTGCAGCCATTCGGCCGGGATCTGCGCGTTAATCACATCAATTGTGTTGTCGAGACCCTTGAACACGTGGCCGAATACGCGGTCGAATTTGTCGAGATGCTTTTCATCCTTCACCAGCAAGGCGCGCGAGAGATAATAGAAATCCTCGACCCGGTGATCGATCGCCTGCTTCTCCAGCGCCTCGATCAGCACAAGGAATTCCTTGAGACTAACCGGGACAGCGGCGGCGCGGAGTTCGGTGAAAAGGCGCTGGAACATAGGGCGTGATAGTAGCGCGCTGTCGCCTGCGCGCCAGCCCAACACCTACTAGACGCGCTTGCGCCCAAACAGCTCTTTGATTATGGATATCAGCTGATGACGCCAAGTATCGATAGAATAGAGCAGGTCAGGCGAAGTGGAACTCACCTTCTTTTTTTACTACGCTGTCGGAACGGCACTGCTCGTTTATGAGGTTACGAGGGTTTCCAGGAAGTGGCTTATTGAGCGTTCTTCCATCCCCTGGAATCAAGTATCAGCTTGGATAGATGCTCTATACAAAAGCGTGTCAGAGCATCCTCCGGACATCATTGTGGGGCTCGGTCGCGGCGGGGCTGTGGTTGCGGGATTCATTTCCGCAAAATTTCGAGATGATCCTCATCATCGCACAAGGTTGATACCTATCGCGAACGTAGATCGGATCTATCTGAGAAGCCGCACCGTCATTGTTGGGCTTCACGGACTTGATACGTTCGGCAAGAAGGTTCTTTTGCTCAACGCGGATTCATACACCGGCGACACACTGAACGTTGCCAGTAAGCTACTGTCTTACAGTCATTCGGAAGCACAACTTCAAACAGGCAGCTTGGTAATCCTCAACGACATACCCGAAACGCTAAGACCCAAGCATGTAGGTAGTGTTCGCCCGTTAAAGGATAAAGATCGGGTACTGCCTTGGGGGCGGCGGCCACATCCGCGCAACGAAATCGACCACCTTCCCGAGCCTCGCATCATGGTCGTGCTGAACGGGCTGGTGGCGACAGGCAAAACTAGCGTCGCAAACGCACTTCTCAAGGAACTAGGGTACATCCCAATCTACAGTGACTGGTATTGGTTTACTAGAGGGTTGCAGGATCGCAGCGAGAACATGGAGGCCAATGTACGCCACTATAAGCACATGTTTTCGCTGGCGGTTTCGGCAGCTGCAAGTGGCAAGGGGGTGGTGCTTGATACGACATCAAGCCGGAAGGAAATCCGAGACTACATGCGTGAGAATGCTAGGCGTTTCGGCATCCGTGTCGTGTTTATCCAATGTCGATGCACTAAGGAATCGTCGATTTCGAGGATACGTCTTCGAAAGCATATCGGTCCGTATGATTTTGGAACCGAATTTGAATACGATCGCATTGAGCGCATGTATCAAAAAATCGATGCTCCGGAGCATCGGGACTGCAATTTTATTGATCTTGACACCGACTCGTTGAGTTTTGAAGACGTTCACGTGTTGGGTGGTGACGATCAAGATGGCGTAGAAGAAGAAATAAAAAAAATAACGCAGGCCATAGATCGGCACTACCTCGCACAAATTCGAGACGAACAAAGTAGTTCAGCAGCTAACCATTGACCTTGTCTGCAGGTCGCTGACAGTTCGCATCTGGATGACGTATCGAAAGACTCGCACACTGATACCCGACTGTCCCGCCTCGGCCGGTCGGGTCCGAGCGTGCAGCGCGATCAGGCTGCGGGATCCTGGCATGTTTCTCAGCCAAAATCGCCTTCGAGGTCAGCTCCGTACCGTTGTCGCGGAGAAAATCGCTTTCCGGCTTGCCCGCGCCAAGCAATGCGTGACATTCAAGGTTCCGGTCCGTAACTCGGGCGCGTATTAGCGCGCTGTCGCCCGCGCGCCAGGGGCTTGCTCGGCGTCAGGGCTTGGCCGCGCGACGATTTCGCCTAGCGCGCCGCGCCAGATTGCCCGGGAAGTCAGTTCGCCCTGTAGCGCGGCGGCATCGTCGGGCGCGAGCGATGTGTAACGCTGCTTGATGGCCCAGCCATTGACCAGCGCCACGCTCACGCGCGTGTACATCAGCGCGCCATCAGATCGCGTGACCATGAATTGGGCGGTGCGGATCGGCGGCAAAATTCCGTCGGCGGCTGCTTCCGCGGCGGCCGAATAAGCCCGCGCATCGGGGAAGCGTTGGCGCAGCGCGGTCTCGGCGCTTGCAATGAGGTCGTCAAGACTTGTTTCAAACGGCAAGCGGGTGGCGTAGAGCGTGGTGGTTTCGCGCCCATCGGCGACATCGCACGCGACATCGTCGCCGCGCGGCAAGCCTGGGAACAAAACGATGCGCCCGCCCGACGAACCGCTCGGAAAGCGGCAGATCATGCCGCTGCTCACGTGGCGCAGCGAAACCTGGCCGTCATCGAAGAGTTCGAACAGCCCGTCCGCCCCCGCTGCCGCGATCATGCCGGAGGCGATCGCGCCGGGCGCGGCAATTGTGTCCGCCTCGATCGGATCGGCGTGCGCCGCATTCACCGCCGCAAGCGCAAGCGCGCACAAAAGCCGCCGCATGCATCCTCCTCCCACGTCATTCTATTTCCAGGACTGGCAATTGTCGATGCCGGCGCGGCGAGACTCAGTCGCTGGCGGCAGGGGAGAGGCGTTGGCCGGTTTGGACAAGGTCCAGCAGCAGCCGGGTCGGGTCGAGCACGCGCGGCGGGCGCGCCGCGCCGTGGCGCCAGGATTGGTTGCGCGTTGTGCCGGCAAGGTAGGTCTCGAAATGCAATTGGCTTGTGTCGCTGATTTCGGCGATCTCTTGTCCGCCTCGCACCGCGTCCCCAAGCGCCAGTCCGCGCGCGCGCAGCGAAGATGCGCGCACCTCGCCGTAATTGGCCACATAGCCTTCGTGCGCTACGATCAGCGCGTAGCTCATCTCGCCGGTGGCCGCGCGCAGGAACGGATAGAGCGCAAGAATGCGCCCGTCCTCGACCGCGACCACAGCATCCCCGGCGTTGGCGAACAGATCAACGCCGACATGCCGGCGCGTCGGATTGTCCGCCCGCGCGGTCGGGCGAGGCGCGTTGAAGCGGCGCAGCGGCCGGCTGGTCGCCTCCATCGAGACTTCGCGCCGATGTGTGTGCTCGGTCACCACCGGCCAATAGCGCAATGCGGCGCGGCTTTCAGCGAACGGGGCGGGGTCGGGCGCTTCCGCCGCGCAGAGTGGGGCGAACATGGCGGTGAGCAGGAGTGCAAGCAGGGCGCGGCGCGACATGCGATCACGCTCGCGCGCCATCCTGGCGCAAATGCGGCGACCTCCGACCGCCGGCATCCTGTGGGCTCTGCTTTTTTTGTTCAGGAAGAAAGATGCCGGCTGGAAGCCGGCGGTCCGGTATGGCTTCACTCCGCCGCGTGCCGGCTTTGCCGCTGCTCACGGCGGGCGCGCTCGAAGGGCCGCAGCACCCACCAGGCCATTATTCCGGCCAACGAAAGCGTAACCGCCCCGACCGCCAGTGCTTCTACAAACGTCATCAAGCCGCTCTATGAGGATTGTGGAGTTGGAAACCTAACCCGAGATCACGAATCAGGCTCAGCGTCGCACTTCTCGCCAATCGATACTCGCAATAGCTCCAGCGCCACCCCCTCCACAACGTTACGTGAAGATTCGTCGAGCGCCGCAGTGCGGAATTGGTGGAGCGCATCGGGCGCGTAGAGGTCGCTAATGCTGATCCAGAAGGCGGCGCTGACATTCCGCATGCGCCGAATTTCGAGCACGCATGTCCCGATGCTGGAGGTCTCCACCGGCTCGAGTTGGATATCGGCGTCACTTTCGAGCGACTGATAAACGGGCGCTAAGTGAGCCGCTGCATCGGCGGGCGAGGCAACCATGCTTGTCGCCCAGACCCCTCCCTCAGCATTTGCCCGATACAGACATTCACCGCCGAACTGGGAGCGCGCGCCCGCCAGCGACGCGCCTGTGACTGAAGCGGGACAGGTCAATCCAGTGAGGATGCTCCGCAGGGCATTGCCGTCAGCTTTAAACGCCCACGTTTCCGGTTCGGCCTGCGCAATGGTTTGCGGTGTTCCATCAACCCAATTCGGCTCGCCGGGCGAGACCTCCGCTTGCGCCGAACTGCAAAGAACTACGAACCACAGCGCAAGGGCGGAGCAAATATTCACGTCCCCCCCCGCGCTTCCCGTCGCGCCAGGAACGCCAGGCGCTCGAACAGCATCACGTCGGCTTCGTTTTTCAGCAGCGCCCCGTGCATGGGCGGGATCAGTTTTGACGGATCGCGTTGTTTCAGCGTCTCCGGATCGATGTCGTCGGTCAACAGTAATTTTAGCCAGTCGAGCAGCTCACTCGTGCTGGGCTTTTTCTTCAGGCCCGGCACTTTGCGCATGTCGTAGAAAATGTGCAGCGCTTCGTTGACGAGGCGGGTTTTGATGCCGGGAAAGTGGGAATCGATGATCGCCCGCATGGTGTCTTCGTCGGGGAAGCGGATATAGTGGAAGAAGCAGCGGCGCAGGAACGCGTCGGGTAATTCTTTCTCATTGTTGGAGGTGATCATCACGATCGGGCGCAGCTTTGCCTTCACCGTGCGGTCAAGCTCGTAGACATAAAATTCCATGCGATCGAGCTCTTGCAAAAGATCGTTGGGGAATTCGATGTCGGCCTTGTCGATTTCGTCGATCAGCAGCACCGGGCGCAGTCCACCATTATTTTGCGGCGCCTCGAACGCTTCCCAGAGTTTGCCGCGCTTGATGTAAGTGGCGATGTCGGTGGCGCGCTCGTCGCCGAGCTGGGAATCGCGCAGCCGCATCACCGCATCGTATTCGTAGAGCCCCTGGATCGCCTTGGTGGTGGACTTCACGTGCCACTCGATCAACGGCATGCCGAGCGCCTTGGCCACCTCGATCGCCAGCATGGTCTTGCCGGTGCCGGGCTCGCCCTTGACCAGCAGCGGACGCTCCAAAGTGATGGCGGCGTTGACCGCGATTTTCAGATCTTCGGTGGCGACATAATCCTTGGTGCCCTCAAACCGCATGCAAGCCCCTGAAATGGTTGTTTCGACAGTCAAGCGTAGGGCGCTCATGTGGGGCGAAGCAAGCGCGCACGAAGGCTAGATCGGCTGACGGCCCCGCGCGCGCAGCAATCCGATGAGGATTTCGCGGGTCTCGGCGGCGTCGGCCGGCGCTGGCGGCGTGCTGGAAGCCCCGTTTGGCCTGCGCCAATTGCGCGCCTGGCCCAATCGCACCAGATCGGGATCGTCGGCATCGACCGTCCGGTTGAACGGACCGCGCGCTTCGACGACCCGCTGCAAATCCATGCAGACCATCGCTATGATCAGACCCTTGCCGGTCTGGTCGCGCAGCACCCAAAATTGGGCGCTGCCGTCGCTGAGCCGCCTAGCGTAGCCGCCAATGCTGCGGCGGGCGAGGCAATTGCGGAATTCACGCCCCAGCGCCCACAAATCGCACACCGACACCACCCGGCGCCAAACCCGGCCGGGGGCCGCGAAAATTTCCTCGTCGGCAAACAGAATGAGCGTGGCCCTTTGCTCGTCCAGCCGGCGCTTGCGCTCGCGCGCGAACAGGCGAGCCTTGGTGGCGACGATATCGAACGAAGCGCGGTCGATCTTGGCGATAAACTCGATCGCGGCGAGGTGAAGGGCGCGCGGGCGGGGCGCGGGGCCGGGGGCCAGCGAGCGCTCGACATGATCGATTTCCAGGCAGGTGTCGGCGAGCGCGCGCGCAATTCGGCGCAGCCGCGTCAGCCCGGCGCGATCGGGGAGGAACACGACGACCTGGCCGCCACCCTCCTGCTCGCGGCGCGCCCATGCTGCGGCCGACGCCAGTTCGCCGGGCAGGGCCGGGCGGAAGTTCCAGCGGTTGCGCAGCATTTCCTCGAACGCGAGCTTGGCGAACCGGATTGCGGCGCCCTGGTTGGGGATTTTTGCCGCCATCCGCCGCGCCAATGTATCGATCGGCGCGGCGTCAAGTACATTTGGCATAAATGCCCTCCTTCCCGCCGAGCACGTACGCGCCAACTTGCGCACAAGGGCCGCGTGCTCTCGTTGCATCTAAGGTACGAAACGCGGCGCGGGCCCCCAGCGCCCGCAGCCACGTTAGGGGCGAGTTTGGCCAGATCAACCGAGCTCGGTAGTTGCGCCTGCAAAACCAGCCGCCGTGCGGCGGCGCTGACACGAATTATCCGCGCGCAACAACCCAGGTTCGGCGGCTGCCGCAACTTCTCGTTAACCTTCCTTAGCGACTCTCGTGGCGTTGGACTCCTAGAATCGGGAGGAGAGGGCCCCATGCCGCTGAAGCTGTCCTTGCGCCCGGGCGAGAAATTCGTCGTCAACGGCGCCGTCGTGCAAAACGGCGACCGCCGCGCGGCTTTGGTGCTGCAAAACAAAGCCTCGGTGTTGCGCGAAAAAGACATCATGCAAGCCGATGAGGCCGACACCCCTGCCAAGCGCATCTATTTTCCTATTATGCTCATGTATTTGGACGAACCTGGCCGCGATAAGGCCCAGGTCGAGTTCGCCTCGCGTCTGGCCGAGTTCATGGGCGTGGTGCGCGATCCACTTATCCTCAGCGAATGCATCGGCGTTTCCAAAGAAGTAATGGCTGGCGAATACTACCGTGCGTTGATGCGCTGCCGAAAGCTCATCGCATATGAAGCCGAGCGCTTGGGGTTAACGAATGTCGATCAGAGCCTATCAGCGCGCGGCCACGCAGGCTGAAACCCCGCGCGAGCTTGAGTACCGGGCGTTCGGGCAAGTGACGGCGGGGCTGGTGCGGGCCAAGCAAGAGAAGCCCCAAGTGGCCGTCCTCGCCGAGGCGATCGATGCTAACCGCCGGCTCTGGGGGCTGCTGAGCGCCGATTGCGCCGTCGCGGGAAACCTGCTCCCGCTAACGCTGCGCGGTCAAATCATCTCGCTGGCCATCTGGGTATCGCGTTATTCTAGCCAAGTGTTGCGCGAAGGCGCCGACATCGAGCCCCTGATCGACGTCAATCGCACGATGATGGAGGGCTTGGCGCTGGGTTAGCGCCGGCGCCTGAAGCAACCGGGCATTAACTTCTTTCGGTTACGGATCAAATGCAGAGGCGGGTGGCTCGTGTGCGAACACGGCGACTGCTCGCCGTCTAAAACCAGCGGGCAAAATGCCCAACCGGAAAAAATTTCCGGCCACATCGTCCAGAAGGACCACGAAAATGGCTAGCGTAAATACAAATTATGGCGCGCTCGTCGCGCTGCAATCCCTCAACAAAACCAGCCAAGAGCTCGACCAGGTCCAAAACCGGATCAGCACCGGTTTGAAGGTGGCCACGGCCAAGGACAACGGTGCGGTGTTCAGCATCGCCCAAACAATGCGCGCCCGCACGGCTGCTCTCGGTTCGGTCACGGACGGGATCAATCGCGCCACCTCAACCATCGACGTGGCCTTATCGGCGGGTCAATCGATCTCCGACCTGCTGATCCAATTGAAAGACAAGGCAGTCGCCGGACAGGCGGCCGACCTCTCGACCGACCAGCGCGCCGCGTTGGCGGCGGATTTCACCGCGCTTCGGTCGCAAATCAACCAGATTGCGGGCGCGGCGACCTTTAACGGCGTGAACTTGGTCGCCGCCGGCGGCGCCAACATGTCCGTGCTGACCTCCGATCTGGCTGGCGCGAGCTCTGGCCGGCAAATCCAATCGACCGCGATCGCTGGCACGGTTCCGGCGCTTTCGGCCTACGTCGTCGGCAACGGCAGCGTCGTGATCGCCGACGATTCGGTGTTCAACCTCAACGGCGTCGCCATTGGCACCGTCGATATCACCGCGACCATGACCATCTCCGATTATCTGGCTGCCGTATCGACCGCCACCGGCGGACGGGTTTCGGCGTCCTACAATCAGAGCAACGGCCAATTCACCTATGTCGCGGCCGAAGCGGTTGCGGGCACCAACGAATTGACCATCACGACGCCGGGCACCGCTCGTTCCTGGCTCGGCCAAGGCGTCGCGGCTGGCGCAGTGACCGCGGCTTCCGTTACCACGACCATTACCGATCTCGACTTCACGGTCGATGGCGCCGGAGCGTTGTCCACGGTGACATCCGCACTCTCCTTGTCGAACGTCGCCAACGCGGTAGCAGCGGGTTCGGCAATCGATACGGCGATGGCGGCCCTCAATACGCAGCTGGCCACGCTGGGTTCGCAAGCCAAGGCGCTTGACGTGCAGAAGATGTTCTTGGGCAAGCTGTCGGATTCGATCGAAGCCGGTATCGGCAACCTCGTCGACGCCGACCTAGCCAAGGAATCGGCTCGCCTGCAATCGCTGCAAGTCAAGCAACAGCTTGGCGCGCAAGCGCTGTCGATCGCCAACTCGGCGCCGTCGATCGTGCTGTCGTTCTTCCGCTAAACGGAACACTGGAAAAGGCGGGGGGCTTCGGCCCCCCGCCGGTTTCCGCAAAGGTTAACGTGTGGGCTCGATTGTTCCCCCGAAACTGGCGCTTGAGCCGATAGCGCAGCCCGTCGGGCGGTCGCCTGAAACGCCGGACGAGACCGCTGCCGCGCCAAACCAAGCCACGGACAACACCGTTGAGGGGCACGCCAACCTCGCACCCGGCAAACTGCTCGTGCAAAAGGACGCCGATGCTGGACGTTTCGTGCAGACCTTAACCGACGCATCCAGCCAAGAAACAATCTGGCGCTACCCCAGCGAAGCGCAATTGGCGTATTCGCGCGCGGTCATGGCCTATCTGCGTGCGCTGGCGCAGCGGTAAACAAATCGTAAAAATACCGGCTGCGAACGCGTTAGCGTTAACCCTTCGTTAACGATTCTGAGGTTCCGTCCGCTCGCGGCGAACACGCTGTGCGGCTGTGCGCGCGGTGGCGGTCGCACGTCGGCATCCGAAGGAGCGCGGCCATGGTGTCCAGCATCGTCCCCCACAACGTTTCCGGCAATATTCCTGGCGCGGCGGGCGCGCTCGGCGTCGATACGCGCTTGCCCCATGCGCCGGCGAATGGCGCGGCGCGGCGCGACGAGGCCGCCCCCGGCGACCGCGTGGAAATCAGCGGCGCTTCCTTGGCGGCGGTGCGTGAGAGCGTGCGTAACGCGGTGGCCGAAGCACACCTTGCGCTCGCCATCGGCCAAGACGCGCAAGCCATGCTGGTGAAGGTGCAGGCAATCGCGCGCGGCGGCGGCGAGCAAAGCGAATTGGATGCGGTGCTGGCGGCTTTCACCCGCCGGGTCGAGTCCGCTTTGAGCCAAGGGGCGCGCTTGGTCGCGGGCGAGGATGTCGCGGTCCAGGCCGAGCCGGGTGGCGCGCCGCTGGCCATATCCGGCGTCAATCTGCGCCTCAAGAGCGCGCCCGGCGCTGGCGATATTATCAGCGTGCCCGCCGGCGCGGAGGCGGCCGATCAGAAGCTGGGCCAAACCGCGCAGCGCTCGCTCGACACGCTGCAAGAAGCGATGAGCAAGCTGCTTGAATCGGTGCGCGCGCTCGAGGCCCATGATGGCTTTCTTGGCGCCATGGAGGGTGCGCTCGCGGGCGGGGTGCGCGGCGATCTCGACGCCGACAGTGCGCGCTTGCTGGCGTTGCAAGTGCGCCAGGGCCTTGAAGCCGCTCGCGGTCAACCGATCGCCAATTCCGAACCTCGCTCGGTGCTGGCGCTGTTCAGGGTTTAAGCGCCCTCCAGCCGCTGCTGAGATCGACCAGCTCACCGCCATAATCGTCGTCGCTGCGCAATCTAAGCCAGATACGCCGCCCGGCTTGGTAGGTCTTGAACAGCACCATGAAGATGAGCCCCGCCAGGGCCCCCGCCGCGACCGACAGAGAAGCGGCCAAATCGCCGGTAAGCGTGAGTTCGCCGCGCGCCGCGCCGCGCAGGCGACCGTCGCGCTGCAGGCGCTTGGCGGCGGCGGCGGCGCGGTCGCCCGTACTCTGTGCGATCAGCCGCAGTTTGGGCAGATCGCGGATTTCGCCCGCGTGAGTGACCAGCGCCACGGCGGTGTCGTGCGAGGTCGCCTCGGTCATCGCCCCGATCTCATCCAGCACGGTGCGGACTCGGCGCGCGTGCTCGGGATCGACGGCGGCGCGAAAGGCCGCGGCGGAATTGTCGAACGCGCCGGCCGCTTCGCCTTGCGCATTCGCCAGCGCCGCCCGGCGGAAGCTCTCGATCGGAACCGATGCGCCGACGAGGTCGCCGATTTCAACCCCGAATGCGGCCGGGTAATCCTCGCGCCGCGAGGCCTCGATCAACGCGGCCGCGCCTCTTGCGGTGCGCGGACTGATGTCTCCGGCAAGGCCGAGGCTAAAGCCAGTCAGGATAAATTGCAGCGAGCCGGTGGAAGGCTCGGCGATCAGCGCGCGCGCGATCAGCTCGAAGTCGCGCGGATCGCCCGGACTTGGCGGCGCGGGCCCGCGCGCGCTTGCCGCGCCGCTGGCCGCGCGCCGCGAGAGCAGCGGCACGGTAGCCTCGTAGCGCGCGCGGGTGCCGGGGGTGAGCAATTCGAGCGCCGCCAGTTCGACCTGGGCGTCGCTGGCATTGGCGGGCGCTTCGCGGCTCAGCTGGTTGGCCGCGCGCGCCGGCAGCATGCCGCGCGCCGACAGCAAGAACCCGCGCGCCGCATCGACATCGCGCGCCATCAGCTCCATCGCCACCAAATCATCCCACTGGCGCTGGCGGTCGAATTCGAGCTGGATCAATTCGCTGTTCAGGCGCTCGACCCGGCGGCTGATCGCACGCGCGCCGGCCTCGGAATATTCGTAAGCGTAGAGCCGGTCGCGCGCGATCACGATACAGGCCGCCGCGCTCGCCGCCGCCAGCACAACCAGGCAAAGGTTGAACGCAAGCGCCGCCAGCGCGCCCAGCGTTGCGCCTTGTTCGTTGCGAGCCGATGGCGCCCGCCATGCTCGGGCGCGTGATACTTCCACGTGCTTCATCCACTCCCCGCGACGGCGCTACCAAACCCAGAGCAAGCCCACAGCGCAAGATGAATTACAGGAAAGGCGAATTCATCGCCGGATCGGGGTTGTGGGTTTTGGGGCGCCCGGACCGCCGGCTTCCAGCCGGCTCCTTTGTGCTGGCCGAAACAAAAACTGCCGGCTGGAAGCCGGCGGTCCTAAGCGCTGCGGTCCAAGATCGCGGGGCTAGGGCCGGTGGGGTTTTCTAGGTTGCCGCTGGCGCCGTAGCTGGCGCCGCCGCCGCGTTGGCGGACGACCTCTTCGGCCATGGCGTGGACCAGGCCTTCCGAGATGAGCTTGACCGCGTGCAGCGCCAGATCGTGGGCCGAGAGCGCTTCTTGCAGCGTCAGGGTTTGTTGCTTCAGCCGCGCCAGCAGCGCCGGCGGGGCGGCTTCGATCAGCGCTGGGTCTTGCTTGATGCGCGCCAGTTCGAGCCGGTAGGCGTTGGCAAGGCGGTTTTTCTCCTCCGCTTGCGGCCCTTCAAGCAATGGCTCGCGCGCTTCAATGCGTCTGGTATCTTCGGCAATCAACGCGGCGAGGCGATCACTGACCAGCAGCAATTGCTCGGCGCGGTGGGTGGCGTCGTCAGCGATCAGCGCCATCGGCGGTCTCTAGCGTGGTTTGTTGCAAGGCCATCAGCTCGCGCAAGATGGCGTCGGCGATGCCAACGCCGCCGGCGCGCGAGATGGCGTCGGCATAACGCTCAACCAGCATGGGGCGGAAAATTTGCTCGCCCATGCCGCCGCCGCCGAGGCCCTCGGTGTCGAGGCCCTCGAACATCGGCGCCAGCATCTCGGAGAGAAACACCGCTTCGAACTCCTGCGCCGCGCGCCGCAATTCCTCGGCGGCGGCCGGCTGCGCGGCGGTCCGCAGCGGCGCGCCCGCTAAGGCGATCAGAAGCGGCGATGTGTCGTCGGCCATTACATCACTTCGATTTCGGCTTGGATGGCGCCGGCGGCTTTCAGCGCCTGCAGGATCGAGATCATGTCGCGCGGGGAAACCCCGAGCGCGTTCAGCCCGTTGACCAATTGCCGCAATGGAACCCCGCCGGGCACGACCACCAAGCCGCCGTCTTCTTCCTCAACCTCCACCCCGCTCGATGGCGCGACCAATGTTTCGCCGCGGCTGAACGGGGCCGGCTGGCTGACGAACGGATCTTCGGTAATGGAGATGGTGAGATTGCCTTGGGCGATCGCGACGGTGGAGACTTTTACATTCTCCCCCATCACCACGATGCCGGAATTCTCATCGATAATGATGCGCGCCGGGGTATCGACCTCGACTTCAAGGTTTTCGATGCGCCCGACCAGCGCCACCATGTCGCCGGCAAAGCCGTCCGGGCGGCGCAGCACTACCGAGCCAGGATTGGCGGCGCGCGCTGCTTGCGCGCCCACATTTCCGTTGATGGCGGCGGCGATGCGTTGGGCGGTGGTGAAATCAGGATTGCGCAGCGCAAGCCGCAATTCCGGCTGCGCGGCGATGTCAAAATGCACTTCACGCTCGACCAGCGCGCCCGAGGGGATGCGCCCGGCCGTGGGCACGCCGCGCGATACCGATGAGCCCGAAGCGCCCTGCGCGGCAAAGCCGCCGATGGCCAGCGAGCCTTGCGCCACGGCGTAGACTTGCTGGTCGGCGGCCATCAGCGGCGTCACCAGCAATTGCCCGCCCGCCAAGCTGCGCGAGTCTCCGAGCGCGGAGACCGTGACATCGATGCGCGAGCCTTGGCTCGCGAACGCCGGCAAATTCGCGGTCACCATCACGGCGGCGACGTTGCGAGTGTTAAGGTTGCCGTTCGAAGCGTTGACGCCAAGCCGTTCCAGCATCGCGGCAAGGCTCTGGCGGGTGAAGGGAGAGTTGCGCAAACTATCGCCAGTGCCGGCCAGGCCAACGACTAGGCCGTAGCCCACGAGCTGGTTCTCGCGCACGCCTTCGAAATCGGCGACGTCCTTGATGCGCGGACCGGCCCACGCCGGAACAGCAGCGATCGGCGCGGTCGTCGCCGCAACCGACGCGACGGCAAACAAGGCGGCGCGCGCCGCGCGTGAAGCAAAGGCCATGGACCCGATAGGCCGAGAATTCGGTTAACGGGCCGTTCAATCCATATCTTAAGAGAGTGGAAACGGACGCGGCGGAAAGTCCGGCCCATGAAGATTGAAGCCGGCCGAGGCGTCACGCCATCGAACGGGACCCGCCGGGCGGGGGTGGCCGCGCCGGGGTTCGCGCCTGCGGCGGAGGCCCCCCAGCGCGCAGCCGCTACGTTAGGAGTTAGAGGGCTCACCCCGCTCGACGCGATCCTCGCGCTGCAAGCCGACGAGCCCCCTGCCCAGCGGCGCGCGCGCCAGGCACGCCGGGGCGCCGATGCGCTCGACGCGCTGGAAAAGCTCGAACTGGGGCTGGCGTTCGGCCACGCGCCGGCTTCGCTGCGCGGCGACATGGAAAGCCTGCGCCGCGGCGCGGAAACCACCAACGAGGCTGGGCTCGACGCGGTCCTGCGCGAGATCGACACCAGGCTGGCGGTCGAGCTGGCCAAGCTGGACCGGCAGCAGGGGGCCGCTTGATGCTGCACCGCAACCTTAAGATTCTAGAGGAACTTTGGCGCCGTTCTTGCTCGATGGACGCCGCCCAGGGCCGGCGTTATAAGGCGGCGCCTGGCGAGGGCGAGGGGAGTGCGGACATGCCTGCTGCCGTGACGAAAGAATATCGCCCCAGCGACGACGAGCTGTTCATGAACGAGCGCCAACTCGATTATTTCCGCCGCAAGCTGATCGATTGGAAAACCGAACTTCTGGAGGAATCGCGCGGCACTATCGCCACGCTGCAGCAGGACACGGTGGCCGAGGCTGACCTCGCCGATCGCGCCACCAGCGAAGCCGATCGGGCGCTCGAGCTGCGCACCCGCGACCGCCAACGCAAACTCATCGCCAAGATCGACGAAGCGCTGCGCCGGATCGAGGACGGGGCCTACGGCTATTGCGAGGAAACCGGCGAGCCGATCTCGCTCTCGCGCCTGGACGCCCGCCCCATCGCCACGCTCTCACTCGAAGCCCAAGAACGCCACGAACGCCGCGAGCGCGTGCACCGGGATAGTTGAGGCCGGCTTCCAGCCGGCCATTTCGTCACTTGGAATCGCCGCCGCGGCGCGATAAGTGCGCCCATGTTCCTCCTCGATGCCGGCCTCTCGTTCCTCCATTTCAGCTTCGCCTTCGTCCTCGTCGGCGCGCTGAGCGCCGAGGCGTTTGTGTTGCATTTGCCGGTGGACGGGCGCGTGGCGCGGCTGCTGCTGCGCATCGACTTGTTTTATGGCGCCTCCGCTGTCGGCCTGATCCTTGCCGGGCTGGCGCGCGTGCTGTGGGGCGCGAAGGGGTGGGCGTATTACGCGGGCCAGCCCTTCTTTTGGGCCAAGCTTGCCGCGTTCGCGCTGATCGGCCTGATCTCGATCATACCCACCATGACCTATTTTCGCTGGGTGAAGGCCGCGGCGAAGGATGCCTCCCATATCGTCGCCGAAGCCGAGGTGAAAAAAGTGCGCCGCTTGGCGATGATTGAGGTGCACCTGCTGGCTTTGTTGCTGGCGTTCGCCGCGCTGATGGCGCGCGGGATTGGGGGATGATGCGCGCTGCGGCCAGTGCTGGAAAGAGAATCTGTGTCACTCGATCAAACCTTTCGTCATTCTGGACACGCGCAGCGTGATTCGCTGTAAAGTGTCAGACTCTTTTTCCGGCGCCGGCGCGTTTGGCAATGCGCGCACGGTCGCGCCGGGCAACGCCGCGCGTTCCCGAGGTCAAGGCTTGCCCGCCGAACCCCGGATCAAGTCCGGGGGCAGGCGGGAGGCGGGGCGCGTGCGTCGCGCTGAGTCGTCTCGAAGGGTGCTGCTTACGCAGCCTGCGCGTTGCACGCGCCCCGTTTGGACCGTTTTTCCCGGCTTGGGACCGAGGAGTTGTACAACGCCGCCAACAGGCGGCTCGCCCCACGCGATAGCGCTTCCGGCGTCACCCTCCTATCGAGAGGATCCCGCC
>Ga0247727_10004527_pt1 | contig 29356 bp, 27 predicted proteins | sample WisWelCaveWW1625_FD_202498 | JGI IMG/M metagenome (GOLD analysis project Ga0247727, IMG submission 202498) | Biofilm microbial communities from Wishing Well Cave, Virginia, United States - WW16-25 | ecosystem: Environmental > Aquatic > Deep subsurface > Groundwater > Cave microbial mat | place...
GGGGGATTGGATGCAGTCTTGCATTTGCAATACCTGCAAAGCCATTGTAATTCGTATAAAAAGGCTCAAACACGATGATCTCATCGTCCGTATCGCAGACCGAACACATAGCAAAAATAATTGCTTCGGACCCGCCGGAGGTAACGATAATCTCGTTGTCCTCAAAATGAATGCCGTGGTGCGCGAAGTATGTTTTCCACGCTGATATTGCCTGTGGGAGCCCATTGGAAGGAGCATACGCGAGGGTTTGAAGATTCAGGTCATGAATTGCTCTGAACACCGCATCGGGCGTCGGTAGATCGGGTTGACCGATGTTCAGATGATAGACTTTGATCCCCTCCTTCTTGCGAGCTTCAGCGAGCATCGCAAGCTTACGGATTGGAGATGCTTGCATTGTTTTTGCACGGCGAGAAACGGAAACTTTTCCCGCCTCCCGCCGTTGGCGGGATTCGGGCGGGAGAACTTCGTCTGTTTTGGCGATAGCCATCGCGATCTATGAATGGGTCTTAGAGATACTTTGGGCGTACAGCGGCTTAGGCCGTTGTTTCTATACGTTCCTCTGACCCGCTCGACTGAGGCGTGACTGGTTTCTTCTCTGTTGGATTGAAAATGACCGTCGAAAACCTCTTTACATCAAACAGCGTACCCGCGAGTTCATGCACATCTTCCCCGGTTACACTGTCAATGCTTCGAAGAATCGTATCCAGCGGAACATAATCCCCGAAGATCAATTCGGTAGTGCCTAAACGCATCATACGGCTCGACATGCTTTCCAAACTCAGCATCATCGTTCCCTTGAGTTGCTCCTTGGTTCGCTGCAATTCTGCCCTGCTGACGCCTTTGGATCTCAGTTTATCAAGTTCTCTATGAATGAGTTCGATTGAATTCTGGATGTGGTCTTTACCCGTACCGACATAAACGCCAAAGGTTCCGGTATCGCTCAGCGTATTAGCAAACGAATACACATTGTATGCAAAACCATATTTTTCCCGAATATTTTGAAACAAACGTGAGCTCATGCCCTCTCCCAGGAGCGTATTCAGCACGAGGATCGGATAGCGGGATCGACTCCTTACGCTGCAGCCAAGCGTGCCGAGACAAACATGGGCCTGAGAAATAGGTTTCTCATATTCCCTGGTCTTTGCATCAAACCTCTTCGCCGGCGCTCTTAGCCGCGGCGCTGCACCATTGCGGCGGTATGATCCACGGCCGCGAAAATACTTATTTACAAGGTGTAAAAGCGTATCGTGCTTCAAGTTGCCCGCGGCAGCGACGACCATGCGGTCGGGGAGATAGTAGCGATGTAAATACTCGAACAACGAGGCTGCTCGAAAAGCAGTTATCGAGTCTGCTCTTCCGATGACCGGGAAGCCCAGAGGATGTTCACCAAAGAGGGAGCGGTCAAAATAATCATGAATCAAGTCGTCGGGATCATCTTCGATGTTTTTTAACTCTTCCAGAACCACCTGTTTCTCTTTTTCCAGCTCGCCCGGGTTAAACAGCGGAAACTGCACAAGATCGGACAGAATGTCAACGGCACGACCGACATGTCGATCAAGAACCTGCGCATAAAAACAGGTGTGCTCTTTGCTGGTAAAGGCGTTCAGATATCCTCCGACTGATTCCAGACTTCTGGCAATCTGGTGAGCGCGGTAACGCTTCGTTCCCTTAAAGACCATATGCTCGATGAAATGGGAGATTCCGCTGCGGTCGGCGGTTTCATCGCGCGAGCCAACGTTTAGCCACACGCCGAGGGAAACTGAACGGACGTGAGGGATCACTTCAGTGACCACACGAACGCCATTGGCTAAAACCGTTTTCTGGTAGTTTGAAGCTATGGTATCTCTGGCAGGCCGAGTTCTACGATCCCGAATTGATTTTCGATTTCTCCGGGATGAAGTCAAGCTGGTTTTGCGCATTCGCCGTGTGCGGATAATACTTGAAATCCAACGAAATTCAAAAAAAATATACCACTTTCCCCCTCGAGAGTCAAGCATGCCATTTGCAACAGAGCTTCGATTTCTTTATTTTCCGCCGCGCGACTTCGTCGAACTATGCCGCTGACCGACTACATCCTCCTGTTTTTGACCGTTCTGTATCTTGTCCAAATGGTTTTTCTCTGGCTAGGACTCAGACGAAACGAGTCTCACGACAAGGATTCCCTCTATCGGCCGAATGTTTCAGTCATCGTTGCCGCTCGAAACGAAGAAACAAACATCGACGAGTGTCTTGCCTGTCTCGTGAAACTCGATTATCCGAACAAAAAGTTTGAGATCATAGTCGTTGACGATGGCTCTACCGACAAGACTGCATCCATTGTCCAGGAGTATACCCAGCGGTATCCTCAGTTAAAGCTCATCACTGCGGAACGTGGAGTCGGCAACCTTCGCGGCAAAGCAAATGCACTCTCTCAGGGCATCGCGGAATCAAGGGGAGAAATCCTGATGTTCACAGATGCCGATTGCACGACACCTGAAACATGGATCAAAGAAACGGTATGCCATTACACGGAAGATGTAGGAGTGGTTGCGGGATTCACACTGTTATCGTCGGAAAGAGCATTTGAGGCTGTTCAGGCAATCGATTGGCTTTTTTTGGTCAGTGTCGCCGCCGCGGCCGCCGGCTGGAACGTTCCTCTCACAGCGGTCGGAAATAATCTCTCGGTGCGTCGATCGGCATATGATCGCGTCGGTGGATATCGAAACCTCCCGTTCAGCGTAACGGAAGACTACACGGTTGTGCAGGCGATCTGGCAAACGACAAGATTGTGCCTTCGATACCCGTTGATCCCCCAAACCATCGTACAAAGCAAACCATGCGCCTCGTGGAAGGAACTCTTCCGACAACAGCAACGATGGGGCGTAGGAGGATTGGACATGGTTCTCCGCGGATTATTGCTGATGGGAGTCCAATACGCCATGCATTTGTCGATTCTGATAGGCTTGATTGTTGCGTCTCCCTGGGCCCTATGCGCCGCGATAGCAGGAAAATTGTCGGGAGATCTCTTGCTCCTCTCGAAACCTGTTCGCGTATGCAAAACATACGGATTGTTAAAGTATTTTTTTCACTTTGAATTGTATTACTTCATCCACGGATTGTTAATCCCCTTCGTCGCGATTCTTAGTAAGAAGGTTGTATGGAAAGGCATCCATTTAGGAAAAAACGACTGAGAAACTTCTGAATCTTTTCTTTTTTGTTCGAGTTTCCTTATCTTGAAGCAATGAGTTATTCCGAAGAATCAATCAGGGAACCCCTCTATCAGCAACAGGGAGCGCCGGTTGTCCGCAAGCGCACAAACTACGTGCTCCACGTTGCCTTATTTCTGATTACCTTCTTCACCACCACGGTGGCAGGGGTCTTCTGGCTGAACATCGATGGTTTCGATCTCAAGAATTTCTCATACGGCCTGCCGTATTCAATCTCTATCCTTGCAATGCTTGCCGCGCACGAGTTTGGCCACTTTTTTGCAGCTCGGTATCACGGCGTGCAAACAACGCTTCCGTTCTTTATTCCGACTCCCCCTTTTCTGCTGAATCCCTTCGGAACCATGGGAGCAGTCATACGCATACGGTCACCGATTACTTCAAAGCGTGCACTTTTTGATATCGGTGTTGCAGGACCGTTCGCCGGACTTGTTGTAACGTTGGCAGTTCTCGCGTACGGATTGGCAACATTACCGGGGATAGAATACCTTCACACTATTCATCCGGAATACGCCACAATGGTAGAACTCCCGAAAAACGGTCTAACCTTTGGCGATTCGCTCCTGACACTGGGACTGCGTGCATATTTTTCGGCGTTCAAATTCTTCCCTCCGATGAATGAAATTTATCACTACCCGTTCTTATGCGTGGCATGGTTCGGCCTATTCGTCACGGCGCTGAACCTCATCCCTGTCGGTCAGCTCGATGGCGGCCATATCCTCTATGCGATGATTGGCAAGGGACAGGGAACCATAGCTCGTGCATTCCTCGTTACCCTTTTGTTGATCGGCCTCTCAGGATTCCTGCCCTTCGTCGGCTTCAACGTGCAACCGGGCACCATCGGATGGCTCGTATGGGCTGCTATCTTGATTTTCATTGTAAAAATCGACCACCCTCCCATCCCCGATGATACTGAACTTGATCAGGGGCGAATCATGCTCGGCTGGGCGACATTTTTCATCTTTATCATTTCCTTCGCACCGATACCGTTTTTTGAATTAACCCGAAACTGAATCGCCATTGACATTGGCGTCAGTTTTCACTAAATTTTGCACTGATAGCTATTCTATATCTAAGGCTCGAGTGAACAGTTGATACCGGTTTGGTTGCAGTAACGCTCATTATTGGCTCCGACTCAACCGTTCACTCTCGCGACACCGAGTGAACCGCGCTAATTCGCAGATCACTCGGTTTTTTTGTCTCGTTCTGATGAAAAACAATTTCATATATGCACTGACTCTTTTGGTCAACACATTCCTCCTGATTTCGTGTCTGAAAGAAAAAGCGGGGGTTGTCGACTTCTCTCAAAATACGCCCCGGGTGCTAACAGCAGCCATCCAGCCATCCGCCGTGAATTTAGACCTGGATACCGTCAACGTCGTTCGCCTGAGCAACGGTGATTTTCAGATCACGACGGCTGTATCGGTGACAGCGACTGACGCCGATGGTGCACAAGATATTCCGGTGGTTTCATATACCTTTTACAAGCCCGGCTCTTCAGATATCAGTACGAGCGGCACATTCTCACAATCGTCGAGATCCGCCGACACAGCGATTTATTCTTCCACACTAATGTTCGTTACAAAACGAACCGATGCCGGGATTTACATTGTTGAATTCCAAGTGAATGACAATGCAGGTCTTCTCAGCAATGCGAACCGCCTATCGTTTGCGGTGAATCGCAACAACAGTCGACCTATGATCTCCAATGTCTCTGCTCCTGACACTGTTGTCAGACCTGCAACGGGAAGCACGGTGTTGCCCCTTTCTGTGGCCGCATCGGATTCAGATGGCTACGGGGACTTAACCGAAGTTTTTTTCAAGCAACTTTCGCCGACCGCAAGCGGTCCGATCTTTTTGTATGACAGTGGAAACTTAACTTTACACGGAGATAGCCTCCTCGGGGATGGCAGATTCTCAGTGTTGGTACAAATCGACTCCTCAAATAGTCTGGGCACCCGCTACCTCGTCTTTCTTGCGAAAGATCGCTTCGGCGCTTTTAGTGATTCTTCGTTTCGCAACCTTACAATCACACCATAGATCTCGTGCGACGGCTAAGGTACATCGTCACGGCTCTTTTAACTGTTTGCGGCATTGCCCTATCGCAGAGGGACCTTCCCAAGGCATTTAAACTTTCTTCAACAAGCAACTCCCCCCTTCCGCCAAGCAACAGCGTTTCGCACATTGTTGTCTCGGACTCCACAGTGTGGATCGGGACGAGTAAAGGCTTAGCGCGATCACGAGACCGCGGTGGGACGTGGGAAAGTTTTCGGCTGATTGCTGCTTTTGCCAACGAAGGGATTTTTGCTTTCTCTGTTCGAGAGAGTCTGATCTGGGCATCGACCGGTTTTGTGGGGCAGATCGGTGGCGGAAGCGTTCAAACCGGAAGCGGTTACGCGTATTCTCTTGATGGCGGACTGACATGGCGAGGTATCCCTCAGACCATCGATGCATTCATCGATACCCTTATCCCGTACGGGCTGGATACCCTCCGGGCACTACCGATAGTTGTTCCCGAACAGAATGTCACTTTTGACATTTCCCTCTCGCCGGGAAAAGTTTGGATCGCAAGCTGGGCCAGTGGACTACGATTTTTCATCAACGACACGACATGGCAGCGTGTCGTTCTTCCCCCGGACAACCTTGACAGAATCTCGCCGCGATCTCCATCGGGAGGGGACACTCTCCGTTTCTATGTTGATCCGAGGCTCAACAATAATTTCCTGGCATTCTCCGTCTTAGCCATCGACAACGATACGATCTGGTGTGGAACGGCAGGCGGAGTGAACAAGTCCACCGATGGAGGTGTAAGCTGGGTGCGATTCACGCATCAAAATCAGGCTTCTCCAATACTCGGCAACTGGATCATCGCCATCAAAGAACAACGGTTCCAAACTACACGGCGTATTTGGGCAACCAACTGGATAGCGGATGACCCTGATGAACAGTTCGGCGTAAGTTACACCGAGGACGGCGGAAGAACATGGCAAAACCTCCTCCACGGCAGGCGAGCGTACGATTTTGCTTTCAAGGACTCTATTGCCTACATCGCGACGGAGGATGGATTGTACAGAACTGATGACGGCGGAGCAAGCTTCACTCGGTCTGGAACCATCGTGGATCCAACGACGCGACAGATGATCACGAGTGCATCGGTGTTTGCCGCCGGTGTTATGGGCGATACCGTCTGGGCAGCAACAAATGATGGTGTGGTAAGCACGATCGACAACGCCGCAAATCCGTTTGGATCGTCATGGAAAATTTATAGGACATATCAGCAGGTGGGTTCTTCGAGAACTACGTACGCCTATCCAAATCCTTTTTCGCCAAATTTTGAAATCACTCGCATTCATTACAGCCCGTACGTAAGTTCTTCAATCGTCGTACCTGCAGGTGTGATCGGCGTTACGATTGATATTTTTGATTTCGGCATGAACGTTGTTCGATCTGTCATACGTAATGCTCCGCGTGCAGTAGTCGGCGGGCCAATTCAAATCGGTGTGAGGGAATACGATGAAGTATGGGACGGTCTGGATGATGAAGGCAGGGTCGTTGCCAACGGCGTATATTTCTACCGCGTGAAGGTGGACGACAGTGAGCCGCTGTGGGGAAAGGTTCTGGTGCTGAGATGAAACGGAGTTTTGCCTGTGCAGGCGTGTGCGTTTCTTTGTTCATCTTCCACGTTCCGGCGGACGCGCAGGTCGGAGGAATCGCCGGGGCGTTTGCGCGGATGGGGTTCAATGCCCGTGGGATTTCCATGGGTAACGCTCTTACAGCTGTCCATCGCGGCGACATCCAGACATACTACAATCCCGCCCTTGCACCCTTCGCCGAACAGCGGACGGTATCCGCCTCCTTCGGACTTCTGTCACTCGATCGGTATTTGAATTTTTTCAACTACGTCCAGAATGCAGAGCCGACGGCAGGTATCTCGCTCGGAGTAATCAATTCGGGTGTCCGCAATATCGACGGACGCGATAACGATGGTGTGCATACAGAGGATTACTCGACATCGGAAAACCAATTCTTCTTAAGCTTCGCTAATCGGTTCCATGAGAGGGTCTCGTTGGGTGTGACGATCAAGCTTTACTATTACGAGCTCTTCGGTGAGGTCAGTTCTTCGACAGTAGGATTCGATCTTGGAGCTCTTGTTCTTCTGAGTGATGATCTTTCTCTCGGGTTTGTTGTTCAGGATATTGGTTCAAAGTACAAGTGGGATACGACGCCGATCTACGGTCAGAACGGAACTCAAACCACAGACAATTTCCCGACCCTGTACCGAGGCGGCTTAGCGTACAATTTGCCGGCGTCATACGGCACAATCTCCTTCGACGTCGAATTCTCATCGGAGAAGACGACCGTTGTGCGTTTGGGGAGTCAGATAAACGTCCACGAAAACGTTTCGCTCAGGGGCGGTTTGGACCGATGGAATGTGGACGACAACACAACGGGAGCGAAACCTTCGCTGGGATTTGGAATACACAAGTCCCTGGAGGATTGGACACCCGCAGTCGACTACGCCTATGTCTTCGAGCCGTTCTCGCCGAGTGGAATTCACATCGTCACGCTTTCGGTACGATTCTGAGCCAGCCATGAACTCAAGATACGTTTCCCTCGCTGTCCTTATTCTGATCTCGAGATCGTTTGTTCTCGGACAAGCCGGGCAATCGGGGCTTTCGTTCCTGAAGCTCGGCGTTGGCGCCCGGTCGCTCGCTATGGGAGAAGCAGCCGTAGCATCATCGAACGATCCCTCGGCAATGTATTACAATCCTGCTGGTCTGCGCTTTGCAAAGAATACACAGGTGCTGATCATGCACAAAGAATGGATTCAAGGGACTCAAACGGAATTCCTTGCGGCCTCTTTCCCACTCGGCTCCCTGAGTGCAGGCGTCAGCATCGATGCCACAAGCGTACCGGATATCGAAATCCGTCAGCGGCCCGGACCGGCTGAGGGTTTGTTCAGTGCGCGGAATGCGGCGATCAGCGCCTCTGCCGCGTACGGCATTGATACGTCGGTAACCATCGGTCTTACTTTGAAATACCTGTACGAAAAAATCTTCGTAGATGAAGCCTTTGGAATTGGAGTTGACGCAGGAGCGGCATACGTGTCACCCTGGAACATCACGTTTGGGCTATCGTTAACCAACGTCGGGTCCATGAGAAAATTGCGCAACGAGGCTTCGAAGCTTCCCACCACGATCCGTTTCGGGGCTGCGCGGGCAGAAGCCGTCAGCAGCCTCGATGGAATAGTCACATTCGCCGCCGATATTGTATCCATCCTGCCTGAGAAAAACACTCACCTCCTGCTTGGGTTTGAATTCAGCTATAGAGAAACCTTTGCGATTCGCGCCGGCTTCATGAGTGGATATGAATCGAGGAATCTTACGGCAGGTGCGGGAATCAGATACGACATTTTCAAACTTGACTACGCATTCGTTCCCCTCAGATTAGATCTTGGAACAACGCACACATTTTCGTTGGGGCTCGAGTTTTGAATGGTTAGACTCGTAAAAGAGGAACAATCCTCCAACAGGAATTCCCAAAATATTACCGTATCTTTGCGAAGGTAATAGGTTGAAAGAACGCCTTTCACATATCCTTATCTCATCACTGGTGTGCCTCCTGCTTTCAGGAACTGCGGTCTTGTCGGGTGAAAAAACATCATTGCGGTGGAAGAATTTTAACGATGGTATCGCCGAAGCAAAGAAAACAAACAAGAAGATTCTGGTGGATGTCTATACTGATTGGTGCGGCTGGTGCAAGAAGATGGACGAGGAAGTATACGCAAACAAGGATATCGCAACGTATCTTGCAGATCGCTATCTCGTTGTGAAGCTCGATGCAGAATCGGACTCAAAGATCGATTACAACGATATGGCCATGACTGAAATGGATCTTGCACGTGCCTTTGGTATCGATGGTTATCCTGCGACGATTTTTATGAGGCCTGATGGAAAGGCAATTACCCTGGTGCCCGGTTACATTCGGGCGGAAACATTCCTCAAGGTAATCAAGTATATCGGCGAGAACCATTACGAGAAGATGAAGTGGGAAGAGTACGTGGCGAAGAAGAGATAAAGCCTGATCGAAAATCAAATTCGTAGCATAGATGGAGTTCTTTGCGGTTTCCGCGTCCTATAACTCTCCACCTCACGCACAATCCTCTCCAGATCGATCATCTGGATGCACTCAAGGTTATACGGGCACTCGCGCTTCCAGCAAGGTGAGCATGCGAGTCCTTCCGGAATTAGCTTGACGCCGCGGTCGAACAAATCGATCTCAGTCCAGCAGCTTACGCCAAACCAGACGATCACGTACTTCTTTAAAGCAATAGCGAGATGCAAGCCGAGGGAATCACCTGTTACCACCGCATCGCATAAGTTTTCGTAACAAATCCCTCTCCGAATCCCCTCAGTGGTTGGCGTATTGATAACCTTTGCTCCCATCCGACGACAAATTTCCGCGTTTCGCTCGGCATCTTCGGGACCTCCAAGCAACAGCATCTGAATTCCGGCCCGCCTGGCTAATTCGTCAATCAACACGAGATGTTGCTCAATGGTCATCTTCTTATTGGGATACAGCGGCGAGCAGCCTGTGTTGAATCCGACGACGAATGAGGATTCAGATAAACCAACTTCTTCCCCATACTTTTCACCAAATTCAACCTCCTCCTTCGAAAGGTTCAGTACATATTCATCACGCTGATAGCGTAGTGCCATCGCCTCGGTGAGGACCTGCGAGACAGATTTTTGGTTTTCTCTGAACTTCAAATGGTCATTGAGACCCATCCGATAAACATACTCTGCTTCTTTGTTCAACGGAACGATCACGCTGTCTCTATTCAATCCAAAGCCAAATTTTTTCTTCGAGTCAATTTCCATTGCAAGCGCACAGGAACGGTTTGATTTGTCCACGTTCATGAGGACATCGAATTTCATTTCGCGAAGAACCATCCAGCTTTCTGGTCCCCACACATATACCGCGTCGAGGAAAGGATTGTTATCAAGCAAGTGGTACGCATTCTTCTCCGTTATCCAAGAGAGATGGCTTTGCGGGTATTTCCGTTTGATGGCGGGCAGCAGCGATGTTGTGAGGAGCACGTTGCCCATTGCATCGAGGTTAATGAGAAGAATCCTCGTCCCCCTCGGCCGAGGCTCAACACACTCGTCCAGGCAATCGGTACCTGGGAAGCACGGTTTATAACCATTGAAATTCTTGCAATCGGGGATGACAATCTTCCGGGACCTGGCGGATTTCCTGGAAAGAGGTTTTCTCGTTTTTTTTCCCATCAGGCGGGGTGCTTTCCAACCGTCAACTTGTTTTTCTCGACAACGCGCCGCACGCCATTCATGACCTCTTCGACGGAAAGCTCAAGCATGCATGGATTACCAATCGGGCAATCGGTAAAGTTGCAACCGAGGCAGAGCAGCCGTTCATTTTGGACGACTTCGTGTTTGGTGCCAATGGGACCCTGCAGCTCAGGATCTGTGGGACCAAAAATGGCAACAACGGGTGTACCCACGGCCGCAGCGATGTGCATCGGCCCGGAATCATTTGTTACGAAGACAGAACATCGCTTGAGGATGGCGGCGAGCTGCTTCAGGGAGCTCTGAGGAAGAAGTAGTGCGGACTCTTTCATGGAGGATTTCAATTTCTTCGCATCCTCCAGTTCCCCGGGTCCCCACGCTACCAGCACTTTTGCATTCCATTCTCGCACAAGAAGATCGCCAAGCTGAGCGAATTCAGGGATGCGCCAGCGCTTCGTATACCAGCCCCCGCCGGGATTAAGAGCAACGGTAAACTTTTCGGTGAGTTTGTGAAGATTGAAATACTCGTCGGCAAGATGTTCGGCCATAATGGTCAACGGAAACTCGATTCTATCGCTGCCAATGGGGAGACCGATTGCCCGCAAGGCATCGAGATTGAATTCCGTATTGTGAACATCCCCTCCTCTCGGAGTAACGACAGTATTATAACAGTACCGTCTCCAGCCAAATCGATATCCAACCCTGTAGGTCGCGCCGCTGAAGTAGGTAACAATCGCACTCCGCGGATTCCCGAACAAATCCAGGACTAAATCGTAATTGCGTCCCCGAACGTTCAGGATGAGTCCAAGACTGCTTTGATGCTTCCCATCGAATACAATGACCGAGTTGACGTTGTGATTGCCCTCGATGACCTCACGGCTGGATTTTTCGGTGAGAAAATCGAGTTTTGCTCGGGGAAAGGCTTCACGCAGATTTTTCAAGACGACGGTGGAAAGGAGCACATCGCCAATCGCGCGCAGCTTGATGACAAGGATTCTCTGAACCTTCTTTATTTCAAGTGCCATGCTGCACCGTTCCGGGGCGTCGGAAGGAATTGCGTTTTCAGATCCAGTGGATTCCTCACGCCTCCCGCAATTCCAGAACTTCAAAAGTTTCGCGATCGGCGGATGCTTCGAATAATGCTGTGTGCAGTCGCTGCACGATAGCCGGGATTTGCTCCTCATTCACAACGAAACTCAGGCTGGAGGCGGAGGCCCCATGCGAAATCATCGTGACGCTTGAATCCGCGATGGCAGAGAAGACAGCGTTGACAACTCCCTCCTTCCCACGAATATTCGAACCTACCACTCCAACTATGCCCTTGCCGTCGATGAGTTCCACCAGTCCAATTTCACCCAAATCGTGCACGATCGAAGAAAGGTGATTCTGCGAATCCACGGCGATTGCAATGTTGTATTCCGAGGTCACGGCCATTTGCGGCGCTACCCCGTATTTCGTCAATACGCTGTAGATGTGTTCCCAGAATATGAAAGGACTTAACCGTTTTCGAGGTGTAACACTGACGACGGAAATCTTTTTCTTGTAAGTAATCGATTTCACAACAGAATGCGAATTGAGCAAGCTTGATGCGATCAGCGTTCCCGAAAGTTCCGGGCGGCGCGAGTTGTACACATGGATGGGAATGTTCTTTTCCAGAGCAGGCAGCATCGTGTTCGGGTGAAGAACCTTTGCCCCGAAAAACGAAAGCTCGAAGGCCTCCTCGAACGACAGCACTTTCACTTTCTTCGGATTTCTTACCACAGTCGGGTCGGCAGTAAGGACTCCGTCAACATCCGTCCAGATCTGGACATCCCGAGCGTCGAGCACAGCTCCAATGAGTGCGGCGGAATAATCTGAGCTTTCCCTTCCCATGGTTGTCCGGTCTCCCCTTTCGGTTACTCCGATAAATCCCTGCGTTACAATCACCTTACCTTGCTCAAGCAAAGGAATCGCCAAACGCCGCAGACGTTGTTCCACGATCTCCATCAGCGGCACGGCCCGGTTGTAGCTGTCGTCAGTGAACATAAAATCTTTCGTATCGACCCATTCGGCATCGATGGAACTTTCCCTCAAGACGTATGAAACGATGAGTGAAGAAAGTCGCTCGCCGAATGAACAAACATGGTCGAGTGTGCGGGGGGTTAGTTCTCTCAAGATGGCGACACCCTTGATGAGTGATTCCAGTTCCGATAATGCAGAGGTAAAAGTTTTGCGAAGTTCAAGAAGCTTCTGGCGGTCCTTCATCAGCGCATCGACAATCGCAGAGTGGCGGTTAAGCAGCAGGAGGAGGATGTCGCGTGCCTCACTTTCTTTTGCTTCGGCTGCCAGCCTGCCAGCTCGTTCCAGTTGGTTCGTTGCGTCGGCAATCGCCGAAACGACTACGATCGGTTTCAGAGAGAGACGGGCTTTGACGATTGCCGCAACATTCGCCATCGCGGCGGCATCCTGCGTTGACGTGCCGCCAAACTTCATGACAATCATACGCGCAAAACCTTTCTATTCGCTACTATGGCGAAAAAATATACGAAAGGTGATATCTATAAGCAAGCAACGCGGCCCGAAAAGTACGCTCAGCCCGGGAAAAAACTAAAATCGTATTTCCAGCACTTTTTGCCTGACGGTGCGTCCGGAAACGATGCGGACCTGGCCCCGTCGCAGACCAAAATAGGCGGCAACAGCCGTGACAACTGCAGAATTGGCCGCACCTTTTACGGGCGGTTCTTTCACGGACACCACGTAGCGTGTGGCATCGATTTTCTTTACTGTTTCTTGCTGCGCCCCAGGTTTTACCTTAACAAGAATCTTCATTGCCGAATCAAACGTTACGTAAGAAGGCGAGCTTTTGGCTCGCCTTCGTCAAGTGGAGCCGAAGGGGATCGAACCCTCGACCTCGTGAATGCCATTCACGCGCTCTCCCAACTGAGCTACGGCCCCGAAAAACCTCTTTCTGCAATTTTACAAAAGATACCAAATAATCGCTGGAAAGTCAAAGAGATTTGCCGTATATTTGCATGAAGATGACGACGAAAAACGGACTCTGCTCGTGTTATCGCTTTCTTATGTTTTCGGTTGTGACACAACCCGGCAGTTTGTGGCAGTCCCAGCAACTATCGATCGAGAGAATGTTCAGCGGGAAAAAATCGAAATGACGGCCCAGCGCTTTCACTTCACACCCGAAGAGCTTTACGATAAGGGCGGGACATTCGTTCTCCTGGAAATTATTTCCATCGACGGAACCCACGGATTCAAACTCGGCGCCTTCGGTATCGGTGAAAGAATAGAGCAAGGCGAGACAGGGTCTATCGAATTGTATGGCTCCGAGAAGGGAGCGTACGGATTTCACTGCTTTCACATCTGTGGGTTGGACCACTTCTGGATGACCACTAAGATGATCATTGTATAGATGGGTTTCAGCAGATAGTCCGTTAACATCATCGCTCGACCATAACGAAGTACGTTCAAAACATCTCGCTATAGGAGGAAAGATGAAAAAATCTGCACGATTATTTTTCCTGATCGCAGCCGGGGTCGCTGGCGCATTCGCCCAATCCGGCGAGTGGGCATCCGACAAAGTCCATTCGAACGTCATGTTCACGGTTAAACACTTAGTGATCTCCGAGGTCACCGGATATTTCAAGGAGTTTGAAATTACGGTGACGACCGTGGACAGCGGCTTTTCCGATGCGACCATCGATGCTCGTGTGAAGGCCGGCAGCGTTTTCACAGACAATGACAGAAGGGACGGTCACTTGAAAACCGATGAATTCTTTAATGCGGAGAAGTTTCCTGAGATCCGATTCAAGAGCAAATCTTTCAAAAAGGTCGCCGAAAACACATACGCGATTACGGGCGATTTCACTATTCGGGACGTTACAAAAACCGTGACCTTTAATGCGAGACACCTCGGAACAATTTCCTCGCCACAAATGGGCACAAGATCCGGATGGAAAGCAACGGCATCGATCAACCGGTTTGATTATGGCCTTAAGTGGAACAAGATTATCGAAACGGGTGGCCTCGTCGTGGGAGAGAATGTCGACATTTTATTGAACTTAGAGCTTTTGAAGAGACCCCGGGGGGATAACTGAATTTCAATCCAAAGCTTCGACTTGTTGTCCTCCTTGGGAACCGAACGAATCGGCTAGACTCGGCGCAATGGACAACCTTATCGCGACGAGAACGGTACGGCATGCCCCCCTGGTGGAGCAACCGAGGTGGGGGTATTGGCCTAATTTGGTGGGTCAGACCTGCCCGCCCTAGTCGCTCCGTCGCTGACCTTCCTTCGCCCATTGAAGCGGGCTCCGCGAAGGCGGGAGCTATGGAGCGCAAGTGACCTTCAGACGTCGGCGGGCAGGCGTGCGTCTGGCGAAGCCAATTGCCGAGGGTCGCGAAGCGATACCTTTGCCAGATCACTTCGTGAACTTCGGGACATGTGTGACTTTTTTTTGAGAGGCAAAAATGCCTGTCCCACCAAGATACCTTTTGAAACAGCTCACTAGCTAAGTGGGGTAATCTTTGACTTTTTGAGAGATTTGTAGTATCCTTGTTTCGACACCGGGGTATCGGACGAAATTCATTGCGTCCTAACTTCCGGTCGTGCGGCCGAACGTTCTATATGTGTCCTTACCCAGTTAGAGGGATCTGTCCTCTTCCGGATCGGTTCAGACAGAGGATCCGAGATGTTTTTCGAAAGATGGCGGACCTGAGCTAGAGAGTGGGCGTGAATCATTCGATGTCAAACCAAACTCAAGATATTGAGCCCAAGTTCGTTCCTCCACAGAGCCCGCCTGGCCGATTGGAGTGGCCATTGCAGATCCTTCTGAAGCTGGGCACCGCCATCCGGGATATGGTCGTTGACCTCTTCCTACGCCTGAAGATCCGGCTTAAACTCAGTCTCATCGCGGGTATTTCTATTGCTGTGGTGACCTTTATCATCAGCTCCATTTCGGTACGTCTCCAGGAGAGTGAACTTGCTTCACACACGAAAACTCTTGGGACCAACATTCTGCAAAGTCTCACCGCAGCGGCAGAGGACAATCTCCTTCTCAACACGATCCCCGTTCTTCAGGATTACGTCAAGAATTTCAGAAAACAAAAAATTCCTGGACTTGAACAGCTGTTCGTCACCGATCGCATGGGGAAAATCGTTGCCCACCTGGAGTCGGATAGCATCAATCTTTCCGTGACGCCGGATGAATGGGAGATTCTCGCGAGGGCCGAGCCGGCAGTCCTCGTGGAGACCCCGGAACACTATCGATTTGTGCAGGCGATCGTCGTTGCAAAAGAGACGAGGAAAATTCTTCTGGGAGGTGCTTCGTTGAGCTTTTCAAAAACCGCTCTGCTGGCACCCATTCAGAAAATGAAACGAACAATCATGATCACGAGTCTCCTCGTCGCCATCGGAGCAATTTCCCTTGTCTATCTGATCTCGAAGAAAATCGTCCACGCCATCATTGTCCTCTCCGAGGCTGCGCGGAGAGTCGGAAAGGGAGATCTTAAGGCAACCGTGGTAACGCGCACCAAAGACGAAGTTGGAACATTGGCCAATGAGTTCAACAATATGGTGCACCAGATCCGCGAGAAGACGGAGATGCAGAAATTCATTTCCAAGTCGACGGTTCAAATGATATCTGAAGGAAAAGAGATTACGGTTGGAGGAACGCGAAGAGTTGTCACTGCGATGTTCACCGATATTCGCAACTTCACTACGGTTTCGGAAGATAGGTGGCCCGAGGAAGTCGTTGTGCTCTTGAACCACTATCTCGATGTTCAGACGAACGTGATTCACGAACACAAGGGTGTCGTCGACAAATTCCTTGGCGATGGCATCATGAGTATCTTCACCGGTCCGGATATGTCACAAAATGCAGTGGATGCGGCGATCAAGATCCAGCGGAAAATAGCCCGTCTGAACAAAGAACGCGAGCAGCGTGGCGAGGTTATTCTTGAAGTCGGGATCGGAATTGCTACGGGAAAAGCTGTCCTCGGCAGTATTGGATCGCAGGAGAGGATGGATAATACAGCTATAGGAGACATAGTAAACCTTGCAGCCCGTTTATGTTCCAATGCGGATGCATATGAAATCCTCGTAACGGAAACCGTCGTGGCGCGGTTAAATGGAAAAGTGTCCACGAAATCGGCAGGGAAATTGACGTTTAGAGGCAAACATGCAGACATACCGGTTTTTCAGGTCGGATACTCGATCAAATGATGATGCGGCGCGTTCTTCGCATTATTCTCTTATTTCTGGCAGCACATCTCTCCGTCTACGCTCAGACTCAGACCACCGGCACCAGGGATTACGCCCTGAGTGGTTCGTCGGTAATGTGGCTGCCGCGCGCAAGCGCTCTTTTTTTGAACCCCGCTGAACTGGGGCGACTCCACCAGGCAGAAGTCCTCATCAGCACCAACCGATTTTCCTCCCTGTCCTCTTTTTGCGCATCCTACTTCGAGCCATTCGTCGGAACATTTGCAGCGGGGATTGCGAATGAAACAATGGGCACGCAATACTCTCTGGGATATGCACGGATACTATCGCAGAACACTACGATGGGAGGAAGTCTCACGGTGCTGCGCGATGGCTCTGAAAAATTCTTGACATCGTTCGGAGGAGCTCTTCATTTCCCGAAATCCTCCATCCGAAATTCCGGATTGCACACAGGCTTCAGCATCGTCAACCTTTCAAACAACACGGCCTCGCCATTTGTCGGCCTCAACCTGGGGGTTGCCTATTGGGTCCTGCCGAAGGCTGTGCGATTCCAAAGTGGCTGGCGCCATGAACAAACCCAGTCCTTTCTTCTGGGAGCCGAAGCAAGTCTCACGACCTGGCTCTCCCTGCAGGCTGGTACGCGATCGTTTGAAACCTTTTCCGGTGGATTCAGTCTTCATGCATCCTACGTGACGGCGGATCTCGCGGCTGGGCCTGCCGGAATTTCATTTTCGCTGAACCTTCGAATCAGTGATGCAGCGGTCGACCTTCGCGATGAATATTTTGAGCTCGGTCAGGATGCGTTCGATGAAGAACGGTTCCCCGAGGCACAAGAGTATTTCTTGACGGCGGCTGAGTTCGATGAAAATTTCATGCCTGCCCGAACACTTGCAGACCGGGCGATCCAGGTCGTGGATTCTACGGTTGACAACCTCCTTCGGCAAGGGAACGCATATCAGCGGAGAGGAAATCTTCTTGACGCTCTCTCGGCCTATTCGAAAATTATCAAGATCGAGGCGGGGAATGCGGAGGCTCATCGACGGATCAAGGAAATCCAACCGAAGCTCCACGGCTATGTAGATCGCTTAATCGCCTCTGGTGACAGTCTGAGGAACAGGAAAGATTTCAACGGTGCGCGAAGGTCTTACGAGCAGGCGATGGCGATCGAGCCCAATAATCAGTCGATTGCCGCGCGGCTGGCCCGCATCAGAACAGCGGTAAAAGATAACTCCAAGTCCCTCCTCCTGCGCGCGAGATGGCATCTCGATAGGGGTCGACTTGACGATGCACAGAAAGAATACGAGCAAGTTCTGGCGATCAATCCTAAAAATCGACAGGCCAAAGCGGGGTTGGAAGCAGTCCGAACACGCCGGATAGATGAGTTGTTCGAGCAAGGGACTTCAGCATTCAACGAGAACCGGTATTTCGATGCACTCAAAATCTTCATGGAAGTGCAGCGACGGGACGGAAAGCACCGCGACGCAAAAATCCTTCTGGGACAAGCTCGCGAAATGCTAACACCTGACATCGACAAGTACTTCAAGGCTGGTTTGCAATTCTATTCAAGGGAGGAGTACAAAGCAGCGCTCGAAGAATGGGACAACGCATTGCTTATCGAACCTCGCCATAAGGGTGTCCTCGAATATCGCAAACGTGCGCAGCAAAAACTCAAAGCGCTCGAAAGACTGGATTAGGTCATACCGCTCCCTTCCTGCGTCCTGCCTGACTGAAGAAATTGATTACCCGCCTGAACTGCTCGCGGGGAGGCCGTCCGAACGTTACAATATTTTTCCTCATCATTCGTCTGCCACAGTAAACAAAGGATCCTTTTCTGGAAGTTAGACAAAAAACTGAGGATCGAGATGCGGCAATCGAAGATACGGTTCGGCACGATCGGAGGAGGCTGCTTGATTACATTCGAAAGCGCGTTCGCAATCAAGCTGATGCGGAAGATATTCTCCAGGATGTGTTTTATCAGTTCGTAGCAAGTTACAGTATTACGGAGCCGATCGAAAGGCTGACCTCGTGGCTCTTCACCGTCGCACGGAATAAGATCATCGATTGGTATCGAAAACGGCGTAGCGAGGCCCTGAGAATCGAGCCGCTGCCCCGCGAAGACGAGGCGGCTGATCCTTTGAATCTTGAAGATATTCTGTTCGATCCACGAGAAAACCCGGATCAGGTTTACGTCCGTTCGCTGGTCTGGACGGAGCTCGCGGACGCGCTCGATGAGCTTCCTGATGAACAGCGCGAAGTCTTTGTGATGCACGAATTGCAAAGTAAAAGTTTCAAGGAGATTGCGGAACTGACCGGCGAACCGATCAACACCTTGCTTTCTCGCAAGCGTTATGCCGTACTATTTCTGAGAGATCGTCTGAAGGAACTGTACGAGGAATTTCAACAACCATAGGAGGAATGAATCCTTATGAAACCATGGTGGCTTCTTAAGATTGGAAAGTTTGTCGCGATGGCGACTGTCGGGTCGCTCGCGCTCGGTTTCATTGTGATGTCCTTATGGAACGCGTTGATTCCGGATCTTTTCAAAGGCCCAACACTTACATTCTGGGAAGCGGTTGGACTACTGCTGCTCTCGCACATTTTGCTTCGCGGCTGGGGTCGCTGGCGTTATGGCAACGGCTGGAGGCGAGACCGGTGGCGTCAGCGCTTCGAAGAAAAACTCGCCGCAATGACGCCCGAAGAACGCGAGAAATTCAAAGAAGAATGGAAGCGCCGATGCGGGTGGTATCCCGGCATGCAGGAAGAAAAGAAAGAACAAACAAAGGCCTGAGCGAAGTGTCTCGAGCATAGAAGAAGAGCACAAACTCAAAACCTTCAAACGGAAGGAGAGAACATGAACATAGGCGTCATGGGAACCGGAAGGGTCGGCAACGCCATCGGCTCAAAACTTGTTCAATTAGGACACAGGATCAAAATGGGATCCCGAACTGCAAATAACGAAAAGGCCGCAGCCTGGGTGAGATCGGCTGGAAGCAATGCTTCTCAAGGAACCTTCGCAGACGCAGCGGGTTTTGGAGAGATACTCTTCAACTGTACAGCGGGAATGGCTTCTATGGAAGTGTTGAAGATGGCGGGCGAAAAGAACCTGGACGGCAAGGTGTTAATCGATATTTCCAACCCTCTTGATTTTTCCAGGGGAATGCCGCCGAGCCTTACGATTTCAAACACCGATTCGCTCGGCGAATCCATCCAGCGCACCTTTCCGCAGCTAAAAGTTGTGAAAGCCCTGAACACGATGAATTGCTACGTGATGGTCAACCCATCGCTCGTTCCAGGGGATCACAATGTGTTCCTCGGCGGAAACGACGCAGGTGCTAAAGCGAAGGTCAAGGAAATCTTACGATCGTTCGGATGGAAAGAAGGCAACATCCTCGACCTTGGCGACATTACTGCAGCGCGCGGGATGGAACAAATCCTTCCCCTCTGGGTGCGCCTGTGGAGCACGATGCAAAATCCGATATTTAATTTCAGAATTGTCGAGGGCACGCCACCGAAGACGTGAGTAACGAGTAATGTCATCTCTGTCCCATGAACACACGAAGGCATCGAGAATAACAATGTATCTTACCTGGATTACAATTGTGCTCGCTGTACTGGGCCTGGGCTATGCGTACATCGGATGGCGACTGATTGCACCGGCCAGGCTTGAGATACAGTGGAAGATCCTTGCGTGGACGGCATTGACGCTACTATTCCTGCTTCCGGTGGCCTCGAGCTTCTTGATGCGGCACAATGAAAAATGGACAGACCCCCTCGCCTGGGTAGCGTACGTCAGCCTCGGATTCCTATCGCTCGTCTTTACGCTCCTTTTCCTGCGCGACGTCATTTGGGTTGTTTCACTGGGATTTGAAAAGGGATTCTTATTAGCGCAAAAATTATTTTCGGAAACGCAGGCATTGCAACGCCCCGATCCATCCCGCAGAGCGTTTCTCTTGCAGGTCACAAACATCGGTGTTCTCGGCGTCGCGGGAGTCCTTACCTCCTACGGCATTTATGAAGCTCGCAGAAAACCGGGAATCGTCAACATCACCGTGCCCATTCCGGGTCTTCCAAAAGAATTTCTGGGCTTCAAGATCGTCCAGATTACGGACATCCACGCTGGACTGACTGTGAAACGGAACTGGATCGAAACAATCGTTAGCGAAGTCTACAAGCTCAAACCCGACCTCATCGCCTTTACGGGTGACCTCGCCGACGGCACAGTCCCCCACCTTCGCGATGATGTTGCTCCATTTGGGGAACTACAGGCTCCGTACGGAAAGTTTTTCATCACCGGGAACCACGAGTATTACTCCGGTGCCGAGCCCTGGGTGCAGGAAGCACGTCGCCTCGGATACGACGTGCTGATGAACGAACACCGGCTTGTTCAAAAAAACGGAACGGCACTCGTGCTGGCAGGGGTCACGGATTACAGCGGCGGACAATTTCTTCCGCATCACAAATCCGATCCCAGAGCGGCAGTTCAGAACGCACCTTCGAATATGGTGAAGATTTTGCTGGCGCATCAACCGCGAACGCTATTTCAAGCCGAACCTCTGGGGTTCGATTTGATAATATCGGGACATACGCACGGTGGGCAGTTTTTCCCGTGGAATCTCGTCGCAACGGTTGGGCAGCCGTATATTTCCGGACTGCACAATCACAACGGCACGTGGATTTACGTCAGCAGGGGAACCGGCTACTGGGGTCCCCCGGTGCGGCTCGGCGCGCGATCAGAAATCACCACCATTACACTCACAGATGAAAACAGAACGTAGAATGGAAGGTTAAGGAGAAATTTATGAAAAGCACTCTTCCCATTTCAACATCGGATATATCGAGCCTTCCAGCGTCCCAGATGAACCGGGGTAACGGTGATATCGAATTGTTGGATTCGTATTCCCAGGCCGTGATCAAGGTGGTCGAGAAGATCGCACCTTCGGTCGTGATGATCGACGTGGCTCACCATCGCCGCAGAGGATCTCCCGGACGTGGTGGGCGGCAGCGAGGAGAGCAGGTGACAGGAAGCGGTTCCGGCGTCATCTTCACGCCCGATGGGTTCGTGCTGACGAACAGCCACGTCATCCATAATGCAGCTTCGATCAAAGTCGTACTTCAGGACGGGAGGGATTTTGCAGTGGAATTGATCGGCGACGACCCCTACACGGATCTGGCGGTCATCCGCCTCGAAGCTCAGGATTTGCCTGCTGCCGCACTCGGCGATTCGCAATCGATGCGCATCGGGCAATTGGTTATCGCGATAGGAAATCCTTACGGTTTTCAGGCAACCGTCACGGCGGGAGTCATCAGCGCCCTCGGCCGCTCACTGCGCGCTGGAGGCGGCCGGCTGATTGACAACGTGATTCAAACCGACGCGGCTTTGAACCCGGGAAATTCCGGCGGACCGCTCGTCAACACGCGGGGGGAAGTTATCGGCATCAATACGGCAATGATTCCCTGGGCGCAGGGAATTTGCTTTTCGATTCCTGTTAATACGGCAAAGCTGATCGCGGCCCAGCTCATAAGAGACGGTAAAATCTCCCGTGCATACCTCGGCATCGCTGGACAGGTTCTTGAAGTAGCCCGCGGAGCGCTCCACGCTCACAAGCTTACAGGTAATCGGGGCGTAATGGTTGCACACGTGGAGCGCCAGGGGCCGGCGGAAAAAGCGGGCCTGATCGTTGGAGATGTCATCGTGGAATTTGATGGCAACCGCATAGAGAGCATTGATGATCTCCACCGGTTTCTCAGGAGCGAAGTCATCGGCAAGGAAGTCACATTGACGATTCTGCGCCTCGAGAAAAAAATATCGGCGTCGATTGTCCCGCAGGAACTGAAATAGTTGCGGAGCGACCTCCCTAGAGTCTCCAATCGAGCTGCATCATCGGAATCACCAGGATATCCGGCGATGCAGTCTCCGACAACACGTCTTTCAACAATCTTACTCCAAGCACCACACGACGAGATGGTCCGATCGAAAAGTAAATGCCGGGGACAGCGGAAATCCATAGAACGCTGCTCTCCGAGCGCTGATCACTCACAATTTGTGTTCCAAAGGGAAACTGGGCGACGGACTGACTTGGTGTGAACCTGGTGATCGTTTGTGGATTCACTCCGAACTGGATGAAATAGTTGACTGGCCAGCCGCGATTGGACGTGTTCAACGTCAGATCGGCAAAAAGGTTTAGATGGGATTCTTTTCCACGATCAAGAAAATATGCAGTGTCTTGCGTCGGCGAACCACCAAACGGTGTCGTTGTCCGAACGAGAACCGTCGCACCCGTGTACGACATGTCGGTGTACTGCACGCCGACATTCAGTCGAAGGCCAACCCCCGTATCTGCGCTGAAGAGACCAACGCCTCCATATCCAGCCAGGAACTGGCGTTCTTTCCCGACCGAAGTAGAGATTCCTCCCATAAGAGCAACGGTCCCTGAAACAGCATAATCGAGATCGAGGCCGAATCTTACAGAGGGTACGCCCCACTGCAAACCCGTGCGCCGGAAATCCGCCAACGTGTCGGGTATCGTCCCGCTATATTGCCGCTCCAGCGAAGTCGTCATCGATCTCTGCGGACTGACGGATACAAACGGGGAGACAGTAAAAGTGGTTGATTTCATTTCCGCGTCCGTAATGTGCATCGGCAGTTGATTCACAGGTCCCCCCACTTCAACGTTCCGAAGGAAAATCTCATCTTTAACCGTCACACAGCCAGAAAGCAGACTCACACAAAAACTGGTGAAAGTGATCGCTTCGAGCAAATGCTTGCCAGCACGATTCATGATGTCCTCACAATTATGAATCGAATCTAATGAACCGTTGGATTATTCTCAACGGCTGTTTTTCTCTTTCAAAGTTCGCGCGTATTTCTGATCCTATCGTACGCAGGAAACTTCTTGACATTCCAGCACGGGGAACGTATATTCTCCGTAGTCCATAGGTGAGCACAGTCACACTCCTTTGGGCGGTGATTCCGTAACGTGCGTGGCAGCCGAAATCCATCAGAACCTCCAATAGAAAGGAGTCAGGTATGAAGCGAATCCTTCTCATCCTCTTCGTGATTGTCGTATCCACGGCGCTTTCCGACTCGCCGACAATTTTGGCTGGACCGGATAAGGTGCTCGTTTGCCACGTTCCCCCTGGCAATCCAGCGAACGCCCATGTTATCTCGGTTTCGCCGAATGCGGTCGCAGCTCACTTCGCGCATGGAGACTGTCTTGCGGATCAAGGTGCGCAAGTTGGGCAGCCGTGCAGCTGTGAATCTTCCTCGTCGATACATTAAAGTTGCCGCAAACTTCATCGCCAGCAGCAATTACTCTCCCTGCACCTAACGTGGACACGGCCGCGTGAGGTCGGGAGAGCTCATCAAAAACAATCGTCTGAGTTGGCGAAGTGACCATGCAGTAAGCGCCGTAGCTTGACGCACTGATTGTATCAACACCCTGAGTTGGGCAGGAATTAGTCTGCAGGAGTACGCGCAGTGTTTCGATTCCATATCCCTCTGTCTCTCCGTCACACAGCCAGAAAGCAGACTTACACAAAAACCGATGAAGGTGATCAGTTTGAGTAAATGCTTGCGAGCACTATTCATAGAGTCCTCACAATCATAAATCGAACTTAATGGACCGTCGGATTATTTTCAACCGCTCTGCTTCTTTCTTGAAGAAGTCTTTCCTTGTATGCAGCCCCTTTTCGATTGTTTTCGAATTCTTGAACGACTTCTTCGTAACTGGCGAACAGCCGATCAAGAATTCCCGGCCAGCCAAACTCCTGAGCTCGCTGGAAAGCATGCTGTGCGATTAAGGTTCTTTGGTCGGGGTGGTCAAGCAGCCACTCGACCTTCTTCGCCAGGTCCACTGAATCAAGCGGCACCGCAAGAAGTCCCGATTTTCCCTCCTCAATAATTTCTTTTGCCCCACCGGCATCGGCAGCGACGGGAGCCAATCCCGAAGCCATAGCCTCAAGAGTGACGAGACCGAATGTCTCCGTCGTCGAAGGAAAGACAAAAATGTCGGCGGATGCATAGCTTTCGGCCAAAGCTGACCCTTTCTGGTAGCCAAGGAAGTGCGCCCCCGGCATCGTTGTTTCAAGTTGGGCACGCGCGTGTCCATCGCCTACGACGACCATGGCAAAATCGTCCCGCCGTGATCGCAGGATGTTGTACATCTCCGCCAGCACACGCAAATCTTTTTCCCATACGAGACGACTTACAAAGAGTAGAACCGGTTTTCCTGCAGCACTGAATCTCTTGCGCCACAATGTGGACCGATTCTCCGGATTAAACAATTGCGTTTCGACTCCGTGGGGCAGGTATTCAAGCCGTGAAATGCCGTGCTCCTGGAGCTCGCACAGAATCGGCATCGTGGGGACAAAGGTCCTGTTCACCTCTCCGTACAGCGACTTCATAATACTCCACGTCAGCCCCTCGAATGCCCCGAGCTTGTAATAGCGCGGGTACGTGGGAAAGTGCGTGTGGTACGTCGCCACAATCGGCACATTGAAGCGTTTCGCGTATCTCGTCGCTGCGAAACCGAGCGGACACGGACTATTGATGTGCAGAATGTCGGGACGAAAATTCTGTAACCTCTTCGCAAATGTCTGGTATCCCGGCAGAGCGAGCCGATAAACCTTCTGGAGTGGCAGCACAAGCGACGGAACTTTGTACATTGGTATGATCCGTTGCTCAGGTGCCGGCAGCGCCGCCGAAAATGCGATGACTTCAGCGCGTCGTGCCAGTGCACTCTCGATCATTTTGTAGACCACTCGCGTAACGCCATCCTGACCCACGCGCATGGTTGCGTTGAAATATGCTATTCTCATGAATGCCTTTTTCACTCCACCAGGAGATGCCTCATTGTCTCGACAAATCGCCTCCCTCATCCGTTGATAAATTCTTGAGCATCAGTTTCATATCGTCATTCGATGGTCAAAGTTTCTTCAGCGATTTGTGTCGATTCAATCAGTCCCCACGGTCTTGCTTCACGGTACGCCCTCATAGGGCCGAGGTCTTGAATTTGTTGCCAACAGTATACTCAGAGGAAAAATCAGGGTTGTCAAGAAAATGTCAAAGGTTGGTAAAAGTTTTGTATACGCGGAATGGAGGTGCCTTAATCGCGAGGAAACAAATCTGGGAAAGATCGAATTGTGCCGAGAGGAGGCGGCGGTAGGAAAATAATCGACGAGGCGATTTCTTTTGGAGTCAGGTAAAATCTATTTACACATCCTTGGCAATTCCTTAACAACTCCGATTACCGCATCTGGTAGATTGACGGCGGATTAGGAATCGAAACAGTCCGAATAGCGCAATGAAAAGCGGAATGCTGGACGAAAAGGTCATTATGGTCGCCGGCGGTACTGGCGGCACAGGCTCGGAAACCTGCCAATTGCTGGCGTCGCACGGCACGATCTCGATTATCCCTGTGGGGTTAGACACTCGTGCTCCAACTGACTTGACATTTTGATTGGATTTATTTATGATTCCGCAGCGGGTTGGAATTGCGGAGGTTTGACTGGTACTGAGTTCAGGAGGCTTCACGAGTTCAGACCTGAGGGCGAGAACATCGTTCGCTCTGGTGATACTTCGTAGTGACTTCATCCCCCCTTGTGTCCGCCCGCATCTCTGCCCTCGCCAGGTCGACCTGTCAATACGAAAGGACTGAATCCAAAAGCCAAATAAACGCCATCCCGACATTCGTCGGGACAAGTTATGGCGTCAATCCAGCCGTATCGGGTGGGTTTACGCCATAGTTCGTTAACACAGTAGTTATGTGTAAATGCGCCGCCATTTGATCTTTTTGTCGGATTGTTTTAGAGCCGAATTTTTGCTAAAATGATGTGACCCACTGAAAGGAGCTACTTCAAGATGCAAGCAAAACATCAATTTACGGCCATTATCGAACGAGAAGATAACATGTATGTCGCGCTGTGCCCTGAATTGGATATTGCCAGTCAGGGAGAAACGGTTGAGGAAGCTCGAAAGAACCTCAAGGAAGCTATTGAATTGTTCTTTGAGGAAGCCTCTCAACAGGAAATCAAAGAGCGCCTCCATGATGAAATCTTTGTGACCCGTTTGGAAGTCGCCATTGGGTAAGCTTCGCGTCCTCTCGGGGAAAGAGGTATGCTCCATCCTTTCGAAAGACGGTTTTCAGAACGTTTGACAGCGCGGAAGTCATATCGTCATGCAGAAGAAAACCGGGTCTTCAACCGTCACCGTTCCTGTTCCCAATCACAGGGAGATAAAGATCGGAACGTTGAAATCCATCATCCGACAGTCACAGCTTCCGACCAAAGAGTTTGAGTCGTAACCTACGACGACTTCCACAATCGTCGTAGCAATGGCGGCGCACTTCACATAACAGCGGGCATTACGTCGCTCCCTTTTTCGTAGATGATCATTGTGGTCGCTCAACAGTTTTTGCCGCGGGTTGGTATGCGCCTACGACCACAAGAAATCTATCTTTTGATAGTGGCCTTTGGCGCGTCGTTCTGAGCGGCAAAAACTGCTGCGGTGTTACGCCAAACGTTCCACAGCCATTCGCTCGCGAGTGGTTGCGCAACACAGTCTTTGGAAATTAACTGTTCAGCTCAATGCGCAACCACAAAAGCTCGCGAGCTTCATAAGCGGCTGCGGAACGACGCGCGGGCTTCGCCCTCGTTCCGTGCCAAGCAGTTCGCTTTCCCGCTCAGCAGAGCGGGACGGAACTCCCCGATAGAAAGCATCCCGATAGAATGCAGCGGGATAAATCGGGACAGGTCGGGAAGTACGGCAAACGCTCACTCGTGCCTGAAAAACGGCACGGTTCGCGCTTCGTACTTCCCGCGCGTCGTTATGTGCCATTGCCACTCACATGTTTGACCGAACCACATTAAGAAAGGAGATTAACACAATGCCTCTGCTTCGATTTTCTCTCCAGCGATCTGCTTTCATCCTGTTGGTACTCTGTGCCGGTATAAGTTTTTCCCGCGCCCAAACGACATTTCAGAGAACATACGGCGGCACATTCTTTGAAGACGGCCGCTCAGTCCAGCAGACCTCCGACGGCGGATATATCGTTGCAGGATTTACTAACTCCTTCGGTGCCGGCTTGTACGATGTGTACCTGATCAAGACGAACTCCTCCGGCGACACGCTCTGGACGAGAACATACGGCGGCACAAACTTTGAAGACGGCCGCTCAGTCCAGCAGACCTCCGACGGCGGATACGTCGTCGCAGGATTTACTAATTCCTTTGGTGCCGGCATCTACGATATGTATCTGATCAAGACGAACTCCTCCGGCGACACGCTCTGGACAAGGACATACGGCGGCACTAACGATGACTACGGCTACTCAGTCCAGCAGACCTCCGACAGTGGATACATCGTCGCTGGATTTACTTACTCCTTCGGTGCCGGCTTGGACGACATGTACCTGATCAAGACGAACTCCTCCGGCGACACGCTCTGGACGAGAACATACGGCGGCACATCCTATGAGGAGGGCAACTCAGTCCAGCAGACCTCCGACGGCGGATACATCGTCGCCGGAACTACTGACTCCTTCGGTGCCGGCAATGAGGATGCGTACCTGATTAAGACGAACTCCTCCGGCGACACGCTCTGGACGAGAACATACGGCAGCACACAATTTGACTACGGCTACTCAGTCCAGCAGACCTCCGACAGCGGATACATCGTCGCAGGAATTACTAACTCCTTCGGTGCCGGCGGGGGCGATGTGTACCTGATTAAGACGAACTCCTCCGGCGACACGCTCTGGACGAGAACATACGGCGGCACAGGCTTTGATCCGGGCAACTCAGTACAGCAGACCTCCGACGGCGGATATATCGTTGCAGGATTTACTAACTCCTTCGGTGCCGGCGAGGACGATGTGTACCTGATTAAGACGAACTCCTCCGGCGACACGCTCTGGACGAGAACATACGGCGGCATAGACCAAGACCAGGGCATCTCAGTACAGCAGACCTCCGACGGCGGATATATCGTCGCAGGAATTACTTACTCCTTCGGTGCCGGCTTTAATGATGTGTACCTGATTAAGACTCTTGGTGATGGTACCGTGTCCGTCGAGGATGACCGCAGCGTCATGCCAACGGGATTTGCCCTGCTGCAGAACTACCCCAACCCATTTAATCCAAGCACCACAATCGCATTCTCGCTTCCACGTGCGACTTATGTTACGCTCAAGATATTCAATACGCTCGGTCAAGAAGCTGCCACAGTACTGTCGCAAGAACTTGCCGCCGGCACGTATGAAACAAAGTGGGAGGCAACCGGCATCGGAAGTGGAATGTATTTTTATCGTTTGCAAACTGCCACATTTTCTGAAACCAAGAAACTCATTTTGCTCAAATGAAAGGGCAACTGCAGTTAACAAGCGTGTTTACGACGCTCACGTTTGTTGTAAAAAAATTATAGAGTTCGCTCCATGCCGTTTGTCGCAATAGAAAATGAATTCTTCATAGGCGGCAAACGGCACGGCGTAAACACGCAGGACGTTAGTAACTATGCTACAAAAAAGTTGAGTCTCACAGTCGAAGGTGGTATGTTGAATTGCAAATGAACCAAACAACAACCACTTACTCGAAAGGAGACTCAACATGGTAAAGTACACAAACGTAAAGAACAAAGGCAAACT
>Ga0247727_10004528_pt1 | contig 29355 bp, 31 predicted proteins | sample WisWelCaveWW1625_FD_202498 | JGI IMG/M metagenome (GOLD analysis project Ga0247727, IMG submission 202498) | Biofilm microbial communities from Wishing Well Cave, Virginia, United States - WW16-25 | ecosystem: Environmental > Aquatic > Deep subsurface > Groundwater > Cave microbial mat | place...
CTCGCGCCCGCGACGCTCATCGAAGAAAAGCTCGCGCCCGTCTCGCAGCAGCTGGCTTCGATCTCTCAGTGCTTCGGTGGTGCAATGTGCGACTGTAGCGCTGTAGTGCTAAGCGATCCTCGCGAAGTCCCTTCGGACTTCACTACCGCGCTTGCCCCGGCACAGGCAAACCGAAGGGTTGCCTCTCGCCGCGTGGCTCCCTCGGCAGGTGGCCTGCCGTTTTGTCATGGGATGCGGACGAATTCCGTCCCATTCCGTCGCTTCCTTGGGCACGGCTTTTGTTAAATAGCGCCCCATGACAACCATCCTCGCCGTCCGCCACAAGAACAGCCTCGCCATCGGCGGCGACGGGCAGGTCACGCACGGCTCCACCGTCGTCAAGCACGAGGCCCACAAGATCCGCCGGCTCCTGGACGGCAAGGTCGTCGCGGGCTTCGCCGGGTCGACGGCCGACGCGATGGCGCTCCTCGAGAAATTCGAAGGCATGCTCAAGAAGGCCCAGGGCAACGTGCCGAAGGCCGCCGTCGAGCTGGCGAAAGAGTGGCGCACCGACCGCGTGCTGCGCCGCCTGGAATCGCTGCTGCTGGTTGCCGACAAGACCTCGACGCTGCTGATCTCGGGCTCGGGCGACGTGATTGAACCTGACGACGGCGTCGCGGGAATCGGCTCGGGCTCGCCCATGGCGATCGCCGCGGCGCGCGCGCTCGTCCGCCACAGCAGCCTCAAGGCCGGCGACATCGTGAAGGCCGCGATGGAGATCGCGGCGGGCATCGACATCTACACGAACAGCGACATCCAGGTGGAGGAGATCTCGTGAAGGAAGACCGCGAGCTCACGCCGAAGCGCATCGTCGAGGAGCTCGACCGCTACATCGTCGGCCAGAACGACGCCAAGCGCACCGTGGCGATCGCCATCCGCAACCGCTGGCGCCGGCAGCAGCTGCCCGCCGACGTGCGCGACGACGTCGCCCCCAAGAACCTCATGCTCATCGGACCGACGGGCGTCGGCAAGACCGAGATCGCGCGGCGCATGGCCGCGCTCGTCCAGGCGCCGTTCCTCAAGGTCGAAGCGACGCGCTACACCGAGGTCGGCTACGTCGGCCGCAACGTCGAGAGCATGATCCGCGACCTGACCGAGATCTCCGTGAGCATGGTGAAACAGGAGGAGGTCACCAGGATCCAGAAGAAGGCGGACGACCACGCCGAGGACCGGATCCTGGAGTGCCTCTTCCCGATCAACCGGCGCACGATCGCCGAGGAGCGCGATCAGGCTCTCGAGGACCGCACGAAGGCGCGCAAGGAACTGCGTGCCGGAAAGCTCGACGGCAAGATGATCGAGATCGACATCGACGAGAAGCAGGTCCCGTTCATGCAGGTGCTCTCGAACCAGGGCATGGAGGAGATCGGCATCGACATGCCCGGCGCGCTCGGCAACATGTTCCCGACGAAGAAGGTGACGAAGAAGACGACGGTCAGCGAAGCGCGCACGATCATCGTACAGCAGGAGGCCGAGAAGCTCATCGACCGCGAGCGCACCGTCCGCGAAGGGCTGCGTCGCGCGCAGGAGATGGGCGTCATCTTCATCGATGAGATCGACAAGCTCGTGAGCCCCGGGTCGTCGCAGGGCCCGGACGTATCGCGCGGCGGCGTGCAGCGCGACCTGCTGCCGATCGTGGAGGGCTCGACGGTGATCACGCGCTACGGACCGGTGAGCACCGACCACATCCTCTTCATCGCGGCGGGCGCCTTCAGCGTGTCCAAACCGACCGACCTCATCCCCGAGCTCCAGGGGCGCTTCCCGCTGCGCGCCCAGCTCGACCCGCTCAAGCAGGAGGACTTCGTCCGCATCCTGACGGAGCCGAAGAACGCGATCCTCAAGCAGGCACAGATGCTGCTCGAGACCGAAGACGTGAAAGTCGACTTCACCACCGACGCGATCAACGAGCTCGCGAAGATTGCCGCGCAGGCGAATTCATCCACGCAGGACATCGGCGCGCGGCGGCTTCACACCGTCATTGAGCGCGTGCTGGAGGACATTTCGTTCAACGCGCCCGACATCGCGCCGGCGAAGATCTCGATCAACGCCAAGCAGGTGCGTGAGAAGCTGAAGTCGATCGTCGAGGACGAAGACCTCAAAAAGTACATCTTGTAGGTGTCTAAGCGGCATGCTCATTCTGCTCGCCGCCGCGCTGTTCCAGTCCGCGGACGATGACTTCCTGAAGCAGGTCGCCGAATCCAACCTCAAGGCCACCGTCGAAAAGCTGGTCGCCTTCGACACGCGCATGTGTCTTTCCGACGCCGACGACGCCAAGCGCGGCATCGGCGCCGCCCGCGCGTGGATCAAGGCCGAGTTCGAGCGGCACGCGAAGGGCGCAAAGAGCGAGATCAAGATCGACTATCACGACTGGGACGATCCTTCTCCCCGCCTCGCGAAGGACGGAAAGCGCGTCCCGCAGAAGAACGTCTACGCGATCCTGAAGGGCTCGAAGCGGCCGAAGGAGGCCATCGTCTTCGGCGCCCACTACGACTCGCTCAATCTGCGCGGCGCCGGCAACGACGCCGTCGCGCCCGGCGCCAACGACAACGCCTCCGGCACCGCCGCCGTGCTTGAGGCCTTCCGCATCCTCTGCAGGACGCCGCAGGAGCGCACGATCATCTTCGTCTGCTTCGCCGCCGAGGAGCAGGGCCTCATCGGCGCGCTCCACTTCGCGCAGTGGCTTAAAGAGAAGGCCGAGTTCGACGTCGTCGTCATGCTCAACAACGACATCGTCGGCGGCGCCAAGGACGACGACGGCAAACCGCTCAACGAGAACGAGCTCCGCTGCTACAGCGCGCCGCCCGAGGACTCCGACTCGCGCCGCTTCGCCCGCCTCGCGAAGATCGTCGTGGAGAAGAGCAGCGCCGGGCTCAAGGTCCTCGTCAAGGAGACCATCGACCGTCCCAAGCGCGGCGGCGATCACCAGTCGTTCAACAAGGAGGGCTTCACCGCCATCCGCTTCATCGAAGCCGTGGAGACCGACAAGATCCACCACACACCCGACGACAAGACGGAGCGAATCCACTTCCCCTACCACGTGAAGTCGACAAAGGCCGACCTCGCGCTGCTCCTGAACATGTCGAACGCACCGGCCGCGCCCGACGTGAAGCTCGAGGATGGGAAGATCGTCTGGACGAAAGTCGACGGCGCCGATCACTACCTCGTCGCCGTGCGCGAGGGCAACGACTTCGTCCAGGCAGCGGCCAGCAGGGAGTTCGCGCTGAAACTCGAGGACAAGCCGGTCTGCGTCGCCAGCGTCACGAAAGCAGGACGGATTTCGCTCTTCTCGAAGGAAGTTTCCATCAAGTAGCCCCCCGCGAAATGCCGATCTCTCTCACGGAGAGAGGATTTCGTCATGGGCGCCAACACATCGTTCGTTCTTCCCGCTATTGCCGCGCTTCGAGGTCAACTCGGGCTTCCCACCTTCGGGCGACTCGTCCTCTACTCCGGCCGATTCGCCGCCGACCACCCTATTGACCTCGTGATGGACGCCGCGCCCATGCTCATGGATCAGGTCAAGACCCTCCACTTCGTCCTCATCGGCGACGGGCCGACCCGTCACCGCCTGGAGGCCGAGGCGCGCCGCCGCCTGCTCGACGCCGCGGTCATCTTCGCGGGTGATGTCCCGCATGCGCAGGTCCTTCAGTTCGCGACGGCCTGCGACATCGGGCTGCACCTCACCCAGTCCGTCGGGAGCTGCAGGAAACCGTTCAGCGTCGCCGAGATCCAGGACTTTGTCTGCGCCGGCCGGCCCGTCGTTGTCGCCAGCGATGACGCCGACTCGCGCTGCTTCGTCCAGGCCAACGACATCGGCTGCGCAACAGCCCTCGGAAGTGACCGCACCGTCAACCTCGCCGGGTTCATCAAGGCCGTCGGCTCCATGCTTCTCGACGACCGCGTCCGTGCGCGCCGCAGCGAGAACGCCAGGAGGCTCTCGAAGGCGATCGCGACGACGTCGAACGGCGGCGTCATGGATCTTGTCCGGGCGACGCTGCGGCGCGCTGCCTCGTTGTAACGCGGTATAATCGCCGCCCCGATGTACGACTACATCAGCGGCCGCCTTGTCACCCGCAAGCCGAACTACTGCGTCATCGACGCGAACGGCGTCGGGTACCGCCTGGAGATCCCCCTCTCGACGTTCGAGAAGCTCCCGCGCGAGGGGCCGGTCAAGCTCCTGACCTACCTCAAGGTCGCCGAGGACGATCAGAAGCTCTTCGGCTTCGCCAGCGAGCATGAGCGCGACCTCTTCCTCCAGCTCCTGAGCGTCTCGCAGCTCGGCCCGTCGAAGGCGGTCCAGATCCTCTCGGGGATCACGGTCGCCGAGCTCAAGCGTGCTCTCGCCGAGAGCGACGTCAACACCCTCAAGCGCGTCAAGGGGATCGGCGACAAGCTCGCGAACCGGCTCATCGTGGAGCTGCGCGGAAAATTGCCCGAGGAGACCGCCGGAAAGGAGTCCGAGGGCTCGTCAAGAATGCAGGACAGCGTCGGGGCGCTCGTCGCGCTCGGTTGGGACCGGTCGGCGGCGGAGGGCGCCGTGCGCCGCGCGCTCAAGGAGCTCGGCGGCGAGGCGCCGGTTCAGGACCTCATCCGAAGGAGTCTGGCGAATGCGTAGCACGTTGCTGGCGGTGGTCGCGGCGGCCCTGGCGGGCTGCGCGGCCGGCGAGAAGTCCCCGGACGAGAAAGAGTGGGAAGCCCAGATGTACCTCGGTGAGCAGATGTTCAAGAACTCGAAGTTCGAGGACGCCGTGCGCGCGTACCGCCGCGCCGTGCAGCTGAAGCCCGACAATTACCAGGCAACCATCGGGCTCGGAGCCTCGTGCAGCGAAGCGAGCCTCACGCTCTACGTCGAAGCGGAGCGCCTTCTCGCCGTCCGGCAGCGCGACGTCGCCAAGCGCAACATCGACCGCGCCGATGAATACGTCCTGATGGCCAAGAAGTGCTTCGCCCGCGGTCTGGAGATGCGGCCCAACGACCGCGTCGCGAACTACAACCTCGGCTTGATGTACTACAAGCGCGCCACGACGCCCTACAACCTGCCGTACCCGTCGCAACTGGAACCGCCCGACGAGGTCAGGAGGGATGCCGTCGCCCTCGCCAAGTGGATGGAGACGTACGAGGCACGCAAGGTCGGCGTCGAGGCCCGGCGCAATGAGCGCGACGAGGCGATCTCGCAATTCCTCCAGGTGCTCAAGATCGAGAAGGTCGCCCTCGACGCGCCGACGCACGTCACTCATTGCGCATCGCCGCAGGCGCACCGTTATCTCGCGCTCGCCCTCCTTACGCGCGGAAACTGGGAGGGGACGGAGAACGACACGGAGCTCGCCCGCCGCCACCTCTCCGTCTTCCTCGCCTGGGTCCTGGCCGTCCGTCAGCACATCGTGGAGAAGGCGCCCAACAAGTCGGCCGAGGAGAAGGCACAGAAGGAGAAGGAGCTCGAGTTCTTCGATCGCGAACTGCTCGACCTCAAGGAGATCCTCCTCGGGTGGCGCGAAGGTCTGAACTCTCTCGAACGCCAGTGCCGCCTCAACACCGAGGACTGTCCGGTGCCGCGAGAGAAGCGCGCCGCGCGGCTCGACGCCATCGCCCGCGAAATGCTGATCATCGAGGCGACGATCCAGCAATACGAGGAGGCGCGGAAGCCGAAGCTGCCGAAGAAGCCGTAGCCTCAGCGCATCAGGGCCCGGGCCACGTCGGCGATGAGCCGCGTGCCGCCGACGCCCGACGGATCGACGATCTGCTCCGCCGGAATCCGCTCGGCACGGCACAGCCGTGCAAGGAAGGCGACGAGCACCGCCCGGTCCGCCCGATCGACGGCGACGCTGATGGAGGGTCCGCGATTCGAGGCCTGCGTGCGGAGGACGTTCTTCGGGCCGAGGACGTAGGCGGCATCCTTCGCCGCGGAGGCCTCGCGAAGAACGATGCCACGGGCGTCGGAAACGACAGGAGGCTTCGTGAGGAAGGCCGCCGGGTAGTCCGAGGTGCCCAGGGTGACCGTGAACGCCGTCACGCCCGCCGCAATCGCGATCAGCGCTGCGTCGAGCAACCTCACCGTCGCCTCCTGGGCACCGCGCTCCGACCCCACCAATGCCGTCCGCCGGCCAGCCCTGCGAAGCGCCACGCGTAAGGCGCGAAGCAGCGGCAAGAGAGTCTTATCGGCTCGAGCCGAGGATGACTTGAGCCACGGCGGCACGAATCGCCCGCGCCGGATGGCCCAGAGGATCGCGATCGACGTCGACCAGCTCGACGATCGCGCGAACGCCCGCCTGCCGCGGAGTCAACTCGCTTGTCCCGCAGACAACGACGACTGGCGCGCGCGACGCCGCGATGACGGCGCCCGTCGCCTTGCCCGCAAGCGACGTCCGATCGAATCGCCCCTCGCCCGTGATGACGAGCGATGCTCTGCGTGTCCGCTGACGAAAGGCCAGCTCGCGCAGGATGTACCCGCTCCCGGCGACCAGCCTCGCGCCGATGGAGGCGAGCCCGCCCGCGAGTCCGCCGGCCGCGCCGGAGCCCGCCAGCCTCCAGACGCGCCGCGGCAGCGCGCGCATCCGCGCTTCAAGCCGCGGGATCATCGAGGGGGTCGCCCCCTTCTGCGGTCCATAGACGCGCGGCGCATCCAGCAACGTCGTGCGCACGTCACACAGGACAACCACGTCGGACGCATCGGTGAGAACCTCGAGCGCGCCGCGGCCCGCATCGACGGTCGCGCTGCCCCCCACGCCCAGCAGGATCCGCGTCGCCCCGGCGCGTCTCGCCGCCAGGACGAGTTCTCCCGTGCCGCGCGTCGTCGTCACCAGGGGATTGCGCTTCGCGGGCGCGACGAGACGGAGGCCGCTGGCCTCGGCCATCTCGACAATGGCGGTCGCCCCGTCGATCTTGAAGCTGGCCCAAACGGGACGGCCCAGCGGCCCGGTGACCCGCGCTCGACGCCGCCGACCCGGCAGCACATCGAGTGTTCCGTCACCGCCATCGGCGACGGGAAGGAGTATCGCGCCCGGGAGGTCCGCCGCGGCGCACGCCTGCGTCGGCGTGAGCGTGCCTTTGAAGGCGGTGAAGGCGAGGACGATGCGCGGGGTCAATTCACATCGTACGTTGGTTCGAACTTCCCTACTTCGGCTGCTTCGCGAGCCAGTCTTCCCACCGCTTCTTGCCTTCGGCCTTCCCCGCGGGCCTGACGTCGGGCATCTTCTCGCCGGTGATCTCGTTGAACGCCACGTTCAGCATCCGCGCATACGCCGGATCTTCGTCGTCGAAGTACTTCAGCATGCTCTCGACGACCGTCTTCGCCGGGTAGCGCTTGAGCGTCATGATCACCGCCGTCTCCGGGCGGGACGGGTCGTCGAACCGCGATCCCCCGCCCTTCAGGGTCGTGGCCCAGTGATCCCAGTCATCCTTCTTCGCGTTCGAGGGCTGAAGAGGCGTCGGATTGTCGGGCGGCTTCGTGGTTCCGTCCGGCTGTTTCGGGGGATCCTTCGGCAGATCCTTCGGCGGCGGCGTCGGGTTCGTCGTCGGGCTCATCGCGCCGGCCGATCCCGATCCTGGCGTCAGCTTCTCCTGCGAACGAATCGTCGGCGGAATCTCCTTCTTGTTCGACATGACGATGATGGCCCCCGCGATCACCGCGATCCCCAGGACGACGCCACCAATGATGAGCGGCAGCTTGGTCTGCGCCGAGGCGTTGCTGCCCCGATCGTAGCCGCCGCTCCCGGGCGTCGGCATCCGCGTGCCGGGTGCGCCGTAGCCTTTCATGTTCGCCATCTTGCGCATGATGGGCGTGACGTTCTTGATGAGCGGCTTGCTCGCTTCCGCCTTGCCTGCCGCCGCGCCTGCCGGCGCCCCCACCTTCTGGTGCTTGCCGGTCTCGCCGGTCGGCACGCGAAGAGATGCGCCACAGTCGCTGCACGTGAGCGAGTCGCCGCCCTTCGCGATGGCGACGTCCACCTGCGCCTGGCAGCGGTTGCACGTGATGAGTCGGGCCATGACTAAACCCCCAAACTGCGATTCGCCCCGGTCCCATTATGGGCGTGTGGCGCCGTCAACTGCAAGCGCCGTTCAAAGCAGCGTCGCCGAGGCCGTCATCATCTGGATCGCGACCCGCACCGCGGCCTCCATCGGCTTGCCGTCGGCAATCCCCTTCCCCGCGATGTCGAACGCCGTTCCGTGATCGACGGACGTCCGGATGTACGGCAGCCCGAACGTGACGTTGACCGAGTCGTGCGCGAGGGTCTTCACGGGGCCGAGCGCCTGGTCGTGGTACATCGCAATGACGGCGTCGAAGTCGCCGTCGATCGCGCGGCGGAAGAGCGTGTCGGCGGAGTGCGGCCCCGACGCGCGGATGCCCTGTTTCTTGAGGAGCTCGACGGCCGGCCCAAGCACCTCGATCTCCTCGCGCCCGAACTGGCCGCCCTCGCCGGCATGCGGGTTGAGGCCGGCGACCGCAAGCCGCGGCTCCAGGATTCCGAAGTAGGCGCGCAGCCCTCTGGCGGTTTCGGTTGCCGTCGCGACGACGCGTTCGACGGTGATCGCGCCCGGCACTTTCTTGAGCGCGAGATGCGTCGTAACCAGGGCGACGCGAAGGACGCGCAGTTTCTCGGCGAGGAAGAGCATCACCGGGTGCTTGACGTGCGCCCGCGCCGCCAGGAACTCCGTGTGGCCGATGAACGTCACGCCCGAATCGGTGATGTGCTTCTTCGAAACCGGCGCCGTGACGACGGCGTCGACCTTCTTCGCGAGCGCCAGCTGCGACGCGGTTTCGATCGCGGCGAGCGCCGCACGGCCCGACTCGATCGACGGCTTGTCGAAAACGATATCGGCACCGCAGGGAAGGATCTGGAGCCTTGCGTCGTCGAGCTTCGCCACGGAGTCCACGATCCGCGCACCGATGGCGACCCCTGCCTTTTCGGCGGCGGCGGCGAGGGCCTTCGGCGAGCCAAGAAGAAGGAACCGCACCTGCTCCGGCCGCTGGCTGCACAGCGCGCGCGCAACGACCTCCGGGCCAACGCCCGCGGGATCGCCGAGCGTGACCGCGATGGTCCTCACTTCAAGAGCGACTCGGGCAGATCGGCGTTGGAATAGACCTTCTGCACGTCATCGTGATCCTCGAGGTGGTCGACGAGCGTCATGTACTTGCGGCCCGCCTCCTCGTCCAGCGTGATCCAGTCCTTCGGGACGCGGCGCACCTCGGCCGATTCGTAGGCGTAGCCCTTCTTCTCAAGCGCCGCCTTCACCTTGATGAAGTCCTGCGACGAGGTCGTGATCTCGTAGAACTCGCCCGACGTCTGCATGTCCTCGGCGCCCGCGTCGAGCGCGTCAGTCATCATCTGGTCCTCGGTGACCTTGCCCTTCGCGATGATCATGATGCCCTTGCGGGAAAAGTTGTAGGCGACGGAGTTCGCGGCGCCCATCTTGCCGTTCGCGGACTCCAGGATCTTGCGGATCTCGGCCGCCGTCCGGTTCTTGTTGTCGGTCAGCAGGTCGATCATCATGGCGATGCCGCCCGGCCCGTAGCCCTCGTACGTGAGTTCCTCGTAAGTGACGCCCTCGAGTTCGCCGGTGCCGCGCTTGATCGCGCGCTCCACGTTGTCCTTGGGCATGTTCGCGGCACGCGCCTCTTCGAGCGCATACTGGAGCTTGAGGTTCGCGTCGGGGTCGCCACCGCCCGAGCGTGCGGCCATGATGATCATGCGGGCGATCTTGGAGAAGATCTTGCCGCGCTTCGCGTCGGCCGCGCCCTTCTTGTGCTTGATGGTGGCCCAGTGAGAGTGTCCGGACATGGCAGTGTTCCTGATTGAGTTGAGAAATCGGACGAACGCTAGCGAGAGCGCACGCCTGGAGGAGGCTGCCGACGGCGAATCGTGGCCACGTGATCTCCGGTTGCTTGCCTGAACCTCTCTCCAACCCGATTATATACCCCCTCACCCCGGAGACTACAAGCGATGAGCACCCCCGCCCTCTCTGCCGAGACGAAGGCCGTCACCGACGAGGTCGTCTCCATCCGCCGCGACGTCCACGCCCATCCGGAGCAGGGCTTCAAGGAGACGCGCACCAGCGACCTGATCCAGAAGAAGCTGAAGAGCTACGGGGTCGAGACGAAGCGCGTCTGCGGCACCGGGATCATCGGCCTGATCCGCGGCGCGAAGCCGGGACCGACGATCCTGATCCGCGCCGATATCGATGCGCTGCCGGTGATCGAACTGAACAAGGTCCCCTACGTCTCGAAGACGGACGGCGTCATGCACGCCTGCGGCCACGACGGCCACGTCGCGAGCGCCCTGGGCGGCGCCAAGGTGATGGCAGGGATGAAGTCGAAGCTCGCCGGCAACATCAAGCTGATGTTCCAGCCGGCCGAGGAAGGCCCCGGCGGCGCGGAGCCGATGATCAAGGCCGGACTGCTCGAGAATCCGAACGTCGACTACGCCTTCGCACTCCACATGTGGAACGACCTGCCGGTGGGGCAGATCGGTGTCCGCAGCGGGCCGGTCATGGCGAGCGCCGACGAGTTCGTCATCACCATCAAGGGCGTGGGCGGCCACGGCGCCGCGCCGCACCAGACGGTCGATCCGGTCATCGTCGCGAGCCACATCGTCATCGCGCTCCAGACCATCGTGAGCCGCAGCGTCGATCCCGTGAAATGCGCGGTCGTAACCGTCGGCAAGATCGCCTCGGGCAATCGATTCAACATCATCCCCGCCGAGGCGACCCTCGTTGGCACGGTTCGCGCGCTCGAGGAGAAGGTGCGCCTGCTCGCGAAGAAGCGCATCGCCGTGATCGCCCAGAACGTCGCGAGAGCTTTCGGCGCGACCGCGGTGCTCGACTATGACGATGGCTATCCGCCGACCGTGAATGACGCCACGGCCACGGCAATGATGCGGAAGGCCGCGTCGGCCGTCGTGGGCGCGAAGAACGTCGTTGAGCAGGACGTCACCCTCGGCGCCGAGGACATGTCGTACGTGCTCCAGAAGGTGCCGGGCTGCTACTGGTTCCTTGGCAGCGCCAACAAGAAGCGCGACCTCGCCCATCCGCATCACAGCGCCCGGTTCGACTTCGACGAGAGCTCGCTGGCGATCGGCGTCGAGATCTGGAAGAAGCTGGCGGAGCAGGTGCTCGGCGCATGAAGTCCCTTCAGGACACCTATGCGCCGGGCAACCAGTGTTTCGGCTGCGGCGCCGCGAACGACAAGGGACTGCGCCTGAAGAGCATCGTCGAAGGCGAGCACACGATCTGCGACTGGCAGCCTGAGAAGCACCACGAAGCCTTCGACGGCATGCTTAACGGCGGGATCTGCGGCGCTCTGATGGATTGCCATTCGAACTGGACCGCGGCCTGGCACCTAATGACGAAGTCGGGCGCCGCCACGCCGCCCTGCACCGTTACGGCCGAGTTCCACGTGATCCTCAAGCGGCCAACGCCAACGGCTGGCCCCGTCCATCTGGTCGCGAAGGTCGTCGAGTCAAAGGAGGATCGAGCCGTCGTCGAGTGCACGATGGAGGCGGGTGGAAAAGTGACGGCAACCTGCCGCGGAACATTTGTCGCCGTGAAGGAAGGACATCCCGCGTTTCATCGGTGGTAGTTCGACTCCACCGCGATCCGCGCGGCTTCGCTCAGTACAGGTACGCGCCGGTACTGATTCAAAAACTGCACGCCAGACGAGTTCTCGGCGTCCCATTCCCCATGTTGCGCTGGAGCCTCCTCTCGTTGCTCCTTCTCCTCCCCCAAGACCCCGATTGGGAAAAGCTGCGCGCGCAAATCGACAAGATCTCCTCGGACGACGCGGCCGAGCGCGCAGAGGCGCGCAAAGCCATCGAGAAGCTCGACAAAGACCTCCTCATGCGCGGCTTCCGCGCGAAGGAGCACCGCGAGACGGCCGCCCTTGCACTCGGCGTCCTCGGTGACGAAAAAGCCAAGGACGCCCTCGTCGAGATGACGAAGAGCAAGGACGCAGCGCTCCGCGCAGCCGCGTTCGAAGCCCTCGGCGGCATGAAGAGTGCAGAGAGCGTGATGGCGAAAGCTCTCGGCGACGAGCCGCGCGTCGCATTCGCCGCCGCGCGGGCGCTGGCGCGCACGTCGAACACCTCGCGCCTCTGGTCGATCTACACCACCGCCGCCGGCGAAGTCCGCCTCGACAAGCTCCAGACGCGCACCCGCGCGCTCGCCGCCGCCGTCGCCGCCGATGCGGTGTACCCCGGTTTCGGCGCCAACGCGTGCGTCGCGGCGCTCGAGGACCGCGATCCGACCTTCGTTTCCGCGGCGCTCCTTGGGCTGTGGCAGATGGAGACCCTCGAGCCGCTCAAGCAACGGACCGCTCCAATGCTCGCACGCCTTCGCAACGCACGCACTCGCAAGGACCTGAGCGACACCGACCGCGAACGCGCGGGACTCCTTCTGCTCCGCAGCGGCCTTGCGGTGGAGAGCGACCTGGCCGGCATGCTGACCGATCCGTCGGCCCTCCTTCGCGAACGCGCGATCAAGGCCCTCACGCCGAAGGAGCCTGCGAAGAAGGACGTTGGCCGCTGGCTTTCGTGGCTGGAGAACGACGCCATCGCTCGCGATTACAGCAAGCTCATCGAGTCGTGGATCGCGAAGGCCACGGGCACCGACCCGGGCGGCGACCGCACCGAGCGGCTGAAGGTCTGGAAGCAGTGGTGGACGACGCACCAGGAGACCGTCTTCCAGGACTCTGTGACGAAGTCTATCGAGGCCGGCGTGAAGTGGCTACGCGACAATCCTGCGCGCGGGCTTAACAGCGGCCAGGCGGGGCTCGTGGCGCTCTGCCTCTACACGATGCTGAAGAGCGGCGTCGGCCCGAACGACGAGGCCGTCAAGCCGTCGCTCGCCTGGCTTCTCAAGCAGCCGCTGGACGGCGTCTACTACGCATCCCTGGCGGCGATGGCATTCACGGAAGCCGCGACCCAGTGGCGCAAGGAGAAGGAGACCGATCCCGACCTCGGTGCAAAGTACCGCAGGCGCGCGGTTGATGCGGCTGCCTATCTGGTCTGCGCCCAAACCAACAACGGCTGCTGGGGGTACAAGCCCGGCGACGGATGGGGAGACAATTCCAACGCGCAGTTCGCCATCCTGGGCCTCCGCGCCGCGCAGAACGGCGACGCGAAAATCCCGGAGAACACATGGAAGCGCGCCGCCGCCTACCTGTCCAAGAGCCAGATGAGCGACGGCGGCTGGGGCTACACTTCCGAGGCAGCGTACGGCAGCATGACCGCCGCCGGGCTCTGCGGCCTGCTGATCGCGCGCTCCACCGAGAAGAACAGGGCGCCTGGCGACCTGCTCGCCGACAAAGACGTCGCACGCGCCTTGAAGTGGCTCGAGGAGAACTGGACGATGGAGGGCCACCTCTACAAGAACGGCGGCGTCGGCAGCGGCATCGGCTCCGCGTACTACTGGCTCTGGAGCCTGGAGCGCTGCTGCCTCGTCACGGGCGTGAAGAAGATCGGCACCCACGACTGGTACCGCGAAGGCGCCGAGTACATCATGGCGCTCCAGGAGAAAACCGGCCTCTGGACCGGCAGCGAAGGCGTCGCCGATCATTGCTTCGCGCTCCTCTTCCTGAAGCGCGCATTCGTCGACGTCCAGACGGAAGGGGCAAAGGGGAAGGCTTCCAAGGACGTCGCGACCGAGGGTGGAAAAGGAAAGTAGCTTCTTTCCAGCGCGCTCCGGAGATCGTCAAATCACGTGGTGCTCCTGCTCGCCGTGCTCCTCGTCCAGGACGTCGACTGGACCAAGCTCCGCTCGCAGCTTGATCACCTCGCCGATGCCGATTTCGCAGCCCGCAAGACGGGTCGCGAGATCACCGTTTCGAAGGAGCTCCTGCTCAAGGCTCCCAAGGATCAGCGCGCCACGGCCGCCCTCGCGCTCGCCGTACTTGGCGAGGCCAAGTGGAAGGACCTCGTCGTCGAGATGACGAAGGACGAGGCGACGAGGGCTGTCGCCTTCGAGGCGCTCGGCGGCCTGAAAGTCGACGCGCGATTCCTCATCGACGCGCTCACCGACGAGCCGCGCGTCGCGTTCGCCGCCGCACGCTCGCTCGGCCGCATCGATGCCACGCGGTTGCAGCGCGTATTCGACGACGTCGACCGCGCTCTGCTCGAATCGCGGACTCCCGAGCGTCTGCGCCGCCGGATCGCCTGCGTGATGGGGCTCGACCCCGCGCGCTCGACCTACGTCATCCGCAAGGGGCTCGTGGAGGCCGATCCCGCAGTAGCGACTTGCGCGTTCGCCGCCGTGACGCAGCTCGATCCTGCGCTCGCATCGACCCTCGACATCGCCGACGAGCTTCGCGCTTTCCGCGGCCGCATCGACATTGACGCTGCGCTTGCTGAGCGTGCGGCGCTTCTGGCCATCGACCGAGGACTTGCCGCTCCTGAGGAACTCATCGCTTTTCTCCGCCATTCATCGGCGCAGGTCCGGCGCAGCGCCATCGAGAAGCTCGCGCCGCCGGAGCCGCTTGGATACGACGTCGGCCGCTGGCTCGACTGGCTCAAGGAAGAGGCCATCGCGGACGACGGGAAAGCGGTGATCGAAGGTTGGATCGTGACGGCGACGGGCACGAAACCTGACGGGGATCGCGCGGCGCGGATCGCCTCCTGGGGTGAGTGGTGGACGAAAAACCGCTACCAGTCGCTTTTCACGTCCGCAGAGAAGGCGGCTACTCGAGGCGCGGAGTTTCTCAGGGCGCAGATGAAGGGCGACCACTGGGAGGAGAAGCTCCGTGGCTCGGTGGGACTGACCGCGCTGGCGGTCTACACGCTTCTGAAGTGCGGCGCGAAGCCGGAGGACGCGGCGATCTCAGAGACGCTCAAGTGGCTGCACGCGCAGGACGTCCACGGCGAGAGCGGAGAAGGAGGTACGTACCGTGCGGCCGTCATGGCCCTCGCCTACGCCGAGGCGAAGGACCTCAAGTGGCTGCCGGAGGTCGTGCGCTATCTCGAATCGTCACAGCATCGAAACGGCGGCTGGGGCTATCACGCCGACGACAAAGAGCACGCGGACACATCGAACTCGCAAATGGCCCTGCTCGGCCTGCGAGCCGCGACGCACGCCGGCGTCAAGGTGACGCCCGCTGCCTTCACACGCGCGCTCGACTTCTTCAAATCGACGCGGATGAAGGACGGCGGCTGGGCCTACACGAGGGAGGAGTCCTACCCGGCGATGACGGCGGCGGGACTCTGCGGAATGTTGATGGCGAAGCCCGGCGACGCGAAGGAAGACCCGGCGCTCACGTGGCTTGCAGAGCACTGGATCGTCGAGGGCGCGAAGCCGGTGAAAGGCCAGTACCTCTACCTGAGCACGGGCGACGATCCGCTCACGAGCCAGCTGAGCAAAGGGAGCGCGTCGCCGTTCGTGACCACGAACTACTGGCTCTGGTGCCTCGAGCGCGCCTGCATGGCGGGCGGGCTGGACCGAGTCGGCGAGCACGACTGGTACGTTGAGGGCGCGACGTTGCTCATGCGCCGCATGACTCGGAGCGGACAGTGCAAGGGGCCGCTTGGCCTGGCAGACCATTGCTTCGCGATGCTCTTCCTCAAGCGTGCCTATGTGCCAGTTGCAAGCGGGCAGAAATAGTCGTTTCCCAATTGCCGGGTTTCCTCACCCCCGCGGCAACGCAACCCATTACCTCGCAGCATGTAGCGAACGTTCGACGCCTATCCTGTTGATGGTCAATGACTTGAGATTTTCTGGTTGGAAGTTGGGGGGTCCATCGACACTACTAAGTAGAGATTACTTGAGGTGGGCGATGAGCCAAACGAGACGGTTGGTCCTGGGAATGCGACTCCCCTACGCGATGACGGTCGCAATCAAGGCGATCGAGCGGTACGCCAACGAGCGCGAGGACCGGCGAGCCGATCCGACGCCATCCATAGAAGCCGAGGTTGAGGACATCAACCGGCAATCGGCAGAGCGTCGGGGTAGAGACGCGGATGAAGCCGTCGAATTTGGTTGCCGACTCATGTGGCTGAAGGACCTGCATGGGCCCAGGAACTTCCCCCTGATCCTGAAGCGCCTGCACACATCGGAACGGACCGCGCGGAACAAGATCGCCCTGGCCCTCTTTTCACTGCGCTATCCAGAGCTGTACCAGCGCTTCAAGACCCTCGGCCCAACGAAGCTCTACCGACTGGCCGTTCTTAATCCCGAACAAATCCGGCATTTGCACCTGGAGGATGACGTCGAGACGACCCGCGGGAGGGTGATGTTCCGGCAGTTGACCTCCCTCGAGCTCGAGACGTTTCTCCGGCAAGTCGTGCCGCATCGTGCGCGGAAACCGTGGACCCGGCGCGCCGGCCAAGCCCTGGGCCATTTCGTGAGGGCTGTTGCGACCGCGTCAGAACCCGCCGCTCCTGCCGATCTTGATCTGCTGCGAAGCAGGTTGATGGACGCAGCGGCGCTGCTTGGCACGGCGCCAGCCAGGTAGCGCGCGGGTCGTAGGCTCCGTTTCCTTGCCGCGAGGGTGTGCCGGATGTATTACTGTTCCACCCTCAAACCCCTGCGGAGCATCAATGCCTGTATTGAGCAAGGCCGGCCGACGGCCGGGTGAGTCGAAATGAGCTGGGTTTTCCGCCTCTACGACTCCACCATCGGCAAGAAAGTCATCATGGCCCTCACCGGCCTCGTCCTGTTCGGGTTCGTCATCATCCACCTGCTGGGCAACCTCCAGATTCTCATCCCGGGCACGGAGAGCGTGGACGACAAGGGCAAGAAGGTGATGGTCTACAAGATCGACGAGTATGGCCATATGCTCAAGGCGAACCCGCTCGTGCTCTGGAGCGCGCGCGGGTTCCTGCTCGTCTGCGTCGGCCTCCACATCCTCACGACCATCCAGCTTTTCCAGCGCAACCGCGCGGCGCGGCCCGAGCCCTATTCGCAGCGCAGCTGGCGGGCGGCAATTCCCCCGTCGCGACTGATGTACGTCACGGGCCCGATGGTCGGCCTCTTCATCGTCTACCACCTGCTCCACTTCACCACCGGCCACGCGCACCAGTCGTTCACGGACGGCGACGTGCACGGCAACTTCATCCGCGGCTTCACGCAAGGCTGGCAGGGGCCGGTCTCAGCGCTTGTCTACGTCGTCGCGAACCTCCTCCTGGGAATGCACCTCGCCCACGGCGCGTGGAGCATGTTCCAGTCGCTCGGCATCGCCCACCCGCGCTGGACGCCGATCCTGAAGATCGGTGCACATGGAATGGCGGCGCTCATCACCCTCGGGAACATCTCGATGCCGATCCTGGTCTTCGCCGGCATCGTCAGGTAGGTCACCATGGAACTCAAATCGAACATCCCCGCGGGGCCGATCGAGAAGAAGTGGGACAAGCACCGCTTCGACATGAAGCTGGTCAACCCGGCCAACAAGCGCAAGTACACGGTCATCGTGGTCGGCACCGGTCTCGCCGGCGGCAGCGCGGCCGCGACGATGGCCGAGCTCGGCTACAACGTGAAGGTCTTCTGCTTCCAGGACACGCCGCGCCGCGCCCACTCGATCGCCGCCCAGGGCGGAATCAACGCCGCCAAGAACTACGCCAACGACGGCGACTCCGTGCAACGCCTCTTCTACGACACGGTCAAGGGCGGCGACTTCCGTGCGCGCGAAGCGAACGTCTATCGCCTCGCGCAGATCAGCGTCAACATCATCGACCAGTGCGTCGCCCAGGGCGTCCCGTTCGCCCGCGAATACGGTGGCGCCCTGATCAACCGCTCGTTCGGCGGTACGCAGGTCAGCCGCACCTTCTACGCGCGTGGACAGACCGGCCAGCAACTGCTCCTCGGCGCGTACCAGGCCCTCATGCGGCAAGTCGGTCTCGGCAAGGTCAAGATGCACCCGCGCACCGAGATGCTCGACATCATCCTCGTCAACGGCCAGGCGCGAGGCATCGTCGTCCGCGACCTCGTCACCGGCCGCATCTCGTCGCACACGGCCGACGCCGTCGTGCTCGCAACCGGTGGCTACTCGAACGCGTTCTACCTCTCGACGAACGCAAAGGGCTGCAACGTCACGGCAATCTGGCGCGCCTACAAGCGGGGGGCCGCGATGGGCAACCCGTGCTACACGCAGATCCACCCCACGGGCATCCCGCCGTCGGGGGAACATCAGTCGAAGCTTACGCTGATGTCCGAGTCGCTCCGCAACGACGGCCGCATCTGGGTGCCGGCGAAGCACGGCGACAAGCGGTCGCCCGACACGATCCCCGACGGCGAACGCGACTACTACCTCGAACGCCGCTATCCGAGCTTCGGAAACCTCGTGCCGCGGGACGTCGCCAGCCGCGCGGCGAAGGCCGTCTGCGATGAGGGCCGCGGCGTCGGCGCCATCGGCCTCGGCGTCTATCTCGACTTCGCCGATGCCATCAAGCGGCTCGGCGAAAACACCATCCGCGACAAGTACGGCAACCTCTTCGACATGTACGAGCGCATCACCGGCGAGAACCCCTACAAGGTCCCGATGCGCATCTACCCCGTCGTCCACTACACAATGGGCGGCACGTGGGTCGACTACAACCTGATGAGCACGATCCCCGGGCTCTTCGTGATCGGCGAGGCGAACTTCTCCGACCACGGGGCGAACCGCCTCGGCGCGAGCGCGCTGATGCAGGGGCTCGCCGACGGCTACTTCATCCTGCCCTACACCATCGGCAACTATCTCTCGCAGGTGAAGCTCGAGAGAGTCGGCGACGACCACGCGGAGTGCAAGAAGCTTGAAGCCGAGATCGACGAGAAGACGCGCAAGCTCCTCTCGATCAAGGGCAAGCGCACGGTCGACTCGTTCCACCGCGAGCTCGGCAAGCTGATGTGGGACAACTGCGGCATGCTCCGCAGCGACGCGAGCCTCAAGACGAACCTCGATCGCATCCCGCAGCTGCGCGAGGAGTTCTGGTCGAACGTCGTCGTGCCCGGCACGGGCGAGGAGTTCAACCAGACCCTCGAGCACGCCGGCCGCGTCGCCGACTTCCTCGAGTTCACGGAGCTCCTCTGCCTCGACGCGCTGGAGCGGAAGGAATCGTGCGGTGGCCACTACCGCGAGGAGTACAAGACGCCGGAAGGCGAGGCGCTGCGCGACGACGAGAACTTCGCGCACGTCGCGGCCTGGGAGTACACCGGTCCGGGCAGCAAGCCCAACCGCCTCGTCGAGCCGCTGACATTTGAAAACGTGCACCTCGCGCAGAGGAGCTACAAGTGAAACTCACGCTTCACGTCTGGCGGCAGAAGGGCCCGCACGCATCAGGCCAGTTCGTCACCTACCAGGCGGCTGACGTCAATCCCGACATGTCGTTCCTCGAGTTGATCGACGTCCTCAACGAGCGCCTCATCACGAAGGGCGAGGAGCCGATCGCGTGCGAGAGCGACTGCCGCGAAGGCATCTGCGGCGCCTGCGGCGTCGTCATCAACGGCATGCCCCACGGTCCGCGCCAGTCGACCACCACCTGCCAGCTCCACATGCGCGTTTTCAAGGACGGCGACGAGATCACGGTCGAGCCGTTCCGCTCGGCAGCCTTCCCGATCATCAAAGACCTCGTCTGCGACCGCGGCGCGTTCGACCGCATCATCGCGTCGGGCGGCTTCATCTCCTGCAACACCGGCACCGCGCCGGACGGTAACGCGATCCCCGTGCCCAAGAAAGTCTCCGACCGGTCGATGGACGCGGCACAGTGCATCGGCTGCGGCGCGTGCGTCGCCTCGTGCCCGAACGGCTCCGCGATGCTCTTCGTCGGCGCGAAGGTGGCCCACCTTGGCCTGCTCCCTCAGGGCCAGGCGGAGCGCTACGACCGCGTGCAGAAAATGGTCGAGACGATGGACGCCTCGGGCTTCGGCGCCTGCACCAACACGGGCGAATGCGAGGCGGTCTGCCCGAAGGACATCCCGATCGATTTCATCGCGCAGATGAACCGCGACTTGCTGAAGGCGGTCATGATCGATCGACCGGCGGGAGGGGGCGGGGGCGGAACGGGTTAGCGTCGTCCCCTCGACCGGAGCTCCGCGTCAACCTCCTCCAGCTCATCGCCCAGTTCCTGCTTGAGCTGAAGCGCGCGGATCGTGACCGTGGTGACATTGCCGAGCCCCGGCAGCTTTCCTTTGCGCGGCTCCAGGACCTCGATGTCGCCATACCGCAGCGGCCTGAGCGACGCGAGCAGCGATTGCTCAACCACGAGCGAGCCGAGCGGCGCCCGCGATATCACCTTCGTCGCACGTTCGACCGCCTCGCCGCTGATCTCGCGGAAGGGCCTCTCGACGACCGACGCCTTGCCAACGCCGACCGCCACATGCGAGCCGCGCAGCACGAGCACGTCGCTCATCAGGTCGATCGCATGGAGCGCATGCAAGCCCGCCTTGACCGCATCGAACGGGTCGGCGAACGTGGCGACGAGGCCGTCGAGCCGCTCGTGCATCACGACACCGCTGAACGCGGCGACCGCGGAGGTGTGGATGGCGTTGTGGGCCTTGGTCACGAGCAGGGGTGGCTTGCCCGCGCCTTCGCGATCCTCGCGCGCGACGTAGACGGTCACCTGCCGTTCCACGGGCCGCTGGTCTGCTTTGCGGATTTCGTTGGCCGTGTCGAAGATCGACTTGAGGGCGCGCCGGTCGAGCAAGTTTGCCATGGGCAGAAGTGTAAACGGGGCGATGCGAAAACCGCAACAGTTCAGATCGGCGAAGCGACACGTGCCCGTGAGACAGCGTCTGGCCGTCGGGCTCGTGCTTCTCGGCGCCGCCGTAAACTCCTGCACCGAGCAGCCATGACCGTTTTTTCTTGCAACAGTGGGAGCCCGTGGTTACGACTATTAGTCGTGACGAAGCTCCTCACCATCGGGGCCCTGTTGGCGGCTCTCGCCGCCAATCTCTGCACCGGACTTCTCACCGTCGCCGCCCAACGCGCGGCCGCCCCGATCACGGCGCAGACTGTCTTTGACGGTGACTGATGCAAGCCGGCTCAGACCTGTAAGGTCTGCGGCGAACTCCCCGACCCTGCTAATCCCAGGAAGCACCACGCCTGCATGAACGTCTTTCGCGCGCAGGATGCGGCGCAGATGACGGCGGTACCGGTGGTCTCGTGCTTTGATCTCACGGTGGAGTCGCCGGAGCCAATCACGCCCGTCATGCAGGCCGACCCGATGGCCATCCCCAACCAGTCCGTTCACATCGCCCCACTTCCCCAGGACCTGCTCAAGGTCCCCATCGCGTAGTCCTTTCTCCCAACCCCGCAGGCGCATTTCCAGAACCGTTCCGCGCCTGCACGCTCACAAGCTCATTGGAGAAGGACCGTGATTTCATTCAATCGGCGTGGCGCCGGAAGTGACGCAACCGTCATCCTCCCGGCTGGCCCGGCCTCAACCCCCCACCTTTCTTGGAGTGTGCTATGAAGCCTGTTCTCATCAGCGCCGCTCTCTCCCTGATCGCGTCCTCTGCCTGGGCCCAAGAGGCCTCGAATCCCACCGCGCTCGGCCAGTTCCAATCGGACGGTACGACGACCATCGTGCAGAACGGCGTGGCCACGTCGGCCACGGTCGTGCTCAAGGGAACCGTCCAGGGAACCCATCCGAACCTCAAGCTGCGCGTCGAAGTGCGGCTGAACGGCGACGCCTTCACCGGCGTCTTCACCCACCAGGCCCCCGGCTACACGGCCCCCGGCACCGTTAGCTCCGTCACAGTGGCCGGCCTCACGCCGGGTCAATCGTACAAGTGGCAGGCCCAGACCTACCCAAGCTGAGGGTGAGGCGAATCGGCGATGGTCCAGTTTGGACCTTCGGATCCCGACTTCAAGATCAACTCGACTCCGGCGACTCCGTCGGCGCTCGCCCAGTTCAAGTCCGACGGCACGACGGCGATCGCGACAGGCGGAACAACCACGGAGACGGCCGTGATTCTCAAGGCCGTGATCGCCGACTCCGACGCCGACCAGGTCAAACTCCAGATCGAGGTGAAGCCGAACGTAACGGCGTTCTCCAACCTCTTCACCTCTGAGAGCAGCTTCATGGCCAGCGGCTCGACGGCATCGATCACCGTCACCGGCCTGGCGCTCAACAGCTACCACTGGCAGTCGCGCACGGTTGATGCAAACGGCGCCACAAGCACGTGGGTCGCGCATGGGGGCAGCCCGGACTTCTCCGTCATCGCCGCGCCGAACAATCCGCCGGGTCTCCCGACGACGCCGGGCCAGTTCAAGTCCGACGGCACGACCGCCATCGCGGTGGGCGCGACGACGAACGAAGCCACGGTCGTTTTCAAAGCCGACGTCACCGATCCTGACGCGAACACCGTTCGCCTCCGCATCGAACGCCGCGCCATCGGTGTCTCCTTCAGCGACACACCCACGAGCGTCGGTTCTTTCACGGCCTCCGGCTCAACGGCGACCGTCACCGTGGCGGGCATCATCGACGCTTCCTATCACTGGCAATACTCCGCGGAAGACTCGAACGGGGCAGTCTCCGCGTGGACGAGCTTCGGGGGCAATCCGGAGGCAAGCGCCGATTTCATCGTCAACACGGCCGCCAACAACCCGCCCGCGGTGCCGGTGGGCGCCGATCAACTTACGACCGCATTCGTCTCGATCCCGGTGGGCAATGCGACGGCCGAGACCAGCGTCGTCTTCCGCGCAACAGTGACCGACCCCGACGGAAACAACGTAGCCCTGGAGATCGAGGTGAAGCCGGTCGGCACGGCGTTCACGAACACCGCCTCGGGGGCGAGCGCCCTCGGGGCGAGCGGTTCGCTGGCGTCGCTCACGATCGGCGGGTTCGCGGCCGACTATCACTGGCAGTATCGCGCCATCGATTCCAACGGCTCGCCCTCTGCGTGGACGAGCTTCGGCGCCAACCCGGAGACCGATGCCGACTTCCGCACACCGGCGGGCGGCGGCGGTGGTGGCGGCGGAGGGGGCGGTGGTGGTGGCGGTGGTGGCGGCTGTGGCGCCTCGCGCAGCGCGGGCTCACCGCTCGCGCTCATCGCCCTGGCCCTCATCGCGCTCATGGCAGCCAGGAGACTTCGGTGAAGCAGCAAGGTGCAGTAATCGTCGCGACACTCGCGTTCGTCTTCGCGTTTACGCAGTCCGCCGAGGCCCAGTGAACGAGCTGAGGCGGTAGCGCATCGCTGTCAGGTGGCGGCGAAGGGAGCAGGATTATTCCGACCGACGTGGGCGCGAGCTTGATCCGCATTGGCACGTCCCTGGCCTGGGACGACGGGCCGGGAAAGAGCTCCGGCGAGCCCAGTCCAGTGCCGCCGGACGCCGACAAGGAGTATCGACGCCTCGCATCGTCGCTCGAGTTCTATCACCAGGTCTCGTGCAAGTTCGGCTACGGCGTGGTTCTTCCCTACCTCCGGGTCCACGTGGACGACAACCCCACGGGGGAGAGCGGCGATCGATCCGGCGTCGGCGACATCCGCGGCTATCTCGTCTGGAGCCCGTGGGCGCCGGAAGCGGCGGCAATGGCGCCGTTCCTCAGTCTCGAGAACATCCACTTCGGACTGGGCGTGAGTCTGCCAACGGCGTACGACCGGCCGGCCAGCGAGCCGGTCGGCCGCGACGGCCAGCTCGGCAGCGGATCGATCGACCTGCGGTTCGGCGTGACCTATTGGGGATACATCACACCGAACTGGTGCGCCTTCGCGAATACCAGCATCGTGCTCGACACGGGTTACGACGTGTCGGGCTATCGCAACTCGCCCTCGTACTCGCTCCGCATCGGCGGCGGGTGGCTGCCGATCCCCGAGGCGCAGCTCTACCTGTCGTTCCGCACGAACTACAGCGGCAAGAACCTCTCCGAGCCGGAGCCTGACGGTGTGGATGCCGACAGCGGGGGCAACTTTCTCTACTTCGCGCCGGGGTTCGTCGTCAAGCCGCTCGCCAACGTCCTCATCGATTTCGCGGTGTCGCTGCCGCTCTACCACCGGGTCAACGGGTCGCAGGTCTTGCCGGGCAACACGCTGTCATTCGGTGTGAGTTACAAATGGTGATTTCTATCTCGTACGGAGGATTGGTTATGAAGCGTCTCGCAGTTGTCGCGGCGGTGCTTGTCGGCGCCGCCACCAGCGCCTGGGCCCAGCCAGGGGTCGAGGCGACGGATCCCACGGGCCTGGCGCAGTTCCAGAGCAACGGCACGACGGTGGTGCCCCCGGGAGGCGTGCTCCTGTCCACGACGGCGGTCTTCAGCGCCGTCACGCACGGAGCCGATTCGACGCCCCTGACGCCGGAGCACAAGATCCGCGTCGAGGTGCGGCCCATCGGCACGGCCTTCACCAACGTCTTCACGGACGAGCCGGCGACCACCGTCGTCTCGTTCGAAGCGAACGGCGGCAGCATCCCGCTCGCGACGAGCGCCGTCACGGTGACGGGCCTCATCCCCGGCCAGAGCTACCACTGGCAGGCCCTGACCTGGAAGACCTGAGGCTGATTCAGCGGCTGGGTCCAGTTTGGATCCGGAGGCGATTTCACGGTCAGCCTGAATCCCAGCGTGCCTACGTCGCTCGCCCAGTTCACGACGACCGGCACGCCCATTGCCATCGGCGGCACGACCACCGAGACGTTCTACATTGTCACCGGCCGCGTTTCCGATCCCGACCTCAACCAGGTGCGCCTCCAGGTCGAAGTGCGCCAGGTGGGAACGGCCTTCATCGCCGCCGCAATCGGGAGCAGTTCCTTCGTTTCCAGCGACGGCGTCGCCACCGTCGTGCTGGCCCTGCCCCCCGCGGGCGCTCCAGGGGCGGCCGGCAACTATCACTGGCAGGCGCGGACCAACGACATCAACGGCGCCAACAGCGATTGGGTCAGCTTCGGCAGCAACACCGAGGCCGACATCGACTTCATCTGCGCACCGGTCGTGGGCACCGTGCCGAACGTCCCGACGCTCGTCGACCAGTACCGCTCCAACGGAGCGACGGCCGTCGTCGTCGCCGCCACGACCACGGAGTCGCGCATGATCATCAAGGCGACCATCAGCGATCCGGATGCCGGTGACGGCGTCCGTCTCCAGGTAGAAAACCGCGCGGTCGCCACGGCCTTCACCAACGCCGCCACGAGTTCCAGCCTCTTCGTCGCGAGCGGAGCGATCGCGACGATCGAAATCACCGGTCTTGTCAACGGCACCTCCTACCACTGGCAGTATCGGACGCAGGACGGCCACGGCAACGTCTCGGCGTGGACGGTCTTCGGAGGCAACCTCGACGGCTCCCCCGCCGATCCTGACTACGCCGTCAACACGGCGGGCAACACGGCGCCCAACGCACCGGCGCCTATCGGCCAGTTCACCACCGCGAATGTCGCGATCCTCCTGGGCGGCGAGTCCGGGACGACCATCCGCTTCATCGGCACGCTCAGCGATTCCGACCTTGACGGCGTCCGCCTCCAGGTCGAAGTGCGGCCCAACAGCACAGCGTTCATGAACATCGTGACGGGGGAGAGCGGCCTCGTCGCCAGCGGGTCACCGGCGTCGGTTGACGTCGGTAGTATTCCCGAGGGCTCCTATCACTGGCAGTATCGGACGGTCGACGGCAGCGGTGCGACCAGCGCGTGGACACCGATGGGCGGTGCGCCCGACTTCGTTGTCCCCTCCGCACCCGTGTCGACCAGCAGCAAGAAGCGCTGCGGCCTGCTGGGACTGGAAGCGCTCATCGTGGCGCTGATCCTGCTCCGCCGGAAGAAGTAGTGGTTTGAAGAGTGGTGCGGGTGGGTTCAACGCCCACTCGCACCGACTTGGAGGTGACTGTGACGAAGCTGCTCACCGTCCTGGCCATTCTTGCCTGCGCGGGCACCGCCTGGGGGCAGGCCGAAGCCGAACCGCCCGACAATCTCCAGCAGTTCCTCGCGGACGGGATAACCGTCATTCCCGAGGGCGGCTCGGCTACCTCGACCACCATCGTCCTTTCAGGCACCGTCCACGGCAGCGGCGCAACCCAGGTGCGCATCGAGGTCGAGATCCGTCCCGTCGCGGACCCGTTCCTGCAGGTTTCGACCCACCAGGGGCCGTGGGTCAACATCAATACAACGACGTCTGTCACGGTCTCCGGCCTGATCCCTGGCGCCGCCTACCACTGGCAGGCCACCACAGTCCCCACCTGATTCTGAGCGTGTCCGTGGGTCCAGTTTGGATCCCTGCCACCCGACAACGATGTCTTCGCCGGAGTCAATCCGCCGTCACCGTCCGGCCTCGGCCAGTTCCAGGCCGATGGCACCACCGCGATCGCCGTCGGCGCTACGACGTCCGAAACGACCGCCGTCATCCGGGGAACCGTGAGCGATTCGGACGGCGACCAGGTCAAGCTCCAGGTCGAACTCCGTCCCATCGGCACGCCCTTCTCGAATTCGTTCACGCACGAGGGCTCGTTCGTCGCCAGCGGAAGCCTGGTGACGGTCGCGATCACTGGGCTCGTCCCCGGCACCGGCTACCACTGGCAGGCGCGGACGATCGATGCGGGCGCGATCACCAGCGATTGGACCGTCTTTGGCGCCAATCTCGAGACCGATCCCGATCTCGCCATCCTGGCCTCAGGCAACACGGCGCCGACCGCGCCGACATCGCCCGCGCAATTGCGCGCCGACGGCGCGACGACGATTGGCGCGGGGGCGACCACCATCGAATCGACAGTCGTCATTCGGGGCACGATCACCGATCCCGACTCCAACCCCGTCCGCCTGCTTCTCGAACTCCGCCCCCAGGCATCCCCGCTAACCGGCACACCGACACATCGCGGCGACTTTGCCGCCAGCGGTTCAGCCGTGACGATGGTCGTGACCGGTCTGACGGCCGGCGGCTGGCACTGGCAGATCGCGACGGAAGACTCCAAGGGCGGCGTCTCCACGTTCACAACGCCAGGCGGCGCACCGGACTTCACCGTCAACACGGCCGGCAATGCAACGCCGACGGTGTCGCTCCCGGGCCAGTTCGAGCCGCCCAGCACAGCGCTCGCCGTCGGCGGCTCCTCCCAGGGGACCCAGGTCGTCTTCAAGGCGACGCTCACGGACGCCGATGGCAGTTCACGACTTGAGATCGAGGTCCGTCCCATCGGGACGATGTTCTCGAACACAGCCTCAGGCGTCACAGGCTTCATCGCCAGCGCGACGGAGGGGTCCATTTCAATCGACGGCCTTGCGGGCGACTACCACTGGCAGTATCGGGTCGTCGACGCCAGCGGCGCCGCCTCGGCATGGACCTCGTTCGGCGGCAATACGGAGGCGGAAACCGACTTCACGATGGCAGCCGCTGCGCCGCCGGTGCTCATCAGCACCGTGAACAAGAAGAAACTGTGCGGCGCTTCCGAGGGCGGCTCGCCGCTGGCGATCGCCAGCATGATCGTCATCGTCGGCCTGCTGGCAATGCGGCGCTGGCGGTAGGTTTGGTTAACATCGCGCCTACGTGATCGAGGCGCTTGTGGCCGCGCTGCTTTTCGGCGCCGCCTTTCCGCTTTGCCGCCGCCTCGCGCCGTCCTGGGATCCCGTCCCGCTCGCAGGCGCGCTCTACCTGGGGTCCGGCCTCGGCTTGGGGGTCGCCCGTCTCTTCATCCGCAAGGGCGCCCCACTCCGGCGCATCGACCTTCCCTGGCTCGCCGGCGCCGTCCTCTTCGGCGGCGTCCTGGCGCCCATCGCGTACGTCTACGGAAGCCGTCTCACCGCCGGGTATGCCGGCGCCCTCCTCAGCAATCTCGAGATCGTCTTCACGGCAGCCATCGCCGTCGCGTTCTTCCGAGAACGCCTCTCCCGTCGCGAAACGGCGGCGCTCGTGCTCCTCGTGGCGGGCGCCACCGTCGTTGCCCTGTCGACGGTCGCGGACGGGGACGCGCGGTCCTCGATTCTCGGCGGAATCCTGGTGGCGGCCGCCTGCCTTGGCTGGGGAATCGACAACAACTTCACGAAGAAGATCGCCGATCGCGATCCGCTCCAGATCGCCTCCGTGAAGGGGCTGGTTGCGGGAGCCACCAGCCTCGGCGTCGGCCTGCTCCTCGGCCAGCGCGTGCCGATGCAGGCCGTCTCGCTCGCGGCGGCCGGAGCCATCGGCCTGGCCTGCTACGGGATCTCGCTGGTGCTCTTCGTCCTCGCCCTCAGAAAGCTCGGCTCGGCTCGCGCATCGGCCGTTTTCGCGGTCGCGTCGCTCAGCGGCGTGGCGGTCTCGTGGATCGTGCTCCACGAGAAGCCCCGGCCGCTCGCGGCCGTCGGTGGAATCGTCGTCGTGGCGTGCGTCTACTGGATGGCGCGCCTGGACGCGGCGAAGCAAGCAGCGTTACGGCCCGCCGATTGAGACATCGACACCCACACCAACCGTCCAGTCCATTTCAAACGTGTCGCCCCCGCCGCGCGTCCGGATCGACAACGTCCGCAGGACCGTCGGGACGATCGTCACCCCATGGCCGATGCCGATCGGCGCCGCGAGCGAAATGCCCTGCTGGAGGTAGCCCGAGTTCGGATCCGCCACGTCGTGCCAGAACGCGCGCTCCTGGTAGCTCACGACGTAGTGCACGCTGATCGAGAGCCAGTCGGTTGCGCGCGCTCGAGGACCGACGGCAAGATCGAAGATCCCGGAGGCGCGAAAGCCTCTCGACCCCTCGTACAGCGGCTGTCGCATGCTGAACGACATGTCCGCACCGAACCCGTCGGGCTGCCACGCATAGTCCAGCCGCACGAGTGGATCGATTGTTCCCGAACCGAACTGGATGTGCTGGTGCTTCGCTCCAATCGCGCCGAGTTCGTACGGGTCGTCGTGGATGCGGCCCGTCGGCACGGTGAAGCCGATCCCGACGCGCAAGAAATCGCCGTCGAGCAGCAGGTTCCGGATCCGGCGATTGCCGAGCAGCGATAGATCGCCGACGCCCTCGAGCGTCTCGTCGCGGTGATGGAGATCACCCGTCGGATTGTCGAACTCCGTGCCGTCAGGCAGCACGTACTTCGCCGTGACCTTCTTTATTTCGTACGGAATCTCGACCTCGCCGTCCCACCCGGGCGCGAGGGCGATGGTGACGCCGGTCACGACGCGATACCAGTCGAGCCCCACGATGTGCTCGTTCGGCACGGGATTCGGATCCGGGTGGCTGCCTTCGAGGCGCGCCGCCTGAAAGCCGATCCGTACACGCATCTGGTCGACCGAACCGGCCGACGCATCCCTCGGCATCGAGGGGTTGCTTCACGCCGGTCAGTTCTGGGCGAACGCCACGTTCGCCGAGGCGAGGAGAAGGACTACCGCGGCTGTCGCGCGCACCGGCAAAGCATAGCACCCCAGCAGTTCCGTAGATAGGCTCGGTGAGATCGCTAAGCCGATGCTGAGCAGATAGATCGACCGGAATTCCCGGACCGAAAGACCCGCATCAAATTCGCGTAAGCTGATGGTGGTTTTTTGCTTG
>Ga0247727_10004529_pt1 | contig 29354 bp, 23 predicted proteins | sample WisWelCaveWW1625_FD_202498 | JGI IMG/M metagenome (GOLD analysis project Ga0247727, IMG submission 202498) | Biofilm microbial communities from Wishing Well Cave, Virginia, United States - WW16-25 | ecosystem: Environmental > Aquatic > Deep subsurface > Groundwater > Cave microbial mat | place...
CTCCGACCCCTGCAAACAAAAGATGAATCCAATAAACCATCACGTCACTCACGCATTTTTGAGGTTGAAACGATTCGAGGCGCAGCCGTCTCGAAACCACCCCGCTGAAGCGAGGTGTTAATGAGAAGACTGTCTCACCTGGCATGTTGTTTCGCATATTCTTCTTCAAGCTCCAGCACGCGGATGGGTCTGTCAAAGCCCGAGCCAATCGGCACGCCCTTCACGCCGTAACGCGAGGCCTGAATCGGCCCGGAGATTTTCTGCCCGGCCAGGAACGCGTGAATGCCGCGCGCGGCTTTCTTGCCTTCGGCTACGGCGTTGACGACTTCACGTCCGCCGTTGGCGCAATCGCCGCCGGTGAACACCTTCGGGAGATTCGTCTGGCCGGTGTCCGCGTTGCGCACGACCACGCCACGCTTGTCGAGTTCGAGATTCGGGAAAAGTTTCTTGAGCAGGTCCGCCTGCTTTTCCTCGCCGATGGCTTTGATGACCATGTCGAACGGCTCGACGAATTCTGTGCCGGGCAGAACTTGTAGTTTCCCGTTTGTGCTCGCGGTGCGCGCCAGTTTCAATCCGGTGACGTGGCCGCCGCTGGAAAGGACGTCCACCGGCACGACATTGAACATGAACCGCGCGCCGTCCGTGCCGGCCAGTTCCTGCTCGAATTCGTAAGCGGACATATCGCTCTGCGCGCGGCGATAAACAATCGCAGCATCGCGAGCGCCGAGCCGCTTGGCCTGGGTGACGGCGTCAATCGCCGTGTTGCCACCGCCAATGACGGCCACGCGCTCGCCGACCGGCACGGTGTGCAGCGGTTGCGCGTGGATTCGTTCGATGAAGTCCAGCGCGTCCACGACCTCGGGCAATTCCTCTCCGGGAATTCCGAGCCGCGGACTCCCACTCAGGCCGACGCCGACGAAGATGGCATCGAAATCTTTTTCGAGCGTCGCGACCGGCAGGTCGCGACCCACCTCGACGCCGCATCGAAACTCGACGCCCAGCCCCTTGATCATCTCGACTTCGGTAAGGCTCACCTGTGGCGTCATCTTGTAATAAGCGATGCCGTAGGTGTTCAGTCCGCCGGCCCACGGTTTTTTCTCGAACACGACCGCGCTGTGCCCAAGTTGCGCCAGTTCCGCCGCGCAGCCCAATCCCGCCGGCCCGCCGCCGATAATGACCACGCGTTTGCCAGTTTTCTTGGTGGGCGCTTTGAGCACGGAGATTTTTTCCTCGAAGACGTGGTCGGTGGCGTAGCGTTGCAGCCGGCCGATTTTCACCGGGTCGCCCTCGCGGTCGAGCACGACGCACGCGCCTTCGCAGAGCACCTGCGTCGGGCAAACCCGCGCGCAACTTGCGCCGAGGACGTTCGCGGTGAGGATGGTTCGCGCCGCGCCGGTGGGATTTCCGTTGGCAATTTTTTTGATGAACGACGGGATGTCAATGCCCGTCGGGCACGCCTGGATGCACGGCGCGTCGAAGCAAAAGATGCAGCGGTTGGCTTCGATGAGGGCTTCCTGCGGAGTGTAGCGCGGCTTGTAATCGGCCATGTTGGCCGCCGCCGTCGCTGCGTCGAGTCGAGGACTGATGGGCATATCGCTTTTCCGCGCCAGTTGCGCGGTCGTGCTTGGGTTGATCGTGCCCGTAGTCTAATCCTCCTCCTCGCGAATGGAAGTGTCAAAAGGCAGACGAACGCCGAGCGCTCTTACGCGCTGGGACATCAATGCCTGTCAACCGCGCCGCACGGCGTTACCGCGCGACCCTCAGATCACGCGCACTCGCGGCACAGGGATGATGAACTTTCCGCCCCGCCGACGATACTCGGCCTGCTGCTCGAGGATTTCGTCCGCAAAATTCCAGGCCAGCAACAGCACGTAGTCGGGCTGGTCCTTCAGCAACTGGTCCGGCGCCACCACAGGCACATGAAGGCCGGGGGTGAACAATCCCTGTTTGAGCGGGCTCTTGTCGGCGATGTATTCGATCTTGTCAGTTCCCAACTCCAGATAGCACAGCAGCGTGTTGCCCTTGGCGGGCGCGCCGTAGCCGACGACGCGCCTTTCCTGTCGGCGGAGGTCACTGATGGTTTGCGTCAATTCCATCTTGATCCGCTGCACGTCGCGCGCGAAGGACTCGAAGGCCGCGAATTGATCCAGCCCGCGCTGTCGCTCGGCGTCGAGGATTTCCTTCACGCCCGGCAACACCTGTCCTTCGCCCTTGCGTTGCACAAAGACGCGCAACTGGCCGTGATGCAGCGCCAGGCGCTCGGCGTTGACAACCTCCATGCCGTGGCGCTCGAACAACCGGCAGATCGGCCCCAACGCCCAATAGGAAACGTGCTCATGATAGACAGTGTCGAATGCGCCCTGATCCAGGATATCAATCAGGTAGTGCGCCTCGATGACAAACACGCCGCCCGGCGCAAGCATCGTTTGCAGGCCCTGCACGAAATCCTGCAAGGCTGGAATGTGCGGGAAGGTGTTGGTGGCCGTGATCGCATTCGCGGGACCGTATTTTTGTTTCAACTCCACCGCGGCCTTGGAATTGAAGAAACCGATGTGGCGGTCTATGCCGAGCTTGTCGGTGAATTGCGCGAGGTTTTTCGCCGGGTCAACGCCGAGCGTGCGCACTCCGTGCCGTTTGAAACCACTGAGCAGCGTGCCGTCGTTGCACCCGATGTCCACGACGAGCTCCGTCGCCGTGAGTTTGTGGCGTTGCGTGACGATGTCGCTCAAATCCCACAAGTGCGCCTTGAGCGTGTCAGACGCCGACGAAATGTAGAGGTAGTCCTCGAACATCGCCGGAGGCGGTACGACTTCGGTGAGTTGCACGTGCCCACAGGTGTGGCAAAAGCCGGCCCGCAACGGATACGACGGCTCGGGCGCGCCGAGTTTGTCCTGGCTGAGGAATTTGTTCGCCAGCGGCGTCGAGCCAAGGTCGAGGAATTGCTCGACGCTTCTGTTACCGCAAACGATGCAAGGGTTGGGAGCGGGCATAAACGAATCAGCCAGAACGCCAGATGGAGGTCGGGGCAGTTGCCAACGGTGATTTCATCGCGGCCGGATTGTCGTCAAAACGGCGCGGGCGGGCAAGGTTTGGAATCAAGGGCTCTCCAGCACCCGCGCGAAGGCGCGTCGGGGGACGGTCACGTTGAGCGTTTGAGTCGCCAAGGGCGATGCGGGCGATGGTATCGCTGGCCCCTTGTGACCTTCGATGATCTCGCGCCGGGAGGAAGTCGGAGCGCTGGACGGCCTCTCGCCCTTGCGGATCAAAGAACCACGCGCGCGGTCTTGCTTGCCGCCCGAACAGAGCGGGCGTTGGGCCACACACGGTACTTTGCCCAACGCCCGTCTCATCAACCAACGCTTGCAACATAAGCGTGGCATCGAAATTGGCAAGGGGGCTTGTCCCACACCGCCTCAACGAATCGCGGGCAAACCCTGCATTGAGTGGAGTTTGAACGCACGCAGGTGTCTGACGCTTTCAGTGGCAACTTCAAACAATTTCCACCGGACACTTCGGCAGTGCGTCGAGGAAGGCTTGGCCGTATTGCTTGGCGAGGATGCGGTTGTCCAGTACCACGATGATGCCGGTGTCGGCTTTCGTGCGAATCAGTCGGCCAACGCCCTGGCGGAATTTCAGGATGGCTTCGGGGAGTGAGAATTCGCTGAAGGAGTTCCCGCCGCGCGCTTCGATGGCCTCGAGGCGCGCCTCGATGAGCGGATGGTCGGGCACGGCAAAGGGCAGGCGCGTGATGATGACGTTGCTCAACGCCTCGCCCGGCACGTCCACCCCTTGCCAGAAACTGTCCGTGCCGAACAGCACCGAGTCCACGTCGTCTTTGAAATCTTCGAGCATCTTCGTGCGCGGCGTGCCCGTGCCTTGCACGAAACACGCCACGCCCAGCTCGTCGAAGAAGGGCTGCATCCGCTCGCCCAGTTCCTGCATGAGCTTGTAGTTCGTAAAGAGTACGAACGCCTTCCCGTGGGTCTGCTTCACGAAATGTTCGATCCAGTGTTCGAGCGCATCGGCGTAACCCGCCTCGCGTGGGTCGGGCATTTTCTTCACGGCGAACAGCTTCATCTGCCGCTCGTAATCGAACGGTGTGCCGACTTGCAGCATGGTCGCCGACTCCGCGCCGACGCGCTTGCCGAAGTAATTCAAACCGGTTCGCGATTTGGAATTCGTCGCGAGCGTCGCGCTGGTCATGATGATGCTCGTGTCGCTCTCGAACAGCCGCTGGCGCAGGAAGTCCGCCACGTCAATCGGTGCGGCGTTGAGCGAAACGGTCTTGTGCGCCTTGCCGCTGCGCTCCACCCAGTAAACGTGCTCCGCCACGCTCTGTTCCAGGAATTCCTTCACTTCATCGCGCAACTCGGCCAGGCGGCGATTGCACTCAACCAACTCCTGCCCGATGTCCTTGTCCTCGCTCAGCTTGATGAGTTCGCTGACGGCCTCGCGTAGTTTCTGGATCGGCAGGGTGACGTTGTCCTTCACCAACTCCGCGCGCCGGATGCGCAGTTCCGTCCACGCTCGCCGCCGCTCGGCACTGTCGCCGCCGCCGAATTTGTTTTTGCCGACCGAGCGTTGGATTTCCTCGCAAGCCGCTTCGACGTTCTCAAAGAACACGTCCGCCTCGCTCAAGATGTCCGCGACAAGCTTCACCGCCGTTCCTTTGCGCAACGTGGCGAGCAATCCCTTTTCCGTGCGCGGATTCCACAGCCGGTTCAGCGCGTAACGCATCTGCCCGGATGATACACTCAAGCCGATGTGCTTCGACGCCACGTGCTCCATCTGGTGCGCCTCGTCGAAAATCACGAAATCGTTCTTGAACAGGATGCCGCTTTCGATCTCCTCCCCGATGCCGCCGAGCAGCGTGAAGAACAACGTGTGGTTCAACACCAGCACGTCCGACGACAGAAACTTGTTCCGCGCCCGCTGAAAAAAACAGATGCCGTGGTCTTTGCCGAAGTCGGATTGGTAGCCACAGATTTTCGGCGAGCACAGACCGCGCTCGGAGCAAACTTGCCCCCACACTTTCAGGTCAGGCTCGATGTCGAAATCCGAGAGGCTGCCGTCCGTGGTTTTCTTCGACCACTCGAAGATGCGCTTCAACTCCTCGGCCTCGGACGACGTGAACAGGTTGCCCGACTGCTGCATCGCCTTGTGCAGCCGGCGCGTGCAAAGGTAGTTCGCGCGGCCCTTGAGCATCGAGAAGCTGAACTTCACCGGCGGCGTGAGCGCGCCGAGCACGCCCGTGAGCATCGGCAAATCTTTTTCCGTGAGCTGCTCCTGCAAATTGATCGTGTGCGTCGAGACGATGGCCTTCTTGCGCTGCGCGACGGCGAACAAAATCGCGGGGATCAAATACGCCAGGCTCTTGCCGACGCCAGTGCCGGCCTCGACGGCGATGTGCTCGCGGTTTTGCAACGCGCGTGCCACGGCCGCGGCCATCTGCTGTTGCTGCGGGCGATACTCGAAATTCTTTGCGCGCGACAACAGCCCCGTCGGCGAAAAAATCTCCTCCACCTGCGCGACCAAATCCACGCCAGCGGGCTGGGGTTCAACGACGGAAATCATTTCAACCGACGATAGTGTAAGTGCCGGGCTTGAGTGCAGGCAAGAGCGCGAGAACTTTCGGGATCAGCGGCTGGTTTTCTCGCCACTTGAAGAGAAAACCTCCCTCTGCCCGGGCCATCCCGGAAACTGAAACCGGTTCGGCTTCGTGTACCCGCTCGGAAGAGTGAAAAGGGTGGCGTCTTGGTTGCCGATTTTGATTTCCTTGAATCGAAGTGACGCCTTGTAATACTGCCCTTTCCACACCACTTGAACTGGGAAGCCATTCATGTCATCAGCCCTCCAGACGAAGCCCTCCACGGACCATTCGTACAACTCCCAGAAGCTGACCCGTGGCTCCTTGTCTTCCTTTTGAAAAGTCACGCGGCTCTTCGTGCAAAGATGGCCTTCGATTGTTTCTTTTCCCATCACGATTTCGGTGGGAACAGGCCATGTCTTAACTTGCTCAACTTCGTCCTTGGTTAATGTCCTTCCGAAAGCGCCGCGCTGTTTTGGGCGAATATCCCAGACTTCGCCGCTGGCGAGGTTGTAAATTGCGACCGCTTCGGCCATGCCGTATTTGCGCCAGTTTTCCTTTGTTTCTTCGCTCGCTGGATACTGCACGTTCCTGTATTCTGCCATGTCCACGTCCGTCCGGAAGTTGCCCTTCGAGAAAAAGATGCTCGGTTCCACCGATCCCTGCTCGTTTGTCTTATGGCCTAGCGTCTCCGTGCGGTACTCTGCGGTTGCACTGAACTCGTTTGTCGCACCAATAAATTTCGCGACTCCCGGAGGAATGGCTACGGGGATGAGTTGGGCTTTGGTTATTGTTGTTGGCGAACAGACGCCCACAAGAATCAGGAGCAGAAGCAAGGGTTTCATCGGTTTCGTCTTTACCTCAAGCCTCACCTTTCTCTCGGCCGTTTCACGACGACTTCGATTTCCGCCTTGTTCTTGGCGATCATGTTTGCGGGCAGGTGGCCGCGCCAGTTGGTGCAGGGGTAAATCACCGCGCCGCGCCCGATGATGCTGCCGGGGTTGAGCACGGTGTTGCAGCCGATGTCGCAGCCGTCACCCAGCACCGCGCCGAACTTGCGCAGGCCCGTGTCCAGCGGCGCGCCGTCCACCTGCACGGTGACGTTGCCCGGCAGCGACTTGAAGTTCGACAGCACCACGCCCGCGCCCAGGTGCGCCCGGTGGCCGAGGATGGAGTCGCCGACGTAGTTGAAGTGCGGCGCGACGGCATGGTTGAACAGGACCGCGTTCTTCAACTCGCACGAGTTGCCGACCACGCAGCCGTCGCCGACGATGACGTGCTCGCGGAGGTAGGCGTTGTGCCGAATCTGGCAGTTGCGCCCAATGACGGCAGGGCCTTCGATCATCGTGCCGTCCTCGACGACTGTGCCTTCGCCGATGAAAACTTTCTCGCCGATGAACGCGACGCCTTCGCATTTGTTGTGGAGCGCGGGCTTGAGGTTCGCGGCAAGGTAGCTTTCGATTTTCTTGAGCGCTTCCCAGGCGTAATTGCAGCCGTCGAAGATCGCGGCGTGCTCGGTCTGCGACAGGTCAAACAGGTCGGCGGGTTTGAACATGCTGAAAGTGTAGGACAGTCGCCGCGCCTGTCTCCATTCATTTTTAATTTGAACCAGGCGCGACGCGCTGTCCTACGTTGCCGACTTGCCCGCGCCCGGCTGCGGTGTAATCTCGCCGCAGTCCGATGAAAACCAGATGCCGCCTTGTTCTCGGTCTGTTTGCGTCGTTGTGCCTCGCGACATTCGCAAAGGACAAACCTAACATCCTGCTTATCATGTCCGACGACATGGGCTTCTCGGACCTCGGCTGTTACGGCAGCGAAATCCAGACGCCCAATCTCGATTCGCTCGCGCAAAACGGCATCCGCTTCACGCAGTTCTACAACATGGCGCGCTGCTGCCCCACGCGGGCGTCGTTGCTGACCGGGCTTTATCCGCATCAAGCCGGCGTGGGTCACATGACAGCAGACACGGGACACAACGGCTATCGCGGCACGCTGAATCGCCAGAGTGTGACCATCGCGGAGGTGATGCGGAACGCGGATTACCGGACCTACATGTGCGGCAAGTGGCATGTCGTTCATGAAATCCGGCCCAACGGCGACAATTCGACCTGGCCCGCGCAACGCGGTTTTGAGAAATTCTACGGCACGATCACCGGCGGCGGCAGCTTTTACGATCCCACCTCGCTGTGCCGTCAGAATAAATTCATCACGCCGGAGAACGATCCCGAATACAAACCCGCGAAGTTTTATTACACCGACGCGATCAGCGACAATGCCGTGCGCTTCCTGCAACAGCACGACGCCGAATCGCCGGACAAACCGTTCTTCATGTATGTGGCTTACACGGCGGCGCACTGGCCAATGCACCCGCTGGAGAAGGACATCGCGAAGTATCGCGGTAAATACGACGGCGGCTTCGAGCCGGTTCGCCGCGCGCGCTTCGAGCGGATGAAGCAACTCGGGTTGATTGACGCGAAGGCGGAGCTTTCACCCGCCGCCGAGGACTGGACCAAGACGGAGCACAAGGAGTGGAATGCGCGCTGCATGGAGGTCTATGCGGCGATGATTGACTGCATGGACCAGGGCATCGGGCGGATCATCGCGCAATTGAAGAAAGATGGCCGCTTCGACAACACGCTGATCTTTTTCCTGCAAGACAATGGCGGTTGCGCCGAAAATCAGGGGCGCGGTCCCAATCAGCCTGAATCACCGACCACGCTAAAGCCGTTCGGCCCGGACGATCTACAACCAAAAATCTGGCCACCGATGCAGACGCGCGACGGTCGCTGGGTGCGAACCGGGCCGGAAGTGATGCCCGGTCCGGAAAACACTTGCGTCGCTTACGGCCGCGGCTGGGCGAACGTCTCCAACACGCCGTTCCGCGAATACAAACATTGGGTACACGAAGGTGGCATCAGCACGCCACTCATCGCCCACTGGCCGGCGGGTCTGGCGTCGAGCCGCCGCGGGAAACCGGATCGCCAGCCTGGCCATCTCATAGACATCATGGCGACGTGCGTGGACGTTTCGGGCGCGAAATATCCGACCGAGTTCTCCGGCGAGAAGATCAAACCGATGCAAGGCGTCTCGCTTCAGCCAGCACTCAAGGGCAAATCGCTGAAACGCGACCAACCGATTTGCTGGGAGCACGAAGCAAACCGCGCAATCCGCGACGGAGAGTGGAAGCTCGTCGCGAAGGAAAACCAACCTTGGGAACTTTACGACATGGCAAAAGATCGCTCCGAGCTGCACGATCTGGCGGCAAAGAATCCTAAGAAGGTCGCGGCGCTCGCCGCGAAGTGGGAGGCATGGGCGGCGCGGTCGGATGTGTTGCCGCTGGGCGCGTGGCGGGGGAAAACTCCGGCGGCGAAGAAGGCCGAATGACTCGTTCCTCTTTCCATGCGCCCTCCTTGAGCCGTCAGCACTCGATGATTGCACCAACGCTCGCCCTCACCCCGGCCCTCTCCCCCAGGGAGAGGGAGAAGCTATCGCCGTCGCCGGCCAATTCGGTCGCAGCGCTTGCCTTCCCCAGATGTCTGGTGACGTCGACAGAAACGCCGCGAAAATCAAATGCGGTTGGAACGCGGTGCAATCGGACGATGATTCCCCCTCTCCTGGGGGAGAGGGCCGGGGTGAGGGCGGGCATTTTGAATCTTTCTCTAACCCTCTTGCTTCTTTTCCTCGCGTTCTTCCTGTGCCTGCCAGATTTCGCCTTCGCCGCCGACAAAACTCCAACCCGCCCCAACATCGTGCTCATCCTCAGCGACGACATGGGCTTCGGCGACCTCGGTTGTTACGGCGGCCAGCTCGCCCCCACGCCGAATCTCGACCGCATGGCGACGGAAGGGATTCGTTTCACGCAGTATTATTCCGCCTCGCCGATTTGCTCTCCGTCGCGCACGGGAATTCTCACCAGCATGTATCCGGCGCGTTGGCGGATCACGAGCTACCTGCAGACACGCAAGGGCAACGCGGCTTGCGGGCAGGCGGATTTTCTCGACCCGCAAGCGCCGTCCCTCGCGCGCACGCTCAAGGCCGCGGGCTATGCGACGGGGCATTTCGGCAAGTGGCACCTGGGTGGCGGGCGCGATGTGACAAACGCGCCACCGTTCAGCGCCTACGGCTTCGACGAGCACGCGAGCACTTGGGAAACTCCCGCGCCGCATCCCGACATCACCGCCACGAATTGGATCTGGTCGCCGCAGGACAAGGTGAAGCGGTGGGATCGCACCGCGTTCTTCGTGGACAAGACACTGGATTTCCTGCGTCGCCACAAGCGCCAGCCGTGCTACGTGAATCTCTGGCCTGACGACGTTCACACGCCGTGGGTGCCCAGTGGCGAGCTGCTCTCGGAATGTCCGAACGGGCCAGAGCCACAGCGCAAATTCCGCGCGGTGCTGGATGAATACGACCGGCAATTCGGCCGCTTTTTCGCCGGGCTCAAGGAACTCGGGATTGACGAGAACACGCTGGTCATCTTCACCTGCGACAACGGGCCGTTGCCAACTTTCACCGGCCAACGTTCCGCGCCGTTTCGCGCCAGCAAGCTGAGTCTTTACGAGGGCGGTATCCGGATGCCGTTCGTTGTCCGCTGGCCAGGCCACACGCCGGCGGGGCTGGTTGATGAGCACAGCGTCATCAGCGCCGTGGACCTGTTCCCGTCTCTGTGCGCGATTGCCAACGTTCCGCTGCCGAAAGGAGAAGCGCTGGACGGTGAGAATCTGAGCCGGGCGTTCCTTGGGAAAAACGTGAGGCGCCGGAAGCCGCTTTTCTGGGAGTACGGCCGGAACGACGAAGCCTTCGCGTATCCGCCGGGCAAAGACCGCAGCCCGAACGTGGCCGTGCGCGATGGAAACTGGAAGCTGCTCATCAACGGCAGCGGACCGGAGCTTTACGATTTGAGCAACGACCCCGCGGAGGAACACAACGTCACCGCCGAAAACGGCGGCCGGTCAGAGCGCCTGTCCCGGGTCGCTCTCCGATGGCGAAACTCCCTGCCTTGAATCGCCCGAGCCGCGGCGCGCCTGACTTTGGCTCTATCTTCCACTGGCTGCATCCTGTAAACTGAGCTTGAACCGATGAAAGATGGTTACATCGCCGCGAAAGAGCGCTGGGCGCAGAAGATGGCCGGAAAGGCCGCGCCCGCCGTCCGCTCGACCGACCGCCTGCCGCCGGGCCAACGGCAGGTCCACAACTGGCCGGTGCTGGACCTCGGCTTGCGTCCGGCGGTTCCGCTCGACCAGTGGGAACTGAAAATCCACGGCCTGGTGGAGAATCCGGTCGCGCTGAACTGGCAGAAGTTCATGGCGCTGCCGCAGTTCGATGACGTGAGCGACTTCCATTGCGTCACAACGTGGAGCCAGTTCGACATGAAGTTCACGGGCATTGCGTTTTTCACCCTCGTCGAACTCGTGAAACTGAAGCCCGAGGCTACGCATGTTTTCTTCAAATCCTACGACGGCTATTCGACGAACAATCCGCTGGACGCTTGCATGGACGACGACGTGATGGTCGCGCACTCCTGGAACGGCAAGCCGCTCGGCAAAGAACACGGCGGCCCGGCGCGGGTGATCATCCCGAAGCGCTACGCCTGGAAGGGCGCGAAGTTCATCCGCGAAATCACCTTTCTCGACCGTGATATCCTTGGATTCTGGGAGGTTCGCGGCTACTCGAACACGGCGGACCCGTGGACGGAAGACCGTTTCTCCCGGCCCGACTCGACGCCACCGGGTTTTCAGAGCGAAACCGCGATTTACTGAGCGATGCCGCGGACGATTTACTTCGACTACAACGCCACCACTCCGCTGGACCCGGCGGTTCGCGAGGCGATGCTCCCGTTTCTCGGCGAAGTTTGGGGTAACCCTTCGAGCGTTCATCACGTCGGCCGGAAAGCGCGGGCCTTGTTGGATGACGCCCGCGAGCGCTGTGCAAAGGTTCTACGGGCAAAGCCAAGCGAAGTCATCTTCACCAGCGGCGGCACGGAGTCGAACAACCTTGCCATCTTTGGCGCGGCGCGTTTGCTCAAACCAAAAGGCTGCCATCTCATCACGTCGGCCGTCGAGCATCACGCGGTTCTGCATTGTTGCGAATACCTTGCCAGGAAAGAGGGCTTCGAACTGACCGTCCTGCCAGTCGGCCGCGGCGGCTTGGTTTCGCCCGATGACTTGAAGAAGGCCATCCGGGCGGACACCGTGCTGGTTTCGACCATGGCGGCAAACAACGAAATCGGAACGATTCAGCCGGTCGCAGAATTGGGCCGGATTTGCCGAGAGCGCGGGGTGGTTTTCCACACAGACGCCATTCAGTGGTTCGGCAAGGAGCCATTCAAGGATATCCACCAGTTCAACGCCCAGCTGGTTTCCCTCTGCGCGCACAAATTCCATGGACCGAAAGGCGCCGGTCTCTTGTATGTCAGCTCCTCGTTACATCCAGACCCCACAGTGTTCGGCGGCGCGCAGGAAAACGAGCGCCGCGCCGGCACCGAAAACCTCGCCGCCATCGCCGGCTGCGCGGCCGCCCTCGAACGCTTCGTCATCACGCCCGCATTCTCTCGGGAAACCCTCACTCCTCTCGCTAACGCCCTCCGCTGCACGCTTGAGGCCATTCCCGGCGTCCATTTGCTTGCCGCTCAAAGTCCCCGTCTGGCAAACACCGTTTCTTTTGTCGTCGAAGCAACGGATAGTTTTGCCCTGCTCTCTGCGCTCGACCTTGAGGGCATTTGCGCTTCCAGCGGCTCGGCCTGCGCCTCCGGCTCACTCGAACCTTCTCACGTCGTCGCCGCGCTCGCCCTCGGACCGGATCTGGCCCGCTCCCTTTTGAGGCTGTCCATCGGCCGGGAGAATTCCGCCGCTCAGATCGAGATTGTCCGTGCCCTGCTCCCTCAAATCATTGCCCGGGCAAGAACCTGCGGGTATCCTCCCAACAAGCCGTGAATTGCTCCCCAGCATCCCACTTTCGTGAACAACTTTCGACTTTTTTCTCTGGCTTCCACACCCAATCTCCTGTTTCCTCCGTTCATAAGTCTTTGCGGCGACATTGACAACGAAGAATACTTTGCTTATCCACAACCCATAATACGGATACGTTTCTTAGAACACAGACACCTATTATTCCTCCATGAACCTCAGTATCGCAAAAGAGCAGATACTCAACGGCCTCCAGGCAGTTCAGAACGTCGTGAGCACTCGCACGACTTTGCCCATCCTTTCGAACGTGCTCATTTCCGCCGAAGGGGACCGGATCAAACTCACCGCCACCGACTTGGATGTCACGGTGACCTGTTCCGTCGAGGCAAAGGTGAAAAAGGGCGGCTCCTCCACGGTGCCAGTCAAGAAACTCTTTGGCATCGTTCGCGAACTTGGGGCCAACGAGATGGACGTTGAAGTGGACGAGAAAAACATCTTCAGTGTCCGCTGCGGGGCGTCGTTTTACAAAATCCACGGGCTCGCCGCTGACGAATTCCCGCCGGCGCCATCCTTCAAGGAGGAGAAAAGAGTGCTCCTGCCGCAGGCCACGGTCAAAACCATGCTGCGGAAGACTTCTTTCGCCATCTCGACCGATGAATCGCGCTATGTCCTGAACGGCATTTTCCTCAGCCTGAAGGACCATAAGCTGACCATGGTCGCTACGGACGGTCGCCGCCTGGCGATGGTGGACGAGGAAACGGACGTTCCCGAGAAGGCCCAGGGCGAGTTCATCGTGCCGGCAAAGGCGGTCAACGAGTTGAACCGGCTTTTTCAGGAAAGCGGCGACGTCGAACTGAAATACGGCGACAATCAGGCCGCTTTTGCGCTGACGGGTGAAAAGGGCTTCGATGTCCTTGTGATCACGAAGCTCATCGAGGGGAATTACCCGAATTATCGTCAGGTGATTCCAGGTGAGACCCGCGAGCGCGTCGCCCTGCCGCGGGAGGAATTCCTGCACGCCCTGCGCCGTGCCGAAATCATGACCAGCGACAAGGCCAATTCGGTCAAACTGAGCTTCGGCAAGAACAACCTTGCCATCACGGCGAACGCGCCGGAAATCGGCGAGGCCCGCGAGAGCCTGGCGATCAACTACAAGGGCAAGGAACTGGCCATTGCCTTCAATCCCCGTTACCTCATTGATCCGCTGAACGCCCTCACCGAGGACGAGGTTTTCCTCGAGTTGATTGACGAACTCAGCCCGGGCGTGCTCAAGATCAACAGCCCATTCCTGTATGTCGTCATGCCAATGCGCCTGAGCTGAGGGCGCGGAGGGCTCTCTCTCCAGCGGGCCGCCAATGGGCTCGGCGTGTGTTTCCGCGCGGCTCCTCACGGCGGGTCGCTTGACACCCCGGCGATCAAAATTATAGTGCGCTACGAAAAATGCACGCGGACCTTAAACCTCCGACAGCGTCTGACGGCGAGGAGCCGCCAGCATCAACTCATTTCGAGTCGCTCAAACAGTTTGGCTCCGCCGGTCGCGGTTTCTGGGCCAGCGTGCCCGATGCCGACTGGAATGACTGGCATTGGCAACTCAAGCATCGCATCTCGACGCTGGAACAGCTTGAGCGTGTGATGCCCGCGCTGACGCCGGAGGAATACGCAGGCACGCAGCTCGCCAACCACAAACTCGCGCTGGGCATCACGCCGTATTTCTTCAACCTGATTGATCCGGTCGACGAGTTCTGCCCGATCCGCTGGCAGGTGGTTCCCCGGATTGCCGAAACACAGACGGCGTCGTGGGAACTGACCGACCCTTGCGGCGAAGATTCGCACTCGCCGGTGCCCGGATTGGTGCACCGTTATCCGGACCGGGTATTGTTTCTCGTCACCGACCGGTGCGCGGCGTACTGCAGGTATTGCACGCGCTCGCGGCTGGTCAGCAACGCCTCGGGTTACGATTTTCATCCCGACTTCGCGCAACAGATCGGCTACATCCGCAAGCATCGTGAAGTGCGCGACGTGCTGTTGAGCGGCGGCGATCCGCTGTTGTTCAGCGACGAGAAACTGGAGACACTGCTGGCGCAGTTGCGCGCGATTCCGCACGTGGAATTCCTGCGCCTCGGCACGCGGATTCCCGTGTTCCTGCCGCAACGCATCACGCCGCAGCTTTGCGCGATGCTGAAAAAATATCACCCGCTGTTCATCAGCATCCACGCGAACCACCCGCGCGAATTGACGACCGAGGTGCGCGACGCCTTGGGCCGGCTGGCCGACGCGGGCGTCCCGCTCGGCAACCAGTCCGTGCTGCTCCGGCACGTGAACGACGACGTCTTGGTCATGCGGGCGCTTGTGCAGAAGCTGCTGATGTGCCGCGTGAAGCCCTACTACATCTATCAATGCGATCCGATTTCCGGCTCGGCGCACCTGCGCACGAGCGTGGCGAAGGGTCTTGAAATTATGGAAGCCTTGCGCGGCCACACCACGGGTTACGCCGTGCCGACCTACGTGATTGACGCCCCCGGCGGCGGCGGCAAGGTGCCGGTCAGTCCCGAATACGTCCTGAGCCGCAACGCGGATCGCGTGGTCCTTCGCAACTACGAGGGCAAGGTCTTTGAGTATGTCGAGGGGGCGCGACGCCCGCCGCGATACAAACCTTCTGAGGACTTCGTGGTGTCGGAGTTGGTTTAGCGCCTGTTTGGTGACGCACCGGGTGAGGTCACCGGGCCTGCAGAGCAGATGCGTTTGTGAACAACTCTGCATACCGCTTTCCCTCACGTGGCGCGCGTCTGGAGTTTTCAAACGGCACCGGAGACGCACCCTTGGGAAAGGACAACCGCCATTCATGATCCTGGCGGCGCGAGCGTTCTGGCTCGGAAGCACTGCCATCCTGGTGAGAAGCTGGCATCAGTTTGAAACATCCGGCCCCGGCACCGTGAAACCCCGGCACGCCGGACGCGGGTTTCTGCGCCGCGTGGCGGAGGTTGGTTTCTTTGGTCGAACGCTGACCATTGCCTGCCTGCTGGCGGTGGTTGTGGCCGCTGCATCGTGCCGAAATGTTGCGGTCAGACCGGAGGATGTTTCGATTCCGTCGAGCCTGGACGAACTGGTGCCACGCCTGATGGCAAAACACAAAGTGCCCGGCGTCTCGATTGTCGGCATCGCCAACCGGGGCATCGCCTGGGAGCGGCACTACGGCGTCCGGTGCGCGGGCAGACCCCAACCCGTGGAGGGCCGAACGATCTTCGAAGCCGCGTCCATGAGCAAGCTGCCCGCGGCCTACATCGCGCTCAAACTTGTCGAACAAGGAAAACTAAATCTGGATCGGCCGCTGGGCCAGTACCTCGACATGCCTTACCTCACCAACGAGCCGCTGCATCTCAAGATTACCGCGCGGATGGTTCTCTCGCACACGACGGGCTTTCCGAACTGGCGCAAGGGCGGCTGGCGTGCGGGCGGCCCCTTGCCGGTCCTGCACGAGCCGGGCAGCACATTCGGTTATTCGGGGGAAGGATTCCTCTACCTTCAGCGTGTGATCGAGCACATCACCGGCGAATCGTTTGAGCCGTACGTGCAACGCACGTTCCTCAAGCCGGTGGGCATGTCCGCCGGCAGTTACGTCTGGCAGGACGACTTCAAGCGGCTCGCCGCCGCCGGACACGCCAGCCAAGGCGAGGTGCGGGCGAACCGTGAATTGTATCACGACGCCAACGCGGCATATTCGCTCTACTGCACGGCCCGGGATTACGCTTCGTTCATGATCGAAATGCTCAGGCTCGACCGTTCGCGGCCACACTCCCTGAGCGCGGGTTCGATTGAGGCGATGCTGGCGCGCACAACCAGGATGGAGGGACGCAAACCCGCCACCCGGCGTGGCGGGCCGCACTCTGAACCTTCCTGGTACGGCTTGGGATGGGTGATTGATGCCAACGCTGCGGGGGACCGTGTCTCTCACAGCGGCTCGAACGGCACCGGCTTCCGCTGCTATTGCGAATTCGATCCGAAGCGCGGCGAGGGCATTGTCATCATGACCAACGCCGTCGGCGGAGCTGCATTGTGGCGCGAGTTGATCGCGGTGGCGGGTGAGCCGTGAGTTCGTTCTGGCAGAGACGAACCAGGAAGGGTCCGCGAAGACGGACGGCCATGCGCCAGGGGTTGAACTTCTCGTTGCGGGCGGCGGAGGCCGTCATTAGGTTGGCGCGATGCGGAAGGCCCTATCCGAGCGCGTGTCGTTGACGAACGCGACGCCTCAGATTTCCGCGCGTCCGACTCACGCTCGCTACTGGGTCGTCGGATTCGCCATCACGCTCGCGGTCATCCAATACATTGACCGTGTGTGCATCTCGCAGGCGATGCCGGACATCGCGCGTGACCTCAAGCTGACGGACACGCAAAAGGGGGCGATCTTCTCGGCGTTCGGACTGGCTTATGCGCTGTTTGAAATCCCCACCGGCTGGCTGGGTGACAAATTAGGGGCGAAAAAAGTTCTGATCCGGGTCGTGCTCTGGTGGTCGTTTTTCACCGCTGCCACGGGCTGGGTTTGGAACTACTTCTCGCTTTATGTGACGCGCTTTCTGTTCGGCGCGGGCGAGGCGGGCTGTTTCCCGAATCTTACCAAGGCCTTCAGCGCCTGGCTCCCGAATCGCGAGCGCACCCGGGCGCAGGCGATCATGTGGATGGGCGCGCGCTGGGGCGGCGCGTTCACACCCTTGCTGGTGGTGGCCGTGATGGCCTTCGTGAGTTGGCGGACGGCGTTCCTCATCTTCGCCCTGCTCGGCGTGGCGTGGACGGTCGTCTTCCACCGTTGGTTTCGCGACAACCCGCGCGATCACAAGGCCGTCAACGCCGCCGAACTCGCACTGCTCGTGGAGAATGAGCAAAACGTCACGGGCCATGGCGACGTGCCCTGGCGCGAACTGGTCACGCGGCCGACGATGTGGCTGTTGTGGGCGCAGTATTTCTGCCTGAGCTACGGCTGGTATTTCTACGTGACCTGGCTGCCCACCTACCTCAAGGACGTCCGCGGCACGGAACTCAAGTCCAACGCCTTGATGAACTGGCTGGCGGGGTTGCTCGAAGGCGCGCTCGACGCGGAAATGACGCTCAAGGTGCTGGCGGCGGCGCTCGCCGGCATCCCGCTGCTCTTTGGCGGCTTCGGCTCGCTGACGGCTGGCGCGATCTCGACGCGGTGGCTGGCGCGGGGCGGCGACGTGGTGAAGGTGCGGCGCTGCTTCGCCATGGTCGGTTTCTCCGGCGCTGCGGCGCTGCTTATGACGTCCTTCTACCTCAAGGACCCGCTGCTCGCGATGTTGTCCATGGGTCTGGCGAGCTTTTGCAACGATCTCACGATGCCGGGCAGTTGGGCGTCCTGCATGGACGTGGGCGGGCGGTTCGCCGGCACGGTTTCCGGCTCGATGAACATGATGGGCAATTTCGGCGGCATGGCCGGGCCGCTCGTGGTCGGCCTGGTCCTGGACGCCACACAGGGCGACTGGCAGCTCGCCTTCCTGGTCTCGTCGGTGATCTATTTCCTCGGCGCGATCTGCTGGCTGTTCATTGACCCGGTGACGCCATTGGAGAAACGACCGGGCGGGGTGAACGTTGGCGCGTGAACTCTGTGTGAGGAAACGACGCCGGCGGGGGTCAGTGCGTTGGTTGACGGATGCTGAAATCACTCACCCGCGCCCAGTGCTGAGCGTCCGCCGGCCCTTGGTAGAATTGCAGGCTGATTTTCGGCTTGGCGTCCGGCGGGGCGGGCAGATCGCACTCGCCAACCTCATGCCACTTCTCCGCACCGGCCGGACGGAACTGTCCGCGAATAGAATTTCCGTTCACCACAAAGCGGAGTTGGACTTTGAACGCGTCGAGCGGGACGATCTTGATCGTGCGGGTGCGGTCCTCCTGCTCGCGGCCCATCACGATGCTGAGTTTTCCGTCCACGAGTTCCTGGCCGAGCTTCACCATGTGGCTGTCGTCGTAATACCAGGCGAGGTCCACCTGCTCGTATTGCGCGGTGGGCCGGTTCTCGACGGTGACGGTGACTTCGAGCCCGCCCTTCGCGCCATCGGGTGCGGGGCGAACGAGAACATTCTTCGCGTCGTTGGCTTTGCCCCACAGGTTGCCCGGTTCGATCCGCACCTCTAGGCCGCGATTCGTGGCGCGCCAGGCTTCGCGATGCTCGCGCACCCACGACCAGCCTTCGCCGAGTCTGGCCGTGAAGTTGTCGCGGAACAAAACCTCGTCGGCCCGTGCGGTCGTCGCGAACAACAGGAGTGACAGGGACAAAGCGCCGAGGACTCTGATCGCTTTCACGTCCGCAGGGTACGGCGTCCGTTCCCGAACTCCAGCGCTTTCACTTCCCAGTGTCCGTAGCTGCTTTCGCCGCTGCCGCCGCCTTTTCCAATTCGGTTTTTTTCTTTTCGTCGAGCCGCTGCTGCTGCGCGGCGGACGGATCCTTGCCGTATCTCCCTTCGGTCCAGCGGTAGAGCCAGCCTTGCTCGTAGAGATACGAGTGAATCCACCACGCGAAGAACAGGACGATGACAATCTTGGGCCAGACGGCGGATTTCTCGGCGTAGCGGTCGGAGACGTCCACCGTGGCGCCCGGCGGCAGCTTGGCGATGCCGGTGAGGCTGGTGCCGAACGGCACGTTGATGCGCGCCTTCGCGTTCACGGCCCAGCCGTTGGCGTCGAGGATCGGGCCGAGGTTGCGTTTGCGCAGTTTCATGAAGGCCAGGATCAACGACGGCCCGGAAACCAGCAGCGCCAGGCCGATGAGGATGAGCGGGAATTGCCACGGCGCGATGCCCTTGAACAATCCGAGGAAGTAGGCAATGGCACTGCCGATGGCGCCAAACGCGACAGCCAACGCGGCGACCAGGCCCACGTCCACCTTCTTTTCCTCTTTCTTCGCCTTGTCGGCGTTGGCGGTCGTCTCCGCGGCCTTGGCGATCCGTTCGGTGGCGTCGGCGTCCGACGCCGCTGCGCGCTTGGCGACCTGTTCCTCGATCAAACGCACCACTTTCTTGTAGGGCGTCCAAAACGCCTGACGCAGGCTGATGGGGTTCGACAGAATCCTCGTGATGGTTGCGTCGTAATCCCGGCCTTTGCGGTCATAAAAAACTCCGTTGCGCCCGACCATCAGATTGTCGTCATCGCCCTGCGAAAAGATGGCGACGATGCTGATCATCTCGCCCGTGCCTTTGCGCGCGCAATCGCAATAGGCGAGGTAGGCTCCGGCCAGACCGGCCATCGAGGCGTGGCGGCCTGCGTCCTCCACCGTGAGGCAGAGGTTGCACGAGCGCTGGTCGAGGTAGAGCGTGCCGCATTGGAAGATGGCCGGATCGGCGCCGTCGTAGAGGTCCTTGAAGTTGACGAAATTGATGCAGAGCAGATGCAGGTCGCGGACGAAGCGGAGGAGCTTTTCCACGTTGGCGATGGAGGCGGCCTCCGGTTCGAGGGCCTTGTCCCGGGCGATGAGCGCGGCGACGTTTTCCCTGGCTTTGCCGCCGAGGATTTCGCGCACGCGCTTGATGCCGACTTTTTCGACCGCGGTGCCCGCCTTGCCGGCGCTCCAACACTCAAACGGCCCGAGCTTCGCCAGCACGGCGATCCAATCCGATTCGGTCAACTCCGACTTGTCGCCGAGCAGCGGTTTCACCGCATTGGCGCGCAACGCGGCGACGGCGGCGGCGTGGGCGGGATTGACGGCGCCCTGGAGCGGCAGCGCCTTGCCGGCGGCGACCGGCGCGAGTGGGAAACCCGCGATCTCCGCCGCCGTGATGCTCAAATCCTTCGCCGCGATGGCGAGATATTCCTCCTCCTTGCGATTGAGCAGGGCCAGCGCGCGCGGGTCGTAGGCCGCGAGCCGGCAGCGGCCAAAGTAATCGTCCACCTTGGCCTTGATGGCGCGGACGGCGGCGGCGGCACCGGCGGTGCCGTCCCCGGCGGGAAGGATGTTCGCCTTGTCGTCGTCGGCTTGCTTGTTCCAGGCGTCGAACGCGGCGCACTCGGCGAAGAAGGCGTCGGCCTTGGCCTGGTCAATGCCCGGCTTGCCGGAACGGTCGGGCACCGTGCCCAGGCAGGCGGCAATGTCCGCGACGACCGCCCGGGTCGCCTCGTCGCCGGCGGACTCGGGAATGATCACCCCGTCGCCGTTGAGCGTGGTGTTGACGAAAATCTTGTTCGCGTCGGAGGCGTCGTCGAGCGAAATGGCGGTGGCGTCCTTCTTGCCGAGGTTGACGAGGATTTGTTTCGCGGAGGCGAGGAGTTGTTTGCCCTCGGGCGTGGCGTCGTTGATGGCAGAGAGGGAGAGCGAATTCCCACCCTTCACCAGGTCGTCGGGATCCCGGACCAACGAACCGGTCCACTTGACGGCGGCAATCAACTCGGGCGCGCGGATTCGGCCATCCTTGTCGGTGTCAATCAGCGCGGCGGTCTTCGGATCGAATTCCAGGCCGGTGGTCGGACAGGCGAGTGCGACCCAGAGTTTCTGGTCGAGCTGATCGAGATGCATCAGGTCGGCGCCGGTGTTGAGCTTGACCTGATCGAAGCCGCCGGCGCGGAAGAAGCGCCAGGTGTGGGGAGGTTTTGTTGCCATAGGTTTCCAACGGCTGAATTGTTTGCGGTTGCAATTCTAGGCTGTGCCCGCTCGGCCTTCAAACTTCAAAAACACCCCGCCCATCGCTCAGCGCCCGGAACGAGGCGTGGTTTTTCCCCTTGTCGCTGCCCGGGCCTTGGGCCATAAGTCCGCCAGGCGCCAACCGCAACGAGAAAGGCAATCCTATGGCATTCACCGCGACCAAAGACCTCATGCTGCCCGCCACCGTCACCGGCTCGTGGCCCCGCCCGCGCTGGTACAACATGAACATGTGGGGCCGCCCGCTCGACACCGCCATGATGGACCCGTGGTATCGCGAGCAGTTTTCCGACGCGCACGCAATCGTCGTCTCCGACCAGACGCGCGCCGGCCTCGACATCCTCACCACCGGCGATTACCACCTGGACGAGGACGTGGCCGGGCGTTCATGGCATCACTACATGCTCCAGCGCTGGAAAGGTTTCGAGCACGAGGAATTGCAGACCCGCAAAACGGCCTCGCCCAACCTGCTTTATCCCGCCGGCACGATGCTCGATTCGATCTACAAGACCTGGCGCTGGCCGCGCGTCACCGGCAAGGTCGAGCACGATCCCAGGAACCCGCTCGAATACGCCAAAATCTGGCGCATCGCCCAGCAGGCCGCCGTGGCCGCGGGCAAGCCGGTGAAATTCGGCACCTGTTCGGCCCAGGTGCTGGCCTACTTCCTCGACAGCCACACGCCGCACTACGATCTCGACGACAAGAAGAAACTGATCTGGGACATGGCCGAGGCGATGAACAAGGAATTGCGCCAGCTCGCCGCCTCCGGCTGCAAGGTGATCCAGGTCGAGGAGCCGACGCTGCATTTCATGGCGCGCTATGCGCCGGAGCAAAAAGACCTGCTCGACTTCCTCGTGGACGCCTTCAACCGCGAGATCGAAGGTCTGGACGGCGTCGAGGTCTGGATTCACACCTGCTGGGGCAATCCCAACATGCAAAAGGTGTTCACCGACGAGTCGTATGCGAACTCCATCGAGATCTACCTCGAACGGCTCAAGGGCGACGTGTGGACGATCGAAGCGGCGGAGAACAACTTCAAGGAACTGCCGCTGTTCGACCGGTTCAAGGACCGGTTGAAAAAGAAAGTCGCCGTCGGCGTCATCAGCCATCGCACGTTGCAGGCCGATTTCCCGAACGTCATCGCCGAGCGCATCCGGCGCTGTCTCAAACACATTCCCGCCGACAAGCTGGTGCTCTCGACGGATTGCGGCTTCGGACGGCAGGGCTTCAACCGGCATCTGGCGTTCTTCAAAACGGTCGGCATTCCGATGGCGCGCAACCTCATCCTAAAGGAGCTTGGCCTGCCGGAACGGTACATCCCCGCGGCGGATGAAAAGCTGGCATGGGACCAATTCCCGGATGACGAGCCGCACACACACCTCAAGCCGCTGCGCTGAGCGGGGTTTCAGTTGGGCTGAAGTCGAAGCCGCCTCCGCTGCGGCCTCCCCCTCCATGAAGCGCGTAGCGAAGGCGTCCCGCCTGCGAGTTCGTCGAGCGTCCCGCTCGGCGATGGTGCTGGCGGCGAGACGCCGCCGCAACTCGCAGCCGGAGACGGCTGCGTTACCTCGGCGTGGTTCAGGGGCGCAAGGCGCGCACAGGGTTCGGAGAATTCTCTCCCCATCGGATGGGGAGAGGGATTGAGGGTGAGGGGAGCGCCGTGCCGACCCGCGCTTCCGGCCTTCAAAAACCTATGAGCCTCTGGCAGCTTGCAAACCGATTCGTGCCTGGCTGCGTTTGCCGGCCCCTCACCCCGGCCCTCTCCCCATCCAATGGGGGAGAGGGAGGAGTTGCGGACGCCTCACGCCGGCCACCGCCCTCCATTCATCCGCGCGAAAAACTGCCTCGGCCCGAACGGCACCCGCACCAACCAACCACTCTCAACTCTCAACCCTCAACTCTCAACATTCCGGATAATCCTTGATCGAAATTCGGAAATCCGCTTTCATAACCCCATGGTAACAGCCGCCGTTGCCAAAACCAACCGTGCACAGCCCCGTGCATGCACCGCCGGATAATAATACTGTTAGGCCCATTGATCCATATGCGAATCATTCCTTCCCTGTTCGCGATCGTGTTTTGGTGCATCGGCTGTGAACGCAATGACCCGATGAAAGTCACGATGGTTGCGCGAGATCCTCAGTTGGAGGCGGCTTCTGCCGAAGCTCGATCTTCGATCACGAACTTCATCACAGCTCTACGCTCGCCGGCCGCCAACCAGAGCAATTTCGTCATTTGCGTAGAGTTTACAAGTGGCCATGCGATGGAAGCCGTGTGGATTGGCTATCTTCGCTATGGTGAGAAGGGTTTTGATGGACTCGTCGCCACTGCACCGAAGAGCATCCCAAGGTTGACCAATAATCAGCCAGTTCAGATGCCTCTGTCGCGCGTGATTGACTGGGCTTATATGGAGGACGACAGGCTGATTGGCGGGTTCGCGGAGCGTGTACGCCGGAGCCGAATGAGTGAATCTGACAGACAATCCTATGACGCACGACTTCCATACAGAATCGAGTGAGATCGCCAATGGGCCTAACCAGTGCGCTCCAGCGATCCGGCGCTATACTTCCCCGCTCGGTGCGGTGTGGGAATTTGGACGCGCCTTTCACGCTCAACCCTCCTCACCAGCGGCGGTCGTTGAGCTTGATCCTTAGGCTGCGTCAGCGCGCGTTGCTGTATGAAGATCTTTTATCAGAGCTATCTGGATGGGAACGTTGCGGCGGGCGCCGCCGTCGAACGCTTACTTGAGGAGGTGTTAGGCCTTTTCACCCGAATGGACGAGGACGATTTCCTCGGCATTGAGTTGGATGGCCAACACGTTCTGCAGTTCCGGTGCGAAGAGCAACTCATCTACACCGAGGTGCTGGACACACGATCGCGGACCATTGAGTTCTGCGTGCTACCAAGGCCGCTTGCCGAAGAAGTCATTCGCAAAGCATACTCGGGCGATGATTTTCGGAAACTGCCGACAGAGTCATTGATTGAGTGGCAGCATGAAAAACTGGCCTAAGTGCGCTCCAATGCCGAACCACGATCCTGTTTGCGCGCGCAGTGGGTAGCTGCAATTCGCGCGTTGCTTTCACGCTCCGCCCGCCTCAACGATAGGGGTTGCTGAACTTGCGCATTGCTATGAAAACCGAACCACCATTAGCGAAGCCACCGTCTGGGTTCACCTTGATCGAACTGCTGGTCGTCATCGCGATCATCGCGATTCTCGCATCCCTGCTCCTGCCGGCGTTGTCGCGTGCGAAGCAGAAGGCGCGTTCGCCGAAGTCACCGCTGTGGGCCAGCCGACTTCCGCGATGAAGAATTCCTTTTGTGTAGCACCTAATTGCTGTTTTTCCTGTAGTGAGCTTTTCAACGAATAGTATAGCCGTGGGCAGTTTCTTTCGCTTTCTTAGCGGTTCGCGGCGCTTTCCGGTGACGCGGTGGCTTGGGCGCGGGCTAGTTTTCAATGTGGCTTCACCGTGTTTTCGGGTGTGGGCGGCACGCCCAAGATTCTGTCTCGCCGCAACTGCTGTTCTTGCCACCTCGCTCTCCGGCTTTGCCCAAGGGCTATTCACCTTTGGCTCTCAGCAGGAATTCAGCCTTAACTTCGCCGAAGCCGGTGTTTCAGGAGGAAGCGAATACTTTTACTCATCGGCGCCAGGTGTTGGTGGCACGAACGGCAGGGTGAACGGCTTCCCGACTGGCGGCAGCGAGACTCTAATGTACAGAACTGCTGTTTCATTCAGCGGGAGTCCACTGCTGGCGATGTCGACCTATTTCTACTACACAAATGTGGAAACGGGCAGCCGCCCGGTCGTCAGGGCGGGCTTGGTCAACGCCAATACCAACGCGTTCGGGACCAGATCTTCACGTTACGCTTCTCTGGCAGGGGGGTTGGTGGCCATTTCGAATGGGGCCGAGCAGCAACTGGCCCTTGATTCGGCGGAAGATGGCGTCCTGACACCCAGTTTGTCGCCGGTGTTCGTCATCGGCCCCGGTTGGTACGAACTGTCGGTGTCGTTGCAGTTGGTCGGTTTTAACAGCTTCCAATATCTGGTCGCGCTGGACGATCGCGGCCCCCAAGGCGTGAGTTCCCCGGTTCGCATCTCCAGCCTGAGCGGCTCGGCAACGAATCTCCGCATCTACAATACAGACCCGCTTTATGTTGGTTTCAGCGTGGAACCATTGGCAGGGGGCTTGTACCTGGACAATATTTTCATCGCTCCCGAGCCATCAACCGCGAGTTTGCTTCTGGTCGGCGGCTGCGGTTTGCTTTGGTGGCGATGGGCGCGAAGGAGGCGGCCTTCCTGAGGATTGGCTCGATCCAACGCTTGCCTTTCCCGCCGACGCGTGATTACGATTCGGGAGTGAATTCCCAAGGGCAGCCCGGCGCGCTTGCGTTGGGCCGTGCATTGACGCCGGCTTGCGAGCTGGGTTGCCGCACAGCGGCCGATATGGGTCGTGGCCCAGAGGCCGATTCGCCAACCCGGGCGTTCACTCTGATCGAGTTGCTCGTCGTCATCGCGATCATCGCGATTCTCGCGTCCCTGCTCCTGCCGGCGTTGTCGCGTGCGAAGCAAAAGGCGCGGGCGGTGAATTGCTTGTCCAATCTCAAGCAGTGGGGCGTCAGTTGGTATCTCTACTGCGACGACCACAACGGGTCCTTCAGCCGCGGGATGGACGTGTCGTGGGAGCGCGGGGAATGGGCCTATGTGCTGCTCCAGTATTACCGGAAGAAGCCCTACCTGCTCTACTGCCCGGTGGCGACAGCGTGGCGCGGCGACGGCTTGCGCGAAGTGCAGGTGCCGGTGGACTCACCGAATGCCGTGAAGAACGGCGGCCCCACCACGGTGTATCAATTCCCGGCGGCGGTGAAGGACCCGGAGGCGCCTCCCAGCGCGCCGAACCGCCTGCTCACCGCGAGCTACGGCATCAACTGCTGGGTTTACAATCCGTCGCCTGGCGCGGTCGCCGCCGACCTTCAGGGGCGTGATCCCGCAAAAAACTGGCGCAAGCTTCACGCGGCCACGCAGCCGAGCGATACGCCGATGATGGGCGACTCGATGTGGCGCGGCGGCGGCCCGGACCTGACCGGGAACGACGGCGCGCGCCCGGCGTTCAACGGCGAATGGTCGGGCGCGGGCTATGAGTTCAAACATTTCCAGATGCACCGCCACGCCCGGGGCATCCAGCTTGTGTTCGTTGACGGCTCCGCACGCCGCCGGGGCGCGCGCGACCTCTGGACCTTGCGCTGGCACCGCACGTTCGACGTGGAGTATGCCGCGCGGCAAGGGCCGAATTTTTTCCCGGCGTGGATGCGGTGAACCTTGTCGGCAAGCCCGGGCGGCATCGTAGCCGCCGACGCGAGGAGGCGGAGTTTTTCGACGCAGAGCGCGGCTTTTCAGCCTCCTTACGTCCGCGGCTACTCCTCTCGTGCTATGAATCGAAGGCGCGATCCTCGAACCCCAGAGCCTTCGCCACTCCCTGCATCGCCGTAATCAGGTTGGTAATGTGCTGGTCCAGTGGCAGACCAGCCAGCGACGCGCCGTGCTCGATGTCCTCGCGTTTGATGGCCGCGGCGAAGGATTTTTGTTTCATCTTCTTGCGGACACTGCCGGCGGTCATGCCCGTGAGTTTCTCCGGCCGAACGTAGGCGACGGCGGTGACGAAGCCGCAGAGTTCGTCCACGGCGAAGAGCGCTTTCCGGATCGGCCGGTCGCGCGGGTATTGGTCCTGATTCCATTCGGCGTGCGAAAGAATGGCGCCGATGATTTCCTCGTCCACGCCGCGCTCGCGGAGGAGGCGCGCGCCCTCGCGCGTGTGGTCGTGTGGATTGGGCCAGCGCTCGTAATCGAAGTCGTGGATCAACCCGGTGACACCCCAGGTTTCGACGCTCTCGCCGAAGTGCGCGGCGTAATGGCGCATGGCCGCCTCGACGGCGAACGCGTGTTTGAGGAGCGATTCGGACTGCGTGTATTCCTTGAGCAGGGCCAGGGCTGCGTCGCGTGTCATGGTTTCTGGGTTACATGCGTTACATGGTTTCATCGTTACATCGGGCGCGCCAACTCGCCAATGTAACTCATGTAACTTTGTAACTCATGTAACAGGCTCACGCCAACCCAAGGTTCTTCAGCACCCGCACCGTTGAGTTGGCCTTGTTCAGCGTGTAGAAATGCAGCCCGGGCACACCGGCGCGGAGCAGTTCCTCGCACTGCTGCGTGGCGTATTCGATCCCGAATTCGGCGCACGCCGCATCGTCGTGACTGAACTGGTCGAGCTTCGCGCCCAGCCCCGGCGGAATCTTCGCGCCGCAGAGCTGGGTGAACTTCTTGATCTGCGCCGCGCTGAGGACGGCAATGACGCCGGGCACCAGCGGCACTGGCACGCCGAGCTGGCCGGTCATGTGATCGTGGAACTCGAAAAAGTCCGCGTTGTCGAAGAACAACTGCGTGAGCACGAAGTCCGCGCCGGCCTCCACCTTTTCCTTGAGATGCCGCCAGTCGGCCAGCTTGCCTTCCTTGCAGGCGACATGGCCCTCGGGAAAACCGGCGACGCCGATGCCGATGCCGTTTTGCTCGCGGATGAATTTCACGAGTTGCGACGAAAACTCGAATCCACCGGGCGTGGGCACAAATGCGCCGCCGCCGGGCGGGTCGCCGCGCAACGCGAGAATGTTCTTGCAGCCAAGCGCGCGGATTTTTTCCAGCAACGCGCGGACTTCCTCCCGCGTGTGGCCGACACAGGTGAGATGCGCGAGCGCGGTCAGGCCGTGCTGGCGCTGGATGCGGTCCACGATCATGAGCGTCTTGTCGCGCGTGCTGCCGCCGGCGCCGTAGGTGACCGAGCAAAAGTCCGGGCGGGTTTCCTTGAGGGCCGGGATGTGTTTTTCCAGCAGGTTGCGGTCGCCCTCGTCGGTCTTGGGTGGAAAGAACTCGAACGAGATCACGGGGCGTTTGGACGCGCCGCGGGCGGCGTAGATGTCGCGGATGAACTGCATGTGAGCGGCGGATTATGCGCAAGCGGCGGCGGAATCCAAGCCCGGGGTTTTTCGGCTTGAATGGCGCCCGCGAATCAGGGATGGTGCGCGGCGCTGCTTCGGGGACGGCGGCGCGAATACAACTTGCGTCGCGGCGTTCCGGCGGCGGTTGCGCGGTTAGCTCAGTGGTAGAGCACTTCCTTGACACGGAAGGGGTCAGAGGTTCGAACCCTCTATCGCGCACCATTTTTCTTAATCTTAATCTTTCTCTTAATCCTGATCCGCTTAATAATCCTCGCGACCTATGCCACTCATCAAGCTCAACCGAATCAACAAAGGCGGCGAAATCCTCGTCAACAGCGACGACATCATCTTCATCGAGGTGGAATCCAGGACCACCACGGTTCACTTGCCGAATCTGTTATTTTCGGTCGAAGAATCGCCGCAGCACATCACGCAGCAAATTGAGGAAATTGAAACCGCGCGGATTCGCAATGCGATACAGACAAGCGGTCTGGTGAAGTGAGAAAGCGTTGCGCTACGGAACATATTTCGCCCGGTAGTATCGTTCCGAAACTGTCGAGGCTGAGGTGTCAGTGAATTCAAAGGTGTCGCCGGTGTTGGTCACTATTCCGAGCGCCGTCCAGTCCAGCAAGTTGCTCGAGCCTTGAATTTCATACGTGCTGTCAATCTCCCCGCTCAGGAACAAATGCGCGCTCCCGCCCGGCAACTGGCTGATCAACTCGAAGCGCGGCGGCTGCGGCGGCACGACGGTCAGCACGGCATTCGAGCTGGTGATTGAGCCTGCGACGTTCGTGACCGTGACGGAATAACTTCCCGCGTCGTTCGTTTGAAGGTTGGTGAGCGTGTAACTGTTCGTCGTTGCGCCGGCGATGTTCGACCCATTGAACTGCCACTGGTAGCTGAACGGCGAAGTTCCACCCGCAGAGACGTTGAAAGTCGCGCTGCCTCCGATCTTTCCCGCTTTGTCCTGCGGCTGCGCCGTGATGTATGGTGCGTCATTCACCGTCAGCAACGCCACGGCGCTGGTGATTGAGCCGGCGACATTCGTGACGGCGACGGTGTAGCTTCCGGCGTCGCCGGACTGGGCGTTCGCGCGCGTGTAGCTGCTCGCAGTCGCACTGGGAATGTTCGCGCCGTTGAAGCGCCATTGGTAACCGGGCGAAGGCGAGCCGCTGGCGGTGACGTTGAACGTGGCGTTCGAGCCTTGTGTCACGATTTGATTCTGCGGCTGCGATGAAATCG
>Ga0247727_10004530_pt1 | contig 29352 bp, 26 predicted proteins | sample WisWelCaveWW1625_FD_202498 | JGI IMG/M metagenome (GOLD analysis project Ga0247727, IMG submission 202498) | Biofilm microbial communities from Wishing Well Cave, Virginia, United States - WW16-25 | ecosystem: Environmental > Aquatic > Deep subsurface > Groundwater > Cave microbial mat | place...
GGAATACGTTGCCGTACTATAGATGAAGGCTGAAAGATCGAGCTTTCAAAAAAACACGGCATATTGAATTGAGTCGAACGCTTCGTTCTGCATCTCCCGTATGGATGAAAAGTACCGCACAACCGATCCGCAGCCTTTTGCTGACGAGCAGGACTTTGACCGCAGCCTGCGGCCAACGCGCTTTGCGGATTTCATCGGCCAGAGCAAGCTGAAGGAAAATCTGCATGTCTTTGTGCAAGCGGCGCGCGGCAGGAACGAATCGCTCGATCATGTTTTGCTCTACGGCCCGCCTGGTTTGGGCAAGACAACTCTCGCGCACATTCTTGCCAACGAGATGGGCAAGGGCATCAAAGTCACTTCCGGGCCGGCGTTGGAAAAAGCCGGCGATCTTGCCGGACTGTTGACCAATCTCGAAGAAGGTGACGTTCTTTTTATTGACGAGATTCATCGCTTGAGTCATATCGTCGAAGAGTATCTGTATCCAGCGCTCGAAGATTATGCTATCGACATCGTCATCGACAAAGGCGCGAATGCGAGATCAATACAACTCAAGCTGCCGCACTTCACGCTCGTCGGCGCAACCACCCGCGCCGGTTTGCTCACCGGCCCGATGCGCGGACGCTTCGGCATCGTCGCGCGTCTCGATTATTACACGCTTGATGAGCTGACCAGCATCATTCATCGTTCGGTGCGATTGCTCAACATGAGCGTCGATCCCGAAGCAGCAGTAGAAATGGCGCGTCGCTCGCGCGGCACGCCGCGTGTGGCCAATCGCCTGTTGCGCCGCATTCGCGATTTTGCGCAGATGGATGGCCACGACAGCATAGGTTTGGAGATAACGAAATCCGCGCTCATCCGCCTCGACGTTGACGAACACGGTTTGGATGACATGGACAAGCGCATCTTGCTTGCGATGATCAGCAAGTTTGATGGCGGCCCGGTTGGATTGGGAACGCTCGCCGTTGCAGTCGGCGAAAACGGCGAAACGCTCGAAGAGTTGTATGAGCCGTATTTGATTCAAGAAGGATTTATGAAACGCACGCCGCGCGGCCGCGTGGCGACGGAGATGGCTTATCGTCATCTTGGTTTGTCGAATAATTCGGCATCGTCAAGCAGTGCGCAGGAGGAGCTTTTTTGAATTTCTCACAACCCCATCCCGTCCGAACGGGAGGGGAAATTCCCCGGAGGGAAGTATTTCTATGAAATTGACCGATTTCAAATTCTCGCTTCCGCAGCGATACATCGCGCAATATCCCAGTAGGAAGCGGGATAAATCTCGACTCATGGTTTTGAATCGCAAGGATCAGACGACCGAAGAAACGGTTTTTTCCGATATTCTCGATTACCTCGGGCCGAAGGATTGTCTCGTCATCAACGAGACGAAAGTTTTTCCGGCGCGATTGATGGGGACGAAGGACAAGACCGATGCGAAGGTGGAGATTTTCCTGCTTCGGCAGTTGGAAGACGGCCTGTGGGAAGTGCTGGTAAAACCGGCGCGCAAAGTTCGCGTCGGCAATCGCCTCTCGGTTGGCCGCGATTTGGCTTGCGACGTGATCGACAACACGGTTTCCGGCGGGCGCGTGGTGCGTTTCAATTACAACGGCGATTTTTTTGAGATCGTCGAAAAAATCGGCCAGTCGCCGTTGCCGCCGTATGTGCATCGTGATCCCGAGCCGTCGGACAAAGAGCGCTATCAAACGGTTTACGCCAAAGTTCGCGGCGCGGTGGCCGCGCCCACGGCCGGTCTGCACTTCACCAAAGAGTTGTTGAAGAAGATCGAGAAGAAGGGCGTGCGCATCGTGCCGATGGTGCTGCACCTCGGCCTCGGAAGTTTCCGCCCGGTGATCGTCGAGGATCTCAGCCGCCATAAAATGGATTCGGAATATTATGAGATTTCGGCTCTCTCTGCTCATACGATCAACGAGACCAAAAAAAATGGCGGAAGAGTTATTGCCGTTGGCACCAGCACCGTGCGTGTGCTCGAAACCGAAGTGACCTCTGAAGGCTGGGTGCGCGCCGGTCGCGGTTGGACCGACAAATTCATTTTTCCTCCTTATGAGTTTCGCATCGTCGACGGCTTGGTCACCAATTTTCATCTTCCGGCCTCGACGTTGTTGATGCTCGTCGCCGCGTTTGCCGGGCGCGATTTTGTTTTCAAATCCTATCGCAAAGCCATCAAAGAAAATTATCGTTTCTACAGCTATGGCGACGCGATGTTGATTTTTTGAGTGCGAACGTGATTGCAGCAATCGTGGTGGCGGCAGGCAAGGGGATACGCTTTGGGAGTGATGTGCCAAAGCAGTATCTAAAATTAAATGACAAGCCGGTGCTTTCCTACGGCTTGCTGACTCTTGAACGACATCCCGCCATTGATTCTATCGTTGTGGTCGCTGCGCTGGAATGGAAGCCGTATATCGAACGGGAGATCATCCGCCGCTTTGAGATTCGGAAAGTTGCTGCCATCGTTGCCGGCGGAGAGCAGCGGCAAGATTCTGTCTCCGCCGGCCTCTTCGTAATCTCAGATGTCCATGAATTTGTCGCTGTGCATGACGCCGTGCGGCCATTCTTCTCTTCTGACCTGCTCGACCGGGTGATTGACGGCTGCCGTTCAGCAGATGCATGTATTCCGGCAATTGCCCCGCGTGATACCGTCAAGCACGTCAAAGACAATCTCGTCTTTCGTACTTTACCGCGCGAGACCTTGCGTCTCGCGCAGACACCGCAGGTCTTCCGGCGCACGGTTTTGATCGAAGCCTTTCAACATGCAAAGCGCAACAATTTGTTGGGCACGGACGAAGCTTCACTCATCGAAGCTGCCGGCGGCAAAGTGGCGTGGGTGGAGGGAGAAGAACAAAACTTTAAGATCACCACGCCGTTGGATTTAAAGTTTGCAGAACTCATTCTTGAAGGGAAAGTGTAAGTGCGCGTCGGCTTTGGTTATGACGTTCACCCGCTGCGCCGAGGGCGAAAGATGATTCTTGGCGGTGTGCACGTTCCTCATCCCCGCGGGCCCTCAGGACATTCCGACGCCGACGTGCTTTGTCACGCCATCGGCGATGCGCTGCTCGGCGCCGCCAACCTTGGAGACTTGGGAACACATTTTCCTGATTCTGATAAAAAATTTTCTGGAATTTCAAGTCTAATATTGTTAAAAGAGATTGCCAAGCTGCTGAAGCGTCGTGGCTTCAAGATTTCCAATATCGATGCAACGTTGCTCCTTGAAGCGCCGAAAATTATGCCGTTTGCTGAAGAGATGAAAAAAAATATATCCTCTTCTTTGAGCATCAAATCTTCGGGTGTTTCTATCAAAGCGACGACTTCGGAAAAGATGGGATTTGTCGGCAGAAAAGAAGGTTTAGCTGCCTTTGCCGTTGCGCTGATTCGTTGAGCAAAAAGTAGTTGTGCAGTTTTGGGCGTGAGCGTGGGTTAAGTAAATAATCCACATCTGCTGTGTCCAAGAAGGATGAAGTGCATTTCTACTCACACGGAGGATCGCATGAGATCTACGCGCGCATGGTTTTGGACTCTCGCCGCCGCTATGATGCTAATGGTTGTTGGTGTGAACTTGGGCCGCGCCCAAATTGCAGCATCGCTTGCCATCGAATCGGAACAGGGTGCGCAAAATGGCCCGATATGCGGGACCACGTTGCTCACCCATGAATTTGAAATGGTACAAGCCTATCTTGACGCCAATCCCGGGATGCAGGAACGAATGAGATTGCAAAAAACCAGCGCGTGGAATTTCGTCGTTGGGTCGCAGAAAAACTGGTTCGCTTATGACTTCACCGAGCAATCGCATTACTCGGCAGCTTCGACGTGCCGCGCCGTTGGCGTGAATTGTTACATCTTTGTGGAAGACGCAATCTGGGGAACGCGCGTGACCGAGGCCGGCGTCAATAGCATCCTGCAAGGTTTCGACAGCTCGACGCCGGCTGATCCCACAAAGGGAATATTCCAGATGGACAAAGATGCGTTCGGCGATCCACCGGATGTAGATAACGATCCAAAAATCATCATCCTCATCCTCGACATTCAAGACGGTTACACCGGCAGTGGCGGGTGGATCGCGGGTTATTTTAGTTCGCTCAACCAAATCGTTGCGACGAATAGCAACCAGGCTGAAATCTACTATGTTGACGCCAACCCCACCACCTTGACGGGTGACACATTTGCCGCTTTGAGCACAGCGGCCCACGAGTTTCAGCATCTGATTCATCATCGATATGATTCTGACGAGATCACTTTTATTAATGAAGCGTGCTCGATGGTGGCCGAAGTGCATTGCGGCTATGGCGTATTCTTCGCCAGCGGTTATGTGAATGAAACGAATCGTTACCTTCTCGGATGGCGCGGCACGAGCGATCCAAACGTCTTACGCGACTACTCGCGCGCCGCGCGCTTCATGACTTATCTGCGCGATCAATTTGGTATTGGGTTGATGAAGCTAATCGTCAGCAACGCAAACAACGGCATCACCGGTTTGGATGGAGCATTTATCGCGCTTGGAACAACTTTGCGGTTCGAGACTGTTTTTCGAAACTGGTTGATTGCCAACATTCTCGACGATCGCACGGTCGACCCGGCTTACGGGTATATCTATCCCAATCTTCCCAAAGCAGTCGGGCAGACGCTTGCCGATCCTAATTTTACGAGCGGCACGCTAACGAACGACCAATTATCTGCCGACTATTATTCCTTCAAATTGGGCAGCGATCTCCGCATCACTTTCAGCCTGGGGCCAAACACGCTGCCGGTGATCAAAGCCGTGGAGATTGGACCTTCGGGCAAGCGTGTTCTCGATGTCACGCCCAACACGGAATTTTACGAACCGGAGTACGGAACGACCTACACGGAAATTCATTTTATCGTCATCAACACCAGCCAGATTTTGCGAATGGCTTATTCATTTCAGGCTTCTGGAAATGCGCCATCTGCGGTTGAGTTGAAGTGGGACAACACCGAGCCGAATGGCCTTCTGCAATTGGCAACAGACGACACCGTGATTGTGACTTTCGATCCAATACAGGGCGGCAAGCTGAGCCACATCCGCGTAGCGTTGCGGCGTCCGGGTGAGATTTTAGGCGGTGTTTGGAGGTTGGCAACTACCGGAGCGTCTCCGTTAGGCCAGAGGCTCGCCTATCCAATCACGGCATCTACAGATTACGACACTCCTATTATCAATCCGGGTGGAGAATTTCCTTATCCCATTCCTTACCCGAATTGGCGCGAAGTTGATCTCAGCAGCTTCAACATTAGCACCAGTAACGCTTTTGCCGTTGGTTTTATCATCGGCGATAGTCCAACAACAGCTCCGGGCATCATGATTACAAGATATACGAACACCGGCTCTTATCATAGCTTCACTTATCTGCACGATCCCAGTTCCGGCAATCCCGGTTGGTATTATATCTCGGCAGATGAGGGCAGCATTTGGCTGTATCTCATTCGCGCGTACGCCACTTTTACCACCGATGTTGGCGAGCAAGAAGTGGAGCTGATGCCGCGTTCGATTTCACTTTCACAGAATTATCCCAACCCATTCAACCCGGGCACGAAGATTAAATTCTCGCTGCCGCAGTCGGGTTCTGCAACGCTGAAGATTTATAACATGCTCGGCCAGGAAGTCGCTACGTTGGTGGATGGCGAGCTTGTCGCCGGGCCGCATGAAATTGACTGGCGACCGAGCGGATTGCCGAGCGGCGTTTATTCGTATCGCTTGCAAGCGGGCGATCATTCCGAAAGCAAGCAGCTTCTCTTGTTGAAATAATCCTGGATACTTGATGCTGGTTGCTCTTACTCCTACTCTTACTCTTACTCGCTGTTGGATCATTTAAAAACCAACAGCGAGTAAGAGTACGAGCGAGAGTAATAGTATGATCTTGATGTGGTGAACTTACTGATCGACGATGAACCCATCACCCCGTGTACGTTTTGCGCCCAGCCCGACCGGGCATTTACACATTGGCAATGTGCGCACTGCCATTTTGAATTGGCTCTTTGCGCGCCATACCAACGGCATTTTCATTCTGCGCATCGAAGACACCGACGAAGAACGCTCGACGCGCGAATCCGAGCAATCGATTTTTCAAGACATGCGATGGCTCGGATTGAATTGGGACGAAGGCGTTGATGCCGGAGGCTCGTTTGGTCCTTATCGCCAATCCGAGCGGCTTGATATTTATCGCGCGCATTCCGAGCAGTTGCTCAAGGAAGCCAAAGCGTATTATTGTTACTGCACCCCGGAAGAGTTGGAAATCCGCCGCGCGAAAATGCTCGAATCCGGTCAGGCGCCGAAGTACGATGGCCGTTGCCGAAAGCTAACCAGCGATGAGCGTGGAGCATTTGAGCGTGAAGGGCGCAAGCCGGCAATTCGTTTCGTCACACCTGAAAGAGAAGTCAAGTTTACCGACCTGGTAAAGGGCGAGGTCGCATTTCCTCCCGAGAGCCAGGGCGATTTTGTCTTGGTGCGCGGTGACGGCCTCCCGACTTACAACTTCGCGTGCGTCATCGACGATCATCTCATGGAAATTTCACACGTCCTGCGCGGCGACGATCATGTCTCCAACACGCCGAAGCAGGTAGTGCTCTACGAGGCGTTCGGCTGGCAGCCGCCGCACTTCGCACACATCCCAATGATTCTCGGGCCGGATCGCCAGCGACTTTCCAAGCGCCACGGCGCGACTTCGGTCGATGCCTATGCGGAAAAAGGATATTTACCGGTAGCACTGATCAATTATCTTTCGCTGTTGAGCTGGTCTTCAGAAAGCGGCGAAGAAATTTTGAACATCGACCGGCTTATCAAAGAATTCGATCTCTCTCGCGTTTCTCATGCCGCCGCCATCTTTGACGTTGCGAAGCTCAACTGGATGAACGGCGTTTACATCCGTAATTTGCCGATCGAAGAATTGATCGATGCGGTTTTGCCATATTTGCAAAAAGCCGGCTACGAGCTTCCCGAGCGTCCGGTGCTAACCACGATGGTTTCGTTGGTGAAAGACGGTTTGGAATACCTCGAACAGATCGTCGACAAACTCGCGCTCTTTTTTGTCGATGAGCCGGCGATAACCGATACCGACGCCAACGAAACCGTAAAGCGTGAAAGCGCGCAGAAAATTTTCTGGTCATTCTTGCGCGGGTTGAATGAATTTGACAAGCTCGATGCGGCACACTTCAAAACCTTGATGAAGAAAGTGCAGGGCGAGACCGGCATCATGGGCAAGGATTTATGGATGCCGATCCGCGTCGCGCTCACCGGCCACATTCACGGTCCGGAGTTGCCGATGGTCGCGCAGATTTTTGGCAAGGAGAAATGCCGGCGATTGGTGCAAAGAGCGCAAAAGCTTGGTTGATTTGCAAAGTTGAACACACAAAAGTGTGGAGGGGTCTTATAATCCGTGCGTCAGCCGCCGTTGAAATCCTTGCACTCTGAAAGTTCCCTAAGCCCTGCGAAACTTGGGCAGTTTGGTAAACTGTCGAATAAAGAACTCATCGAGTCACTTCAATCGGGCAAACAGGGATCACTCAAAGTAAGGCCTGATGGAACGATGATAGATGGACATCATCGGATTAAGATTCTGCGAGACCGGGGAGTCGATGTAGATTCTCTGCCTCGCGAGATCATAACCAAGAACTGATTTCTTTGAGATAATATGATTACAACATCACTTCATTGGATTAAAGGACCTTGGCCTGGTCGATTAGCCATTTCCTCCCGTCCGCGTGGTGGGGAGTGGCTTGATGATGAGATTCGTGGCTGGAGACAATCCAAGCTCGACATGATTGTATCTTTACTCGCTGCTGATGAAGTCACGGAGCTGGAGTTGACGCAAGAAGCGGAGCTTTGCCGAGTGCATGGTCTGCGATTTCTCTCTTTTCCAATAGTCGATCGCGGGGTCCCTTTATCAAGAACCGCCACTTTTGATTTCGCGCAAAAGCTCCATGATGCCTTAGTGAGCGGAAAGAATGTGCTTATTCATTGCCGTCAAGGCATAGGCCGGGCGGCATTAATCGCAGCCTGCGTACTCGTTTTGTCCGGAGTCGATCCTGAGAATGCCTTTCGCGAAATAAGCTCGGCGCGAGGAGTTTCTGTACCGGAAACACCCGAACAGCGAAAGTGGGTCGATGAATTTGCACGCACGGCCGCGAAATCGTCATACGAGATTATCAAGGATTGAACCGACTAACTGAGGATGACTTCCATGAAACGTTTCATCATGCTACTTGTTCTTGCCATGCCGCTTGTTGTGCTTGCACAAGAGCACACCGGGGAAATACTCTTGAAGTACAAGCCTGGCCGTGAACCTTTGGCCAGAGTCAGGGTTGCCGAGCAAACCCGTTTCGGCGTTCATGTGATCAGGCCGCCATTGGCGAGAGCGGTTGGTTATGACGTTTATGCCGTGCTCGATAGCTTGCGGCGCGATACCACCAACGTCGAGTATGCGGAGCTTAATTACATCGTTCATATCATCGATGCCCCCAACGATCCGCAATATTCATCCCAGTATGCCCACCAGAAAATAAGAAGCGAAGCGGCGTGGACTAAGACGACAGGCAGCGACAGCGTGCTGGTCGCGGTGATCGACACCGGTGTCAACTGGAGCCACGAAGATTTGGCCGCCAATATTTTTTCGAATCCACATGAACAAGCCGACGGCGTCGACAACGACGGCAACGGCTATGTGGACGATATTCGCGGTTGGGATTTCGTCAATTCGGACAACAACCCGAATGATGACAACGCGCACGGCACGCATTGCGCGGGAATCATCGGCGCCGCGGGCAACAACAACAAAGGCATCGCCGGCGTGAATTGGAAAGTGAAAATCCTCCCCTGCAAATTTCTCGACGCCGAAGGAAGCGGATCAACGCTCGATGCCGCCGAAGCGATTCGTTATGCCGCCGATTTGGGTGTGGAGGTCATGAGCAATAGCTGGGGCGGCGGGCCATCTACGAGGACGCTTCAAGATGCAATCATCTATGCAAAAGACAAGGGCATCCTGTTCGTCGCGGCGGCGGGAAATGAATCAAACGATAACGATCAATCGCCAAGCTATCCGGCGAACTATAATGTTGAAAACGTGATTTCGGTTGCAGCAACAGATCAGAATGACGCGCTGGCCAGTTTTTCAAACTACGGCTTGACGGTTCATCTTGCTGCGCCGGGTGTGAGCATCTTGAGCACCACGCCGAACAACACCTATCAAAGATTCAGCGGCACCAGCATGGCAACGCCCTACGTTGCAGGCGCGGCGGCGCTTGTGAAAGCTCAAGGCAACATTTCTCTCGCTGATCTCAAGCAAAGAATTCTGGGAGGCGTTGACAAAGTTTCCAGCCTCACTGGCAAAGTTAAGACAGGGCGGTTGAATCTCGAAAAATGCCTGGACCCATCTTCAGCCGAACCGCCGCCGGACACAACGCCACCTTCGAATCCACCGACTAATCCTCCAGCGGGAAAATGCGGCGGCCAGAGCGCGTCGTGGATTGGATATACGGTTTTTGCGTTGATTGCAAGCCGGAGATTTTTTCAAGCTCGATCAGGCCGGTGCAAAGAATGATTGGATGAGGTTCATGGCTATTCAAATCTACAACACCCTGACGCGCCGGAAAGAAGAACTCGTTCCCTTTGAGCCGGGCAAGATCAAATTCTACCTTTGCGGCCCGACGGTTTATGACTACTTTCATATCGGCAACGCGCGACCCTTTGTGGTCTTCGATGTTTATCGTCGCTATCTGCGCTATCGCGGCTATCAAGTTCGTTTTGTGATGAACCTGACCGACATTGACGACAGAATCATCGATCGCGCCAAAGAACGCGGTGTGACCTCTCAAGAAATTGCCGACAAATATACCGTCGCCTTTTTCGAAGACGTGCAACGCCTCGGCGTGCAGCCGGCGGATGTCTATCCTCGAGCCACCGATCACGTTCCCGAAATTTTGTCGTTGGTGCAAACACTGATCGACAAAGGCTTGGCCTATGTGATCGAAGGCGATGTTTATTTTGATGTGAGCACATTCAAAACTTACACGAAACTCTCCGGCAAGAAGTTAAATGAGCAGGAAAGCGGCGCGCGTGTTGCGGTCGATGAGCGCAAGCGTAATCCGCTCGACTTTGCTTTATGGAAAGCGATGAAGCCCGGCGAGCCGTGGTGGGAAAGTCCCTGGGGCAAAGGCCGCCCCGGCTGGCATGCCGAATGCTCAGCGATGTCGATGAAATATCTCGGCGAGACCTTCGACATTCACGCCGGCGGACTCGATTTGATTTTTCCGCATCATGAAAATGAAATTGCCCAAAGCGAAGGTGCGACCGGCAAGCCGTTTGTGAAATATTGGATGCACAACGGCTTCATCGACATCGACGGCGAGAAGATGTCGAAGTCTCTGGGAAATTTCAAAACCGCCCGCGATGTGTTGGAAAAATATCCGGCAACTGCCATCCGCCTTTTCTTTCTGATGAAACACTATCGCAGCCCGATTGATTTTTCGCAAGAAGCGTTGGACTCGGCGCAGAAGGCGCGTGAACGGTTGTCGATGGCTTATGAAGTATTGCGGCAAAAAGTCGACAATGCGCCGGAGGGCGCGAGCCATGCACCCGTGCCGGTTGAAAATTATAAGAAAGAAATCATTGCATCGATGGACGACGACTTCAACTCGGCAAAAGCTATCGGCGTGATTTTTGATCTTATTCGCGAAACCAATCGCCGCGCCGAGCAGCCAACGCTGAGTGATGCCGATCACGCATTTTTGCTTGCCGCCAAATCGTTGCTTGATGAAGCAAATAGTTTCCTCGGCATTTTCGATCAGAGCACAGCCGGCGTCGATCAATCCCGCGTCGATGGCATCATGCAAGTTGTCATTGACCTACGGAAGAGTCTACGCAGCCAAAAGAATTTTGCGATGGCCGATGAAATTCGTGATAAGCTAAAAGCAGCCGGGGTGATTTTGGAAGATGGGCCGAGCGGAACGCGGTGGAGGTGGGGAGGCGCTGAATGAAATTCCAAAACACAAATCCAAAATTCAAAATCCCAAAAAACGAATAACAAAAAAAATGGCTAATGAGCAAGATTCCAAACGAGTATATGATTTGGAAGAAAGGACGTTTCTATTTGCGAAAGCGGTTCGGCTTTTCGTTAAAACATTGCCGAAGACGTTGGGTAACCTTGAAGACGCCAAGCAATTGATAAAAGCCTCTGGTTCCGTTGGCGCCAATTATCGGGAAGCTAACGAGGCGTTAGGCGACAAGGATTTTTTGATGAGAATCAAAATAAGCCGGAAGGAAGCGAAGGAAAGTTTATATTGGCTTCGATTGATCTGTGAAACGAATAGTTTAGTGAATTCGGATGAGGGGGAACAGGTTAATGCAAGAGGCAACCGAACTGAAAAAGATACTATCCGCATTCGTAGAAAAGTCGAAATAAAGCGATACCGGTGTTTTGTGTATTGGCTTTTTGTGTTTGTGATTTATTTGTTATTTGGTGCTTGTCATTTGGAATTTCAAACAAACAGGAGGTAGGAAATGTTTTGCTCGCGTCGAATTTTATTCGCCCTTTGCATTTTGTTCGTTCTCGCCGCCCCAGTTCTCGCTCAAGAAAAAGTAATTCTTTTGCCAAAAACTGTTGAAGGCGCGCCGTTCCGCGTTCCCGATAGCGACGATTTGTTCGGCAAAGCGTATCGCTGGTTTTTGGAGGGCGAGCCGGAATTTGCCCTTGACTCCTTGAAGAAGCTGATCAATCGCAGCGGCTATCAGCTCGTGCCTGGAAATTATTATGTTGTCGTTGCGCGTTATACGGACAACTTTTCGCCGATCGGTTTGATTCACGAAGGCTCCACTTTTCTCGACACGCGCTTCTATGGTTTGAATCCGGATAACCTGTTTTATATTTTCATCTCGCGCACGCCGCAGGCGCCGTCGTTCCTCTCGGTGACGATTACTGAAAAGGACTCGCCGTTTATCGCCAATCTTCCAACCTTCATCGGCTTGTTTGTGCCGTTGGCGGCTCGACAAAACGTCCAGGCGCAGGTGAACGCCCTTCAACGCGGCGATACCTGGATCGACGTCCGGCGCTTTGACCTTCCCGCGAAATTCCAAAAAAGTTCTGATCTGTCTTTTATTGTGAAGGACAGTCTCTCAGCAGAGAGATTCTTGGCAGAATCAATATTTGACAACACCAAACGCGAGCGTTGGAGCTACGGCATTGCCTTCGGCCTCACCGGCGTGGATGACGTGGACATCACCGTTGGCAGCGACGGCCGTATCATTGTGCGCCCGAAGCAAGAGAATGATCTCGCCACGTTCGGCGTGATCAATTATCATTTCAGGCCGGTTGATACCAAAGCGAAAACTTTTGGCACGTCGCTGCATGTGTTTGGCGGCGCGCGCTTGGCGCCGATGGTCGAGCCGATTGCCGGCGTTGGCGGCGGCGTCTCGCTTGGATTTATCGATCTGCATCTTTTTGTCGGCTACAGCCTGGAATTTGCCAACGAGTTAAAAAGGGGTTATGTCATCGGCCAGCTCGTTAATAGCGAAGTTGATCCTTTCAAACTGAAGCTACGCGGCAAGTTTCGCTATGGTATTGAGATCAAGTTTCCATAAGACAAGTGAGAAGTTGCAAGTGGCAAGTTGCATGTGAAAAGCAATCAGCGCCCCGTTTTCTATGCGCTTCTCATGAAGCAATTAAGATATGGATCATAAACCGTCGAGACCGATCATGATAATTTGTTGTTTTATTCTCATTGCTGCGATGATGGTAAGCTGTGATAAAAACTCCGAACAGGGTGATGAAGCTGCTGGCGGCTCTCATTCGGAACCATCATCCGAAGGCCTGCAGGAGAAATTTCCCGCGATAAGCGGCTATGATTTTTCGGATAAAAAAGCGCCGCAGCTTCGGTTGAAAAAATCTTTGCAGGAAATTTCCGGCTTGACCTTCACCGAAGACGGGCGCTTGCTTTGTCACGGCGATGAAGCGGCGCATGTTTATGAGATTGATTATCTCACCGGAGCCGAAAAGAAGCGCTTTAGTCTCGGACGCCCCGCAGTTGTCCAAGATTTTGAGGGCATCGCTGTTAAAAAAGACACTGTTTTTCTGGTCACGAGCAACGGCTTTTTGTTTCGCTGCCGCGAAGGTGAAAACGGTGAGAACGTTCGCTTTCAAAGTTTTCGCTCCGGTCTCGACGTTCGCTATGATGTCGAAGGCTTGGCTTATGATCCTGCCACCGATTGCTTGTTGCTGGCGTGTAAGGCTTATGCGGGGAGCGGATATGAAAATCAAAAAGCGGTTTATGCTTTTTCGTTGAAAACATACAAGCTGCAGCCGCGTCCGAGATTTCTTCTGCCGTTGAGCAGCATCGCAGAAAACACTGACAAAAAAGAATTCAATCCGTCGGGCATCGAGCGGCATCCGATCACTGGGAATTTTTTTGTTATCGCCAGCAACGGTTCTTCGATTGTTGAGTTGACTCCGAAGGGCGAGGTGATCGGCCAGTCCGATCTGCCGAAATCCGTTCACAAGCAACCAGAGGGTATCGCCGTTGCATCGGAGGGGACGATGGTGATTGCCAACGAAGGCGGCAATAAAGATGCGATGCTGGTCGTTTACAAGTCGATACAAAAACCGTAGATCAGGAGGAAGCCGATGAAACGAAATACTTTTTTTCTTTTTTTAATTCTTATTACAGGCGCAAGCGCTCAGGAATCATGGCGTCCGCTTCACACCTACTCAATCGTAGCCCGCGATCCGCAAACCGGGCAGCTTGGGGTGGCGGTGCAGTCGCATTGGTTCTCGGTCGGGCCGTTGGTGCCTTGGGCAGAGGCCGGCGTTGGCGCAGTGGCCACGCAATCGTTCATCGATCCTGCCTATGGGCCGCTCGGTCTTGATCTCATGCGAGCAGGAAAAACTGCGAAGCAGGCGCTCGATGGATTGATCGCCAGCGATCCTGGCTCGGCGGTTCGGCAAGTGGCGATGATCGACGCTAAGGGAAATGTTTCGGCGCACACTGGCGAGCGCTGCATTCCCGGCGCGGGGCACGTCGTTGGCGAGAATTTTTCCGTGCAAGCAAACTTGATGCTCAACGACAAAGTGTGGCCGGCAATGGCCGAGGCTTACAAAGCCGCGACCGGTGATCTTGCCGATAAGATGCTCGCTGCGCTCGATGCCGCGCAAGCCGTCGGCGGCGACATTCGCGGCAAACAGTCCGCAGCGATTGTCATCGTTAGCGGCGCGCCGACCGGCAAACCGTGGGTGGATCGCATTATGGATTTGCGCGTCGAAGATCATCCCGAGCCGCTCGTGGAATTGAGGCGACTCGTCAACGTTCATCGCGCTTATCAACACATGAATGCCGGTGATCTGGCGATTGAAAAGAACGATGTCGATGGCGCGCTGCGAGAATATGGCGCCGCCGAGGCGATGTTTCCCGATAATCTCGAAATGGCTTATTGGCATGCCGTCGCTCTCGTGAACGTCGGCAGGCTCGACGAATCGTTGCCGCTCTTCAAAAAAGTTTTTACCGGCGATCCGAACTGGGCGGAGTTGACGCCGCGCTTGCCGAAGGTCGGATTGATCAGTGTTGACGAGCGAGGCATGCAACGCATTCTCGCGCAAGCGCCGAAGGCGATGAAGAAGTGAAGCTCAGAGAATCTGCTTGCATTTAGTTTGGAATGATAAGAAATTCTGTACGGACGGTATCTGTCGTGATGACTTGTGGAAATGTGAGAAGAAATTAAAAGCCTTTTTGCATTGGAGAGATAATGACCGAATTGATTTTTTCTATCGAAGAAGCTCCTGAGGGAGGCTACACTGCTCGTGCTATCGGGGCGTCAATCTTTACAGAAGCTGATACTTTAGCTGATCTGCAAAAACAGATTCGCGATGCCGTGCATTGTCATTTTGACGAAGACCAGCGCCCCAAGCTTGTTCGACTGCACTTTGTGCGGGAGGAAGTGATCGCCGTATGAGACTTCCGCGTGATCTCTCAGGTAGAGATCTTGCTCAAGCCTTGAAGGCTTTTGGATATAATGTTTCCCGCCAAACAGGTAGTCATATCCGTTTAACAACCCAGCAGGGTGGGGGAGAGCATCATGTCACCATTCCAGCGCACAATCCTATGCGTGTGGGCACGCTTGCGGCAATTTTGTCCGATGTTGCAGAACATTTTGAAATCAGCCGCGAGCAGGTGGCCCAACAGCTATTTGGAAAATGAGCATCATCGACATCCACATCCACATCCAGCCGTGGGAGCAGCTCAAGCCGGCAGTGCAAGAGAGAATGCGCGCCGGGCGCAAAGATTTGGATCAGGTTCTTAAATTTATCCAATCACCGAAAGCGTTTTTGGAATTTCTCGACGCCAACGACGTCGAGCGCGCCGGATTGATCAATTACCCAAGCCCCGATCTCATGGGCTTCACGGCAGAGACGAATGATTTCGTCGCGAATTATTGCAAGGAAAATCCGCAAAGGCTCATTGCTTTCGGCGGCGTGCATCCGCGTTTTTGTGATGACGTTGACGCCGAGATGACGCGACTGTTGAATTTGGGCATTCGATGCTTGAAAGTTCATCCGCCGCATCAAGCCATTGAGGCAAATGCTTATCGCCAAGGCAATGTCAAACAAGAGGCGCTTTATCGCCGCGCCGAAAAAGAGAACATGCTGATGATGTTTCACGGCGGCACGAGCATCTTCCCGGGCGCGCGAAATGTTTTTGCCGACACCATGCCGATTGATGATGTCGCCGTTGATTTTCCAAATCTAAAAATCATTATCGCCCATGCCGGGCGCCCGTTGCACACCGAGACGACTTTTTTCCTCTTGCGACGCCACAAGAATATTCACATCGACATCTCCGGCATCCCTCCGAAAAAATTGCTTGATTACCTGCCGCGTCTTGAAGAAATTGCCGACAAAACATTATGGGGAACGGACTGGCCAAGCCCAGGCGTGTGGGATCTCAAAAAAAACATCGACGATTTTATGCGACAGCCGTTGACCGAGGAGATCAAACAAAAGATTCTTTATGAAAATGCTGCGCGCTTGCTTGCAGAGGTTCTTTCATAAACAAGAAATCTTTATAAACACTGTTACTCCGTGAGGATGACTGCGTCAAATATATAGAAGGCATGCTTTCTTTTGATGCGTTCATTTTCAAGGAGATTTGCCATGCATGATCAAGAAATAAAAGATAAAACACCAATTCAAAAAATCGCATTGCCCGTGCAAGGCATGACCTGCGCCAGTTGCGTGTTGCGCGTTGAAAATGCCATCAAGAAAGTGCCGGGCGTGGTGAATGCCACGGTGAATTTGGCAACCGAGCGTGCAACGATTGAGTTTGACCCACTAACCTCTGGCGTTCAAGATTTTTCGAAAGCTGTTGATGCGGCGGGATATGTTTTGACGACGTCTGAAAAAACTGAAGAGCAAGAGAGCGTTGCGCGAGAAGCGAGTTATGAAAAACTTCGCGTACGATTCATTGTGAGCGCAACTCTCACCGCGCCAGTGATGGCCTTGAGCATGTTGTCGATGACGAATTGGATTCCGTGGCTCAATGTCGTCTCGATGGAAACCCTGAACAAGATTTTATTCTTACTGACGACGCCGGTCTTGTTTTGGGCCGGGCAACAGTTCTTCGTCGGCTTTTGGAAAACATTCAAACATTTCACCGCCGACATGAACACATTGGTCGCCGTCGGCGCTTCCGCGGCGTACGGCTACAGCACGATTGCAACTCTTTTTCCCGAACTTCTCGCCACAGCCGATAAAATGCCGGAAGTTTATTTTGATACGACGGCGACGATCATCACCTTGATTCTGCTTGGCCGTTTGCTCGAAGCGCGCGCCAAGAGCCGCACCTGCGACGCGATGAAAAAGTTGATGGGATTGCAGGCTAAAACTGCGCGCATCGTGCGCAACGGCAAGGAGCTTGATATTCCCATCGATGACGTGCAAATCGGCGAGCATGTTGTCGTCCGTCCCGGCGAAAAAATTCCGGTCGATGGTGAAGTCATCGATGGCCACTCGAGCGTCGATGAATCGATGCTGACCGGCGAAAGCCTGCCAGTTGAGAAACAACGCGGCGACAAAGTCATCGGCGGAACTATAAACAAAACCGGCAGCTTCACTTTTCAGACGACGAAAGTCGGCGAAGGCACAGTGTTGGCGCAGATCGTGCGCATGGTGCAGAAGGCACAAGGCTCCAAAGCGCCGATTCAACGCCTCGCCGATCGGATCGCCTCGGTGTTCGTTCCTGTTGTTATCGGCATCGCGATGTTGACATTCATCGGATGGTTTTTCTTTGCGCAGAATTCGACGCTTGCTCATGCGCTCATCAATTTTGTCGCGGTGCTGATCATCGCCTGCCCATGCGCTTTGGGATTAGCAGCGCCGACGGCGATCATGGTCGGCACGGGTGTTGGCGCGGAACATGGTGTGCTGATCAAAGGCGGTGAAAGCTTGGAACGCGCACACAAAGTTACCACCGTCGTGCTTGATAAAACCGGCACGATTACCAAAGGCGCGCCGGAGGTGACCGACATCGTGGCGCTGAACGGATTCGATGAGAAAACCATTTTGCGCGTCGCTGCTTCGGTTGAAAATAAATCTGAACATCCTTTGGGCGCGGCAATCGTCGCTCGTGCCCGCGCACAAGGAATGCAATTAAGCGAGCCGGCGAATTTCAACTCGATCACCGGAACAGGCGCAATTGCCGTCGTTGATGATCATCTCGTTGTCATCGGCAACCAAAGATTGATACGTGAAAAGAAAATCAATGATCATGAAGGCGAAGCGGTCTTGCAAAAATTTTCCAAAGGCGGGAAAACACTCGTGCTGTTGGCAATTAATGGCAAGCTCGTCGGCATCTTTGGTATTGCCGATACGGTGAAAGAAAATTCAGCGGCGGCGATTGCCGAGCTTCATGCGCAGGGGCTTGAAGTCATCATGATCACAGGCGACAATCGCAACACCGCCAATGCGATTGCGCAGCAGGTTGGCGTTGATCGCGTGCTCGCGGAAGTTTTGCCACAAGACAAAGCTCATGAAGTGAAAAAGTTGCTAGCGCAAAAGAAAATCGTCGCAATGGCCGGCGACGGCATCAACGACGCGCCGGCATTGGCGCAGGCCGACATCGGCATCGCGATGAGCAACGGCACCGATATCGCGATGGAGGCTGCGGACATTACTTTGCTCAACGGCGATTTGACCGGTGTGGTCACGGCCATCAAATTGTCGAAGCAAACGATTCGCACGATCAAACAAAATTTGTTTTGGGCATTCATCTACAATGTCATCGGCATTCCGCTTGCCGCGCTTGGCTGGCTCAATCCGATGGTCGCCGCTGGGGCGATGGCCTTTAGCTCGGTGTCGGTGATTTCCAATTCGCTTCGTCTGAAGCGCTTCAGGTTTGATGCAGGAAAAAAGAAAATCGCTTTACAGTCAACCGGAAAAAATGGAGAAAGCAATATGACAGTAGAGTTGAAGCTGCACACCGTAAAAGTGGAAGGCATGACCTGCGGCCATTGCGAAATGACAGTTGAGAAGGCAGTTAAGCAAGTGACAAATGTGCAAGCGGCAAAGGCCAGCGCGAAGGAGAAAAATGTTGAGATCACTTTCAGCGGCGAGCTTGATCTGAGCGCGGTCAAGGCGAAGGTCGTGGAGGCGGGATATCTGGTGCTTTAGCGATCATGCTCGTACTCTTACTCATACTCCTACTCTTACTCGCTGTTGATTTTTTTGCAGACTTAAAACGGCAAAAGCGAGTAAGAGTATGAGTAAGAGTACGAGTAAGAGAAAATTTTAGGAGGAGAATACATTCTTATGAAAGCGGTTTACATCACCCAGCATGGGGACGAAAATGTTTTGCAATACGGCGACTTGCCCGATCCAACTTGCGGGCCGAGCGAAGTGCTGGTTCACATAAAAGCCTGCGCGCTGAATCATCTCGATCTGTGGATTCGGCGCGGCTTGCCGGCGTTGAAAGTTCCGATGCCGCATATTCTCGGCTGCGACATGGCGGGAGTCGTGGCCGAAGTCGGCGCCGGCGTCAAGCATGTGAAAGATGGCGATGAAGTCATCGTTTCTCCCGGCTATTCTTGCGGCCATTGCCAATGGTGTCTGCTCGGCCTCGACAACAACTGCCGCGAGTACGGCATCTTCGGCGAGCATCGTTCCGGCGGCTATGCCGAATTCATTTCCGTCCCCGCCGTGAATATTATTCCCAAACCCGCCAATCTGAATTTCTTTGAAGCCGCAGCTTTTCCGCTGACATTTCTTACCTCATGGCACATGCTTGTTCGACAATGCCAAGTTCAGCCGGATGATTGGGTTCTTGTACTTGCCGCTGGTAGTGGCGTTGGCGTCGCTGCGATTCAAATTGCCAAACTTTACAATGCCACTGTCATTGCCGCGGCTGGTAGCGACGAAAAATTAGCGAAGGCCAAAGAGTTGGGTGCGGATTTTTTGATTAATTACGAGAAGCAAAATTTTCGTGAAGAGACGCGCAAGCTCACCAATAAGCGCGGCGTCGATATTGTCTTCGAAAACACCGGCGAGAAAACCTGGGATGATTCGATCAAGTCTCTCGCGCAAGGCGGCAAGCTGGTCACCTGCGGCTCCACCACTGGCCACAATGCAGTTACCGATTTACGTTACGTCTTCTTTCGGAATTTGAAAATCTACGGCAACATCATGGGTTCGAAAGGCGAGCTGCTACGCATTGTTGATCTCGTTAAAGATGGAAAATTAAAACCCGTGATTGATCGAGTTCTGCCGCTGGGAGAAGCGAAGCAAGCGCATCAATTGTTAGCGCGACGGGAGCAGTTCGGGAAAATTGTCCTGGAAATCTGAACATCTCCAATTTGTTTTGCTGAACGACAATTACATCATCGCTGAGCACGTCAAATTGAACCTCACCGCCATCTTAAAAGTCACTTTCGCCGTCGTTGTCTGGGGCGCGTCGTTTATTGCCACGAAAATTGCGCTGCGCGAGGTGGCGCCGATGACGATCATCTGGATTCGTTTTGGAATCGGCGTGGCTATTCTGGCGGCGTTCGCGGCGGCGCGGAAGGAGCTTGCTTTGCCTTCATTTCGCGAGCTGGGTTATTTCTCTCTGCTCGGTTTCACCGGCATAACTTTTCATCAGTGGCTACAGGCGAACGGGCTGATCACCGCGCAGGCCACAACCTTTGCGTGGATCATCACGACGACGCCGATCTTCATCGCGGTTTTGGGTTGGTTGATGCTGAACGAGCGGCTTGGATGGAGCCGCGTCGGCGGCATTGCTTTGGCGACGATCGGCGTTTTGCTCGTCGTCAGTCACGGAGATGTGCGCGCTCTCGCGAATGGCAATTTCGGCACACGCGGCGATTTTCTGGTTCTCCTTAGCTCGCCAAACTGGGCGATTTTTTCCGTCATCTCGCGGAAGGGGTTGAAAAAATATCCGGCAACGCAAATGATGCTGTATGTGATGGCTCTCGGTTGGCTCTTTACCACGCCGCTCTTTTTCGCAGAGAAGGGTTTCAGCGAAATCGGTCAGCTCACGTTCTCCGGCTGGATGAGCATTGCTTTCCTCGGCGTTTTTTGCTCGGGCTTCGCTTATATATTTTGGTATGATGCCCTAAAAAGTATTTCCGCTTCTCAAGTGGGAGCATTCTTGTACCTGGAGCCGTTAGTGGCGGCGGTGGTTGCCGCATTTTTGTTGGATGAAAAAATTCTCGCAACTGCTCTGGCCGGGGGAGCGTTGATTCTGGTGGGCGTGTGGATCGTGAATCGCCAGGCAGCAATTAAGGCATCGAATGAATAGAATATTTTTTTGAACACGATTTTCCAATAAAAATTCCATTCGGAAAAATCCAAAAATTTGTTATGTTGTTGGCATCGCAATAGCCGACAATTCTGTTTTGCTTAAAAAGCAAAAGCTAGAGCTCACGGAAATGGAAATCCCACTGACAAAAACTTTTCTGTGGGAGTCCCTTTTCTGTGGGCGATGATTTTTTTATGCCATGGAAGACACGAACCAAAATTAAGCACACGAGAAAAATAGCATGGAAGCGAAGATCATAACCATCGACGACGAACCGGCGATACGCAGCCTGATTCGTCATGCTCTGCGCAAGGAGCAATACAAAATTTTCGAAGCCGGCAACGGCGACGAGGGCCTCAAGCTCATTCGTGAGAAGATGCCCGATGTGGTGCTTCTCGACGTCGTCATGCCGGAGATGAACGGCCTCGACACCCTGGTCGCCATTCGCCAGGATGCAACGATCGCGCACATTCCGGTGTTGATGCTGACCGGCGTAAAAGATTCGGACAAACTCAGCGCGGCATTGAGCAATCCGCGCACGGATTTCTTGGAGAAACCTTTTTTGTTGGAGATGTTGCAACAGAAAGTTCGAGATATTCTCAAAACTTATCGCGCCGAGAATGTGGCGAAGCAAGAGTAAGACATCAAGAAGTAAGACGTTAGAAGTAAGAAGTGAAAAACGCCCCACCCATCGAGCATTTTTCTTGCCTTCATTTTTTATTCACGCTTTTAAAATGCGAGTTGTCCTTTCGCGATTTGCCGCTTGTCGGTGTTTTGGAATCAAGCATTTGTTGCCTCAATAATTGGCGGCTCGAAAGAGCGTGCAGGTGTTCAGTTTGTTTATATCCGGCGAAATAGCCTTCATGGCATTGTTGACCTGTCTGACTTAATTATCGAATCGTCTGTTTTTGCATATTCTTAATGTAGTTTGATGTTGCAGTTGCGACACAGCGATGCTACGGCGTAGCCGATGCAGATCAGCCCTTACGTTGCCTCGCCGCAATTCGTATATTGACTCTAATACCGCCCTTACTTATATTTCCTTACTTTTGCTTTACAAAAACAGACCCGATTTTCCTCGGTTATGAGAAAATCCCATAGGAGTTTCTTTGTAGGAATCTACATGAGCAGTCTAAACAAACTATGATGCAAAATCGGGATAGTTGTCGAACTTTATTGAAGCGAGTGATTAAATCGATGTTAGGCGAATCGAAAGTAGAGGTCTATGTCTGAGCGTATTCTCGAGAAGGCTTACGACCCGAAAGAAGTCGAAGATCGGCTTTACAAATTTTGGTTGGATAAAGGATACTTTCACGCCGCCGTCAATCTCGGCAAGAAGCCGTATACCATCGTCATTCCTCCACCGAATGTGACCGACCGTCTGCACATCGGCCATGCGTTCAACAACACGCACCAGGATATTCTGATTCGTTTTCAAAAAATGCGCGGCTTGGAAACCGAATGGATGCCGGGAACAGATCACGCCGGCATCGCCATGCAAAATGTCGTGGAGCGCGACATCGCAAAGACTGAAAAGAAGACCCGTCATGATCTTGGGCGTGAAGAATTTGTGAAAAGAGCCTGGGCATGGAAAGAAAAGTACGGTTCGATCATCATCGAGCAGCTCAAGAAAATCGGCTGCGCCTGTGATTGGGAGCGGACGCGCTTCACGATGGACGATGGGCTATCCAAAGCTGTCGCGGAAGTGTTTGTCCGGCTTTATAAAAAAGGTTTGATCTACCGCGGCAAGTATATCATCAATTGGTGCCCGCGTTGTTTAACGGCGCTTTCCGATGAGGAAGTCGAGCAGGCTGAGACGCGGGGGAAGCTCTGGTTTCTAAAATACCCGATTGAGGGAACGAAGAAATTCATCACCGTGGCGACGACGCGCCCCGAAACGATACTCGGCGACGTGGCTGTCGCGGTTCATCCGCAAGATCAAAGATACACCAAACTCGTCAGTAAGCAAGCCATCCTACCGATTTTGAAGCGGCGCATTCCGATCATCGCTGATCCGATGGTTGACAAAGAATTTGGAACCGGCGCGGTGAAGATAACACCGGCGCACGATGCGAACGATTTTGCCGCCAGCCAGCGTCACAACCTGATCCCAATCCTCGTGATGAACGAAAACGCGACGATCAATGCGAATGGCGGGCCGTATGAGGGGCAGGATCGATTTGTTGCGCGCAAAAACGTTGTTGCGCTGCTCGAACGCGAAGGCCTGGTTGAGCATGTTGAAAATCACACTCATGCGCTTGGACGCTGCTACCGCTGCGACACAGTCATTGAGCCGTATTTGTCCGACCAATGGTTTGTGAAAATGAAGCCGCTTGCCGAACCGGCCCTCGAAGCCGTGCGCAGCGGCAGCATCAAATTTCATCCGGCTCGCTGGGAAAAAGTCTATGCGAACTGGATGGAGAACATCCGCGACTGGTGCATCTCGCGGCAATTGTGGTGGGGGCATCGCATTCCGGTGTGGTATAATCAAGCATCGGGAGAAATTTATTGCGAGACCACGCCTCCACGCGATGCAGAAAACTGGCGGCAGGATCCCGACGTGCTTGATACTTGGTTCAGCTCATGGCTCTGGCCATTCTCAACTTTTGGCTGGCCGGAACAGAAAGCGGAGCTGAAATATTTTTATCCCGGCGACACGCTGGTGACGGCGCATGAGATCATCTTCTTCTGGGTGGCGCGCATGATCATGGCCGGCATCGAGTTCATGGGCGACGTTCCTTTCAAGGATGTTTACTTCACGGGCATCGTGCGCGACGCGCAAGGCCAGAAGATGAGCAAGTCGCGCGGCAACGGCATTGACCCGCTAGTGATGGTCGAAAAATATTCCGCCGATGCCGTGCGTTTTTCGTTGATGATGCTGTCCTCGGAGGGCAATGACATCAACCTCGCCGACAAGGATTTCGAAATCGGTCGCAACTTCACGAATAAAGTCTGGAACGCCTACCGTTTTCTCTTCCCGTATCTTGATGCGAGGGTTCTTGAAGAGGCAACGATCGAGACACTGAAGAAATTTCATGAGGAGAAAAGATTTGAGCTGGTCGATCGCTGGATGCTGAGCCGTTTTACTCAGGGCGTTGAGCGAATTACTACCGCAATAGAGAATTTTCATTTTCACGATGCGGTTAATTCTGCATACATTCTTTTTTGGCGCGACTACTGCGATTGGTATTTGGAATTAATCAAACCGCGATTGAATGGCGAAGACGTCGCCGCGAAAGAGGTGGCCGCCACGACTGCGGCTTTTGTATTCAAGGGGCTGATGAAGCTTCTGCATCCCGTGGTGCCGTTTATCACCGAAGCGATCTGGCAGGAAATTGGCCGGAGCGAATCCGAGAGCATCATGATCTCCGCATGGCCGCAGAGCAGACCGGAATTTGCCGATACCGACGCCGAACGCGATTTTGCGCTGCTGCAAGAATTGATTGGGGCCATTCGCAATATCCGCGGGGAGATGAACGTCCCCGTCGGCAAAACTGCGGATGTTTTAATTGCCGGCAACGGACAATACGCGGAAATCATTTCTGGAAATACGGCATACTTCAAGCACCTCGCCCGCGTCAACTCGATTCGCTGTCAGCCGAATCTCCGCCGACCCAAGCTCGCGGCTTCTGCAGTGGTAAAAAACTTAGAGCTTTTTGTGCCACTTGCCGGTCTCATCAATGTGAAAGTCGAGCGTGTGCGTCTTGAAAAAGAGCGCGCCCGAATCGAGAAAATTTTGGAGTCGCTCAATACACATCTGCACAGCCACGAATTTCTTGCCAAAGCCCCAGAAGCAGTGGTAACACGTGAGCGCCAAAAAAAGAGTGAGCTGGAAGTGAGCTTGAACAAGGTCGAGTCGAATTTGGCGCAGTTGGTGGAGTAGAAATTTTGAGACCGAGGGTGGACATTGTAATATCCACGAATGGCGTACCTATCAGGATCACCGATGAAAGATGGGTGCACATTATTGAGAACCACGATGATCTGGCAGGTCGCTACGATGATATACTGAGCACAGTTGAAGAGCCAGATTATGTTATAGAAGGTTATCAGAGCGCAATGATAGCTTTGCAGGAATTCAAGAAGAGCAAATTCCTGGCAGTGGTCTACAAAGAAGTTAGCAAACAAGATGGTTTCATCATTACCGCATACTTCACGAACAAGTTGATGTTGGAGAAGGAGAAGATTTTGTGGAAAAGGAACTAGTCAAGAAACGCATAACGAAGGAAGTGTTCGAAGCCACTCCGCATCTTCTCAAGTTTCCAGTAGGAAAAATGTGGATTGACTACGACAAAGAAGCCGACGTTCTTTATATTAGCTTCAAAAGACCACAGAAGGCGACAGACTCAGAGATGCGGGAGAATGGAATTCTCTTTCGTTACAAAGCCAAGGAACTTGTCGGTATCACAGTGTTTGATGCATCGAAACGGAGAAAACAAAAATGAATAAAACTTTGATTCGATCCGCGATACTCGTCGTGGTGGGTTTACTTTCCGTACTCTCCCAAGCCCAAGACACCGGTGTGCGCGTTACGGTTTATAATTCGAACTTGGCACTGGTTGTGGATCGCCGCGCCGTGGATGTGCCAAGCGGCAAGGGAGAATATTCTTTTCGCGATGTCGCGGCGCAAATCGATCCAACTTCGGTGCGCTTCACTTCGGTGACAAATGCAAATGATCTGGACGTGCTCGAACAAAATTTTGAGTACGATCTCGTCAGCGCCGACAAGCTGCTGCGAAAATATGTTGATGAACAAGTGAAACTCGTCACCAAGAATGCCGGAGCGGTGCAGGGAAAATTGTTGAGCGCCCTCGGCCAACTGGTCATTCAAGGCGACGATGGCAGCTTAAAGATCATCAACAACGCAGAGATTCTTTCCACCGAGTTACCAAAATTGCCCGCGGGATTGATTACCCAGCCCACTCTGGTTTGGCAATTGAACAATCGCGGCCCGGCGCGCCAAACTGTTGAGGTCGCGTACTTGACTAACGGCATGAGCTGGCACGTCGAGTATGTCGGTAAGCTTGATGCGAACGACGCGAATCTCGATCTTAGCGCCTGGGTGACGATTGAAAATAATTCCGGCGCGACGTATCCAAATGCGGCGCTGCAATTGGTTGCCGGCGACGTGCATCGCGCGCAAGAACCTCCCCAACCGCTTTATAGAAAATCCGTGATGCAGACAATGGCCGAGGATGTTCGGCAGTTCGAAGAGCAACCTTTCTTCGAATATCATCTGTATTCTTTAGCCCGCCCCGCAACGCTGAAGGAAGCGCAGCAGAAGCAGATTTCACTTTTTCCATCGACACGCACGACGGTTGAAAAGAAATATGTCTTCGACGGCTCGCGTGGCAAGAATATCGATGTGAAGCTTGCCTTCAAGAATCGCGCGGATGCCGGCTTGGGCATGCCGCTGCCGGCAGGCACAATGCGCATTTACAAACCAGAAGGCAGGGGCAATTTGGTGATGGTCGGCGAAGATCGCATCAAGCACACGCCGAAGGATGAAAAAGTCGAATTGCAGCTCGGCTCGGCGTTCGATATTGTCGGCGAGCGCAGCCAGATTTCTTATCAACAATTGGGCGAGCGGGCGCGCGAGGAGAAGTATCGCATCGTCCTGCGCAATCACAAAGACACCAACATCACCGTCGAAGTCATCGAGCATCTCAGCGGCGACTGGACGATTCGCGAAAGCACGCTGCCCTTTACCAAGAAGGATGCAAACACTTCGCTGTGCAACGTGCCGGTGGCCAGAGACGGCGAGGCGACGGTGGAGTATACGGTGATTTATAAGTGGTAAGACTAGAGTTTGAATAAGGCGTGGCAGATCTCGCAACGGCAAAGACCGCAAGACTTGACAAGATTCCCATCAGCCAGGTTCGTGGGGTTGGTGAAAAGCGGGCACGCGAGCTTGCGAAGATCGGCCTCAGTAGTGTTGAAGATTTGCTCTATTATTTTCCGCGGCGTTATCTCGATCGTTCGAGCATCGTCAAGCTGAAAGACCTGCGCGCGGGAATGGAGACGACGGTACTCGGCAAAATTGCCCGAGCCGGTCTTCGTCGCGGTCGAAAGCCGCGATTCGAGGCTGTTCTTTTCGACGGCACTGGTTATGTACAATGTGTGTGGTTTAATCGGGCGAATTTCTGGCCGAAGATATTTCAAGTCGGCGACACTGTTGCGTTTCATGGCAAGGTTGCGCAGTATGGCGGCCTGCAGATGGTTCATCCTGATTTTGACAAGTTTTGCGAAGGTGGGGAGGAGAGATTTCTCAATACCGGCGGCGTTATTCCCTTATATTCTTCTTCGGAAGAATTGGGTGGTGCAGGTTTAAACAGCCGCGGCTTCCGAAGAATTCTGCGCGCCGCGCTGGATGATTATCGCGTTTCAATCGATGAGATTTTGCCGCAAGCCGTCATTCGCGGACATAAACTCGTCTCGCGTGCTGAAGCGCTTACGCAGATTCACTTCCCACAGTCCGCGGAAAAACTGCAACATGCTCGCGAGCGATTGAAGTTTGACGAATTGTTCTTTTTTGAATTGTTGATGGCAACCCGGCGACGCGCGCTTGAAAAATATGTGCGTGGAATCGAGTTCAAAGAAGTCGGTGAGCGCACGAGGCAGTTAGTTGAAAAACTGCCGTTCGAATTGACCGATGCGCAGAAACGAGTGCTTCGGGAAATTCGCGCCGACATGAAATTGCCCAAGCCGATGCATCGTCTTGTGCAAGGCGACGTTGGCTCAGGCAAAACCATGGTGGCGCTCATCACGATGTTAATGGCCGTAGAGAACGGCTATCAAGCCGCGATGATGGCGCCGACGGAAATCTTGGCCGAGCAGCATTTTCTGACCATTCACCGATTTCTTGAGCAGTTACAGGTCAAAGTTGTTTTGTTGATCGGCGGCCAGCGCAAGAAAGTTCGCGATCAGGTTCTTGCCGATATTGTCACCGGCGAGGCACAAGTAATTATCGGCACGCATGCGCTGATTCAATCCGGTGTAGAGTTCAAGAAACTCGCGCTGGTTGTTATTGATGAACAGCACCGTTTCGGCGTGGCGCAGCGGCTGGCGCTTCGACAAAAAGGCCAAACGCCGGATGTGTTGGTGATGACAGCAACGCCGATTCCGCGCACGCTATCGATGACACTCTACGGCGATCTCGATGTCTCGACGATTGATGAATTGCCAAAAGGACGCAAGCCAATTCGTACCGTGTCACGGCCATCGACGAAGCGCAAAGAAATTTATGACTTCATCAAAAAAGAAGTCGCTAACGGCGCGCAAGTTTATATCGTTTTTCCGTTGATCGAAGAATCGGAAAAAATCGATCTCGCCGCCGCAACCGAAAGCTACGAGTACATGCGCGATGGAATTTTCTCCGATGTGCCGATTGCTTTATTGCATGGCGGTATGAAGACCGCTGAAAAAGAGACTGTGATGGATGCGTTCAAGAAAAGCGAGACGCGCATTCTGGTGTCAACAACCGTTATAGAAGTCGGCGTGGATGTGCCGAACGCGACACTGATGGTGATCGAACATGCCGAGCGCTTCGGTCTCACGCAGTTGCATCAATTGCGCGGACGGGTAGGGAGGGGAGAAAAGCAGTCGTACTGCATTCTCATTGCCTACGGAGCTTTGAGTGACGACGCGCAGCAGCGGTTGCAAACGATGGTCGATACGAACGATGGTTTTCTTATTGCCGAAACTGATTTGAGATTGCGCGGCCCCGGAGAATTTTTTGGAACGCGCCAACACGGGATGCCGGAGTTTCGCATCGCCGATTTGATTTCTGATATTGCAATATTACAGAAAGCTCGCAACGAAGCTTTTTCTCTTTTGCGGGCCGATCCCGAGTTGACACAACCAGCGCATCAAGCGACCAGACGCCGGCTTACGCAGCTCTTTGGTGATAAACTTGCGATGATGCAATCGGGTTAAAAATGAGTGAACAGTCGCCAGTGATCAGTAATCAGTCCTGAGCATATAAGCACTGATAACTGTTCACTGATAATTGTTTACTGATCTTGTAAGTAGGAGAACGTTATGGATAACGCAGGCGTTGATCAAAAAAACAAGGCCCTGTTTTTCAATTTGGTGATCACGTTTCAACAAGCGGCCTTTCAGCACATGGGAAAGATTCCCAATCCGATCACTGGAAAAATCGAGCGCGAGATCGAGCAGGCGCGCATGGCGATCGACATGCTCGACATGCTCAAGGCTCGAACCAAAGGCAATCTCGCCGATGAAGAGACGCGGATGCTCGATCACGTCCTTCGCGAGCTGAAGCTGAATTTTGTCGATGAGCTTGATAAGGACAAGCAAGCTGCGTCACAAGGCGACCATGGCGCAACCAACAACACGACAACGCAAGTGGTCGAAGACGCGCATCAAAACACGAATCCAACTTGATGAAGTCACTCTTTATGGATAGAACGGAGAGGAGAAGCTATTCGAATGATTGATCGTAAGCTGAATGCCTGGGTAGCCAGTGGGATTTTCGCGATTGCCTTGGTCACTTACTTGAGCACGATGGCCGTCACCACGTCCTTTTGGGATTGCGGCGAGTTCATT
>Ga0247727_10004531_pt1 | contig 29350 bp, 28 predicted proteins | sample WisWelCaveWW1625_FD_202498 | JGI IMG/M metagenome (GOLD analysis project Ga0247727, IMG submission 202498) | Biofilm microbial communities from Wishing Well Cave, Virginia, United States - WW16-25 | ecosystem: Environmental > Aquatic > Deep subsurface > Groundwater > Cave microbial mat | place...
GCAGCCGGCGCGCCTTGGCGGTGTCGTCGAAACTGGCGTTCAGAAGTGCGACCAAGCGAGCGCGGTTGCCGGCCTCCTCGACGGGCACGAGCAGTTCGACGCGCCGGTCAAGGTTGCGCGGCATCCAATCGGCGCTGGAGATGAACACAAGTTGCTCGCCGCCTTGATGAAAGTAGAGGACGCGCGCGTGTTCGAGGAACCGGTCGATGACGCTGACGACCTCGATGTTGTCGCTCAGGCCGGCAACGCCGGGACGCAGACAGCAGATGCCGCGGACGTTGAGGCGGACCTTCACGCCGGCCTGGGACGCCCGGTAGAGTGCGCGGATGACTTCCGGGTCAACGAGCGCGTTGATCTTGGCCCTGATGAGACTTTTCTGGCCTTGTTTGCGGCGCTGGATTTCGTTTTCGATGAGTTCGAGCAACTTCGCGCGCAAGCCGAGCGGCGCGGCGTCGAGTTTCCGGTAGCTGGTGGGCTGCGAGTAGCCGGTCAGGCTATTGAAGAACGCGGTGGCGTCGGCGCCGAAGTCTTCGTGGCCGGTCATCAAGCCAACGTCGGTGTAGAGCGTGGCGGTGATTTCGTTGTAGTTGCCGGTGCCGAAGTGGACGTAGCGGCGCACGCCGGTGGTCTCGCGGCGGACGATGATGCAAATCTTCGCGTGCGTCTTGAGCCACTTCAATCCGTAGATGACCTGCACGCCGGACAGCTCGAGGGCGCGCGCCCATTCGATGTTGCGCGCCTCGTCGAAGCGCGCTTTGAGTTCGACGATCACCGTCACGTGTTTGCCTTTGCTGGCCGCGCGACCGAGCGCGGCGACGATGGGGCTGTTCTCGCTGGTCCGGTAGAGAATCTGTTTGATCGCCAACACGTCGGGATCGTCGGCGGCCTGCTCGATGAGGCGGGTGACCGGCTCGAACGACTCGTACGGTTGCACGAGCATCAAATCCCGGCGGGCGATGGCGTCGAACATGGACTCATTCGGCGCAACGCTGGGTGACGGTTGCGGCGGCCAGGGTTGTTCGCGCAGATTGTCGAAGCCGGGCAGACGCACAAACGCGGCGTAGGCCGAAAGATCGAGCGGGCCGGGAATCTTGTAGATGCCGTCGTCGCGCACATGCACCGCCCGGCGCAGGAAGCTCAACAGGCCGGCCGACGCAGTGTTGGCAACCTCGAGGCGGACGCAGGCGCTTTGTTTGCGGGCCTGCAACACCTCGCGCATCTGCGAGAGCAGGTCGCCGGCAAGATCTTCGCGGGCGGCGAGATCAGCGTTGCGCGTAATGCGAAACGGCGTGCACTCCGTGACGGTTTGCCCGGCGAACAACCGGTCGCCGAACGCCGCGATGACGTTCTCGAGTAAGACGTACTCGTGACCTTCCGCCGCAGGCACGGTGATGAATCGCGGGAGTTGCTTGGGCAATGTGACGACGGCGAATCGGGCTTTGCGCGGCGCGCTCGGATCGGGGGCCAGCCGGACGGCGAGGTTGAGGCCGAGGCCGCGCAGGAGCGGGAACTCGTTTGGCGACGGGACGGCGACGGGCGCGAGGACGGGATACAACTCATCCTCGAACAAGCGCTCGACGGATTCGCGCTGTGCCGGGTTCAGGTGGGCCACCGGTAATCGCCGGATGCCGGCGTGGTTCATGAGCACTTCGAGTTCGCTCGAGAGACAACCGTATTGGTCGCGAACGATTTCGCGGACCCGGCGGCTGATGGTCGCCAGTTGCCGGGCGGTGGTGTGGCCGGCGGGATCGAAATGGCTCTTGCCTTCGGCGAGCAGATGCTGCAGTCCGCCGACGCGAACCATGAAGAATTCGTCGAGGTTGGAACTGGTGATGGCGAGGAATTTTAGCCGGTCGAGCAACGGGACCGCGGGATCCATCGCCTCCTGCAGGACGCGCCGGTTGAACTCAAGCCAGCTCAGCTCGCGATTGAAAAATTCGGGCTCGCGATGGCCGGTCTTAGCCACGGTCAGTCTCCCCGGCCGCCGTGCGGGTGGCGCGCAGCAGCACCGGCATGCCGTACACTTCCTCGAACATGCTGCCCTTTTCCTTGAGCGCGATGCGTTCGAGAGTGAGGTCCTGCGTGCCGTGGATCGTGATGACGAACTGGCCTTTCTCGCGTCCGAAACTCAGTTCACGCAACTGTGGCAAGTGCGATCGCTCCAATCCATCAGCGACGCGCAGGATCGCGGCCATCTTCACGACCGCGATGCGACCTTCCCGGTCGAGCGACTGGAATTCCTCGTGATATGGCCGGGGTGTGGCGCGGCGATGATACCGGGCCACGAGCGCGATGAGGGTGGTGTCCTTGCGGTTGAGACCGAATAAATCGCTGTTGAGGATCAGATACATCGAATGCTTGTGATGGCTGCGGTCGCTGATGAACCCGCCGATTTCGTGGAGCAACGCGGCAATGCGCAGCAACAGCTCGTAGCGATTGTCGAGTTGATGCTCGGGCTGAAGTTCCCGGAACAACTGGACGCACATGGCAGCGACGTGTTCGGCGTGCCGGCGGTCGATCTGATACTTCTCGGCGAGCGTCGTGGCGGAGTGGGCGGCCTGCGTCGCGAACTCGTCCGTCCACGCGCCGACGGCGGCCATCTCTTCAATCAGGCCGTCGCGCAGGCTGGCTTTTGGGACGAGGATGTTCTTCACGTCAAACATCCGCGCGATCTGCACGTAGGCCAGCAACGCCGCACCGAGCGTTTCGGCTTCCTGATACGGAATCCGGTATTTGCGGACGAGGTCATCGACGGACATCACGGCAAGTTTGTCGGCCAGCGCCGTGAACGGTTTGAAATCGAGCACGTCCATGCGTTTGCTGGCCCACAGCGGCGAGAGCAACGAAGCGGCAAACTGTGCGTCTCCGGACACGGCCACGAGCGACGCGGCGCGTTTGATCGGGACGGTGCGATGGAGTTGCTCGACAGTGCGGCGGATGTGTTGGTCGAGCACGGCACGGACGCGGGCGGCCGGGGCGCGATAGGTTTCGAGGGTCTCGCGGATGCGGAGCGAACCGAGCCGGTAGCTGTTGGCGAACGTGACGCGACCTTCCTGCACGAGCAACAACTCGGTGCTGCCGCCGCCGAGATCGACGATGAGTGCGTCGCCTTCCCGGAGATACGGTTCCTCTTTCAGCGCGTCCTGGATCGCGATGTAGGTGAGACGATTCTCCTCGGCGCCTTCGATGGGCTCGATGTTGATCTCGGTGGCCATGTAAATCCGGTCGAGAAACTGATCGCGGTTGTCCGCTTCGCGCACGGCGCTCGTCGCGACCGCGCGAATCTGATCGGGGTGCGTGACGCCGTACTCCGCCATGATGCGCCGGAACCCTTTGAGAATCTTGACGCACTCCTCGACCGTTCCCGGCTGGATTCGGCCGCCGGTAAAAGTGTCTTTGCCGAGAGGCACAGCTTGCTGCAACGATTCGAGGGTGCGGACATGGCCGGCCGTGTTGATCTCCGCGATGCGCAGCCGGATCGCGCTGGCGCCGATGTCGATGACGGCAACGGTACGCGCGGGTTGGACGGGATCGCTCATACACTGTCGGCTACGAGCGCGGCGGCGCCGAGCACGCCGGCTTCGTCGGCGAGTTTGGCCGGCACGACTTTGAGGTGTTGCGTGTAGGGTTTCATCGCCTGGCGCTTGATCGCGGCGCGGATTTCCTTCAAGTACAACCCCGGCATGGCTTCCATCAATCCACCGCCGAGCACAACGACGTCCGGTGCGAGAAGATTGACGACGCTGGCGACGGCGATGCCGAGGTCTTTCGCCGCATGACGCACGATCGCCTCGACCGCGGCGTCACCTTCCCGGATCGCGGCGGCCAACGCGCCGCTGCGAATCGAGGCGAGATCGGTGCCGGCCAGTTCCATCAAGTGGGGCGTCTGGCCCCGGTAGGCGGCTTCAGCGGCTTCGGCGGAGATGGCGAGCCGGCTGGCGACGGTTTCGAGGCAACCCCGCCGGCCGCAACCGCAGAGCCGGCCTTTCGGCTGCATGTGAATGTGGCCAATCTCCATGCAGGAGTTGACGCGACCGCGAATGAGTTGGCCGTCGTAGATGCAGGCGCCACCGATGCCCGTGCCCGGGAATACACCGAGCACGCAACGCGCGCCCCGGCCGGCGCCGAAGCGATACTCGCCGTAGGCGCCGGCATCCACGTCGTTGACGATGAGGGCCCGGCAACCGAAAGTGCGCTCGAGTTCCTTTTTCAACGGCACGTTGCGCCAGCCGAGATTCGGCGCTTGCAACACAACACCGCGATCGAGGTCGAGCACGCCGGGACAACCGACGCCGATGCCGCCGAGTTTGCGGTGGTCGATGTGCGCGGTCTGCAATGCCTCTTCGATGGTCTCGGCGATGCGTCTGATGCCGGAGCGCGCGCCCTTGCCGTCCTTGGTTTTCTTGCGGCGCGTGGCGATGATGTTGAAGTTCTTGTCGAAGACAGCGGCCATCATCTTGGTGCCGCCGAGGTCGAAGCCGACCCAGTACCGGTTTTTCGAAGCGCGTGCCATGCGGACGATCCTCCGTGCGGGCCGCCCCTCGCCGGGCGGCCACGGCGCGACATTCTACTCGTGTTGGTGGCGAATGTCGCGCGCTTCGTACAGAAAGACGATGTCCTCGGCGATGTTGGTGGCGTGGTCGCCGATGCGTTCGAGGTTGTGCGCGACGCTCATCAAATTCAGGCAACGGGTGATCGTGTGCGGGTCTTCGATCATGAAACTGGTGAGTTCCCGGTGGAGTTGCCGGTTGAGATTGTCCACTTCGTTGTCGCGGGTGATGATCTGCCGGGCCACGTCGGGTTTCTCGTACACGAACGCGTCGAGCGCATCGCGGATCATGCCCCGGCCAATCTCGGCCATGTGCGGGATGTCCACGTACGGTTTCAACTGCGGCTCCTTGTTCAATTCCTCGACCCGGTGGGCGATGTTCACGGCCTGGTCGCCGATCCGTTCCAAGTCGGTGGAGATCTTTGTCGCCATCATGATGAACCGGAGATCCTTGGCTTTTGGTTGCCGGAGCGCGATGAGCTGGATGGCCCGGTCATCGATCTCGATTTGGAGATGATCGAGTTCGTCGTCGTCCTTGTCGATCTGGCCGGCCAAGGCGTCGTCGCGTTGCACAAGGGCTTTGAGGGCGCGGGCGAGGCTTTGCTCGGCCAGCGACGACATCCGTAGCAACAATTCTTTGAGTTCTGAAAGCTCCTGATCGAAATGCAGTTCCATGCTCAGCCAAATCTCCCGGTGATATAGTCTTCCGTCTGTTTGTTGCTGGGGTTGGTGAAAATCTTCGTCGTCGCGTCGAACTCCACCAACCGGCCGAGATAGAAAAACGCCGTGTAATCGCTACAGCGCGTGGCCTGTTGCATGTTGTGGGTCACGATGATGATGGTGTAATATTTTTCGAGGTCCTGAATCAATTCCTCGATTTTCGCCGTTGCCGTCGGGTCGAGCGCGCTGCAAGGCTCATCCATCAACACGATCTCCGGCTCGACGGCGATGGCGCGCGCAATGCAGAGCCGCTGCTGCTGGCCGCCGGAGAGCATGAGTGCGGATTCGCTCAGCCGGTCCTTCACCTCGTCCCACAACGCGGCCTTGCGCAGGCTGTTCTCGACGCAGCCGGCCAATTCTGTTTTGTCTGACATTCCTTGAATCCGCAAGCCGTAGGCCGCGTTGTCGAAAATGGATTTCGGAAACGGGTTTGACTTCTGAAAGACCATGCCGACCCGCTTGCGCAACTCAATCACGTCCACCTCGGGCGCATAAATGTCCTGGCCGTCCATCGTGAGTTGGCCCTCGAGGCGAGTGTGATCAATCAAATCGTTCATGCGATTGAGGCAGCGCAGCAACGTGCTCTTGCCGCAGCCGCTCGGGCCGATGAACGCCGTCGTGCGGTGTGGCACGATGTTGACGGTGACGTCGAACAACGCCTGCTTTGGCCCGTACCAGAAGTTCAGGCTATTGATCTGGATGATCGGTTTGTCCATCGGCTTATCCATGGGCCAGCCGTAATCGCGCCCGCATCTTCGCGCGAACGACGATGGCGAGCAAGTTCAATAGGAACGTTAGAGCGACCAGCACCAGCACGGTGCCGAACAGAATCGGCTTGGTGCGTTCGATGTCAGGCGATTGCGTCGAAAGCACGAATATGTGGTACCCCAGTTCCATGAATTGATCGGTCAAGTTCGTCGGTAAGTGCGCGAGATAGTACGCCGCGCCGGTAAACATGATCGGCGCGACCTCGCCGGCGCCGCGGCTCACAGCCAGAATCCCGCCCGTCAACACGCCCGGCAACGCTTGCGGCAGCACGATGCGCCAGATTGTTTTCAGTTTCGTCGCGCCCAACGCCAAGCTCGCCTCGCGCAAACCTTTGGGCACCGCCTTCAAGGCCTCTTCGGTGGCCACGATCACGACCGGCATCGTCAGCACCGCCATCGTCGCGGCGGCCCAGAGGATCGTCGGCTTGCCAAAGTGCAACGCGCCGTCATAAAGCGCCTTGTCGATCCCGCCGCCGACGAATTGCACGAAGAAGCCGAGGCCGAACAAGCCGAACACGATACTCGGCACACCGGCCAGGTTGTTGATCGCGCCGCGAATCACGCGCGTGATGGCCCTGTCTTCCCGGGCGTACTCGGTCAGGTAAATCGCGGTGATCACGCCGACCGGCACGACGCCAATCGTCATCAACAGCACGAGGGCCACCGTGCCGAAAATCATCGGGAAGATGCCGGCCCGGTGCGCGTCGAACATGCCTTCCTCCGTCCCGCCGAAGATGAACCGCAACGACACTTGCGCCGCGCCGTTCCACGCGATGTTGCCGACAATGATGACGACCATGGCGACGATGACGGCCGTGGCCAGTCCCGTTGCCCCGGTAAAGAACAGCGACTGCCAATCGCGTTGTTTGCGTTGCAGCAACATATCAGCCCCGGCCCTCCAAACGCGCCTTCAACCGGTGCACCACGAGTTCGCCGACGAGGTTGGCGATGAATGTCACGACAAACAACAGCGCGCCGATCAAAAACAGAATCCGGTAATGGTCGCCGCCAAACACGACTTCCGCCAATTCGGCGGCAATCGTCGCCGTCATTGTCCGGCACGAATCGAAAATCGAGGCCGAGACGATGGTGGCGTTCCCGGATGCCATGAGCACGATCATCGTTTCGCCGATGGCCCGGCCAAAGCCGAGCACACACGCCGCAAACACTCCGGGGATCGCGGCCGGCAGCACAATCTGCCACGCGACCTGCCACCGCGACGCCCCGAGCGCCAATGCCGCCTGCGCGTAGGAGCGCGGCACGCTGGTCAACGCGTCCTCGGAAATCGTGAACACAATCGGGATCACCGCCAGTCCCAACGCGACGCCGGCAACAAAGACGTTCAGCCGGGAATGATAGCCGCAGAGCACCTGCAAGACCGTCGCCAAGACGATCAGCGCAAAAAATCCCAGCACGACGGACGGAATACCGGAAAGAAGTTCGATGGCCGGTTTGATAACCTCGCGCCATTTCGGATGCGCCAGTTGCGACACGTAGATGGCCGCGCCCACGCCGAGCGGCACGGACACCAGCAGCGCCACCAGTGTCGCCTTCAGGCTGCCGAGGATCAGCGGCACAAGATTGTACTTGGGAATTTCGCTGACCGGTTGCCAGATGTATTCGGCCTTGTCATATCCGAACCACTGATGCGGGCGGAACATCATCCCCCACGACGCGGCGTTAATGCCCGCATCGGGATTGACGTTCTGCTGCAACTCCTCGGCTTTCAACTCCACGAGCGTGCGCACGGTGTCGGCATCGTACGATTTGAGTTCGGTCTCATTGACCCCGATGTATTGGGCCAGTTGATCGGCCGACAACTGCGGAATATCGGCGGCGGCAATCGGTTTCTGGGCGCGGGCGCTGTTGGTCTTGCCGAGAATGACCGGCAACGCTTCGCGTCCGACGAAGGCGAAGATCAAGAAGATCATCACGATCGCCGACAGGGAAACGACGAAGATCGCCCGCTCAAGAAACCACTCGGCCCAACGCCGGCGGGAGGTTCGCCGGCGTTGGGCCCTGGGGAGAACGGCAGTGGTCGTTGGCGGAGTTTCGATCACCGGAGATTCTTCGGCAGCGGATAGTAACCGACTTCTTTCACGACCGCCTGGCCTTCATCGCTCGTGCACCACGTGATGTAGTCGGCCACTGCGCCGCTGTCCTTGGCCGGGTCCAGGTAGTTGAACAGATACCGGGCGACCGGGTACTTGCCGGACAACACATTTTCCTCCGTCGGCTCAATCGCTTCACTACCGTCGGTCTTGCTTACTGGCAAGTGCTTGACGCCTTCGCCGTAGGCGATGCCGCCGTAGCCGATGCCGAGCTTGTCCTTGGCCACGCCCTGAATCACCGCGGCCGTGCCGGGCATGGTCTTGGTGGCCGGCGCGAAGTCCTTTTTCGCGAGCACGTGTTCCTTAAAGAATTCGTAGGTGCCGGAGCTGTTCTCGCGGCCATAGAGCGAGATCTCTGCGTCCGGGCCGCCAACATCCCTCCAGTTGGTGATCTTGCCGGTAAAGATCGCCTCCAACTGCGGGATGCTGAGCTGTTTGATCGGGTTGCTGTCGTGGACGTAGACCGCCAGGCCGTCCATGCAAGTCTTGTATTCGTGCGGACGGGACTTGAACTTTTTCACAAAGTCCGCGACTTCGGCGGGCTTCATCGGGCGCGACGAATTGCAGATGTCAGTCGTGCCGTTCAAGAGCGCGGCGATGCCGGTGCCTGAGCCGCCGCCGGTCACCTGCACGGTCGTGCTGGGCTTTTTCTTCATGTAGGTCTCGGCCCATTTCTGGCCTAGAATGACCATCGTGTCGGAACCTTTGACGGTGATGTTGTCGGCTCGAGCGGACATGCCGCCGGCCAGTACAACCGCGGTGACGACAGAAGCGAGGAGGTGAAGTTTCATGATTGATGCAATCTCCATTTTTAGTTTAGTCGATCTTTGTTACGGTTACGTTACGAATCGTTGTCCGCCCCGTGACATTGGGGAGTCGCCCCGGCGCCCATAACCCCTGCGCCGGGGCGATAGGAGGACGGTTTAGAACTTCACGACAGTGTCCAGTTGCAGCCGAAGCAAATCTTCCCCGGCGGTGCCGCGTGTCCGGTGAGCGCCGGCGGAACTGCCGCGAGCGCTGATCTTCTCGGTCAGGAAAAGCGTGGCGCTCAGTTGCCACCAATCCTGCACGTTGTAGCTTGCCTTCATGATGTGACCTTTCCGGTCGGTGCCGCCGAGGCCCCAGTCGGAGTCCGTCACGGCGTCCCACGTCGCGTCGGCTTCGAGATACTTGTACTGATACGCGACCTGCCACTCGCCTTTCTTCTTGATCGCGCCGAACGCAATCTGACCGGAGTATCCTTCGGTCTGATCGGGAGCGGTCGCGCTCTCGGCGCCGGTCAGCGTCTCGTACGTGCCCGCCAAGTTCTGGATGTATTCGCCGCTCAACGTGAACGCGCACGGCGTACCGAGGAACGGCTGCTCGCGCGGCGTCCAGACGAGTTCACCGCGCCCGGTCAGCTCGCGGAAGTCGGCGAGATACGTGCGCGCGCCGGCAATGTTCGCCAGCGATGTCGAGTTGCCGCGATTCGGCGAGGTGGACTGGAAACCGTTGGCAATGGCGGTGACGTTCGTCGTGCCGGGCTGCTCCGAGGTGACGACGCCGAGCAAACCGAGGCCGTGCGTCATCGAGTAGCCGCCGGCCAGCGTGGCTTTCAGCACCGGATTCTTCGGCGTGCGGCCAAAGCTTGCTTCGAGGCCGGCTTGGAATTCCAGCAGATATGGATCGTTGGCGTCGGCGCCGGCTTCCTCGAGGAGGAACTGGCCGAAGTTGGCGAACAGCTTATGCCGTTGGTCGGGGCCGAACTTGAAGACGATCTTCTCGGCGATGCCTTCGGGCGTCACGTCACCGTCATACTGCATCGGCGACGAGAAGGCCGGTTGCCAGACCGGGTTCTTAATCTTGCCGGCCGACACGCTGATCCAATCCCAGCCGGGCGGCTGGATCGTCAGGTAGGCGAGATCGATGCGGAATTCTTTTCGGCTGAACGAGTCGGACAACGTCTGGTTTGTGCTGACCGGGTCCTCGCCTCCCGACACGATACGCACGCCAACGGTCGCATACTCTTTGAACTTTGTCTCGATCCCGAGGCGCAGCCGGTAGCGGAACCGCCACCGGTCATTCTGCGCGTTGGCGGCGCTGCCCTGGTCGGAGTTGTCGAAGAGCTCGCCGCGCAGCCGGAAGTCGCTCGACCATTTCATCTCGTCGATCCAACCGGCGACTTTCGTCTTGGTGTAGAGTTCGACGGTCTGTGCGTTCTCGGTATCGAGTTGTTCGCGCACTTGATTCGCTTCGCGCTGATTGATGATGCCCTTGCGGACGAGCAGGTCGAGCACCGCATCCTCCGCGCGCACTTGGGCGATGGTTGTCAGGCCAATGGCTGCGACCAACAGAGACTTGAGTTTCATCGCACGAGTCTGGCCGGATTCGACGACGAACGAAGGGCGGGATTGTTACGTCTTAGTAACGTTCAATCGCGAGGCAGCGTGAAATAGAAGCGACTGCCGGTTTCGAGTTCACTCTCGGCCCAGACGCGGCCGCCGTGGGCTTGGACGAGGTGTTTGACGATGGACAGCCCGAGGCCGGTTCCGCCGAGTTCCCGGCTGCGCGCCTTGTCGGCGCGGTAGAACCGCTCGAACACGTGTGGCAGATGTTCCGGCGCGATGCCGGGGCCGTTGTCGGCCACGCAGACTTCGATCTCGCCGGCTTTCGCCGTGGCGCTCACCGTGACGCGGCCGCCCGGCTGCGTGTATTTCACCGCGTTGTCGAGCAGGTTGAACAAGACCTGGTGCAGCCGCTGCGCGTCGGCCCGCAGGGCCGGCACACCAGACGAAATCTGGATCGCGATGTCGATCTCCCTTCGCTGCGCTGTTTGCCGGAGTTCTTCGGCCACTTCGCGAGCAAGTTGTTCGAGCGAAACATCGGACAAGCTCAATCGCGCCTGCTGCGATTCGAGCGCGGAGATCGTCAGCAGATCGCCGATCAACGCTTCGAGCCGCTGGGCGTGTTTCTGCGTCGTCAGCAAAAACTGGCGCGCGGTGGCCGGATCGGTGGGCTGTTCTTCGAGGAGGGTTTCGATGTAGCCCTTGATGATCGAGAGCGGGGTGCGCAGTTCGTGGCTGACGTTCGCCACGAATTCCTTGCGGACGTTTTCGAGTTGCTTGATGCGCGTGATGTCGTGGAAGACCACGACGGCCCCGGCGTGGTCCGGCAACATCGTCGCGGTGACAAGGAACACGCGTTCGTCGGGCTGCAGAAACGTCAACTCGCGCGCGGCCGGCGCGCGGATCAATTCGGCCAAACCCACGTGGCGGAACGCCTCCAGTGCGGTCTTGCCGAGGACGTCGTCGGTTAGTTGGAACTGCCGGCGCAACGTCTGATTGGCGAGGCGGATCTTGGCGGCGGCATCCACGACGAGCACGCCTTCGCTCATGCTGGCTAGTGTCGCGTTGAGCTCGGCTTTTTCCGAGGCGAGTTCGCCGAGGCGCTGTTCGAGTTGCCGGCTCATCTGATTGAGCGCCGCGCCGAGTTCGCGTAATTCCGGTCCGCCCGCTTCGGGGGCACGCCGGCCGAAATCTCCGGCCGCCACGCACACAGCCATCCTGCGCATCCCCTCGATGGGCCGCGTGAGCCGGCGGGACAACCAGAACACGACCGGCAGGGCGGCCGCAAACACGACCAGACTCGCAAACGCGACGATGTCGCGCGCCCGTTTCGTTGTGCCGGCCACCTCGTGCAACGGCAGGGCGACGCGTACGAAACCGCCGCCGTCGAGTCGCGCGGCCATGTACATCAGATCCACGCCGATCGTCTCGCTGTGACGAGTGGCGCTGCCGGTGCCGGTACGCTGGGCTTCCCGCACTTCCGGGCGGTCCAAGTGATTCGCAATGCCGGCCAGCTCGGTGGCCGGCTTGTCGGATTCACCGATGACGGTGCCGTCGGCGGTCATGACGGTGACGCGGAGGCCGGTTTGTTGGGCGAGCCGGTGGGCTGTGTCGTTGATTGCGGCGGCCGGTGTTTGGGCCATGGCTGCCTGCGCCAACAGCGCATCGCGGCGCAAATCATCGTGGATGCGGGCCACGAGAAATGGCGGCAGAGTGAGGTCGAGCGCGACGTTGACGACCACCAGCAACGCGACGAGCAACGCGGCCAAGCCGCCGAACCATTTCCAAGGCAGTGAAAGTTTCACGGGAACGCGAGGAGACGATAGGCAGGATGCGGCAAAAAGTGGAGCAATTTGTTGCGTTTCGGTGACGAATTGGTTACACAGAAGCCGGCGAGGGAGGGTCCATGCTCAGACGATTGATTCCACAGGAATACGATTTTTTCGATTACTTCAACCAAGCCGCCGACCACGCGGTCACGGCGGCAAGACTGATGTTGAAGCTGACGGAGAATTTTGCCGATGCCGACCCGATCGCCCGTCAACTGAATGAGGTCGAGCACGCGTGCGACGATGTCGCGCACACGACGATGGATCACCTGAACAAATCGTTCATCACACCGTTGGACCGGGAAGACATTCACGCGATCATCCTCCGCATTGACGATGTCGTGGATCTCACGAACGCGGCGGCCGGGCGGATGACATTTTTCGGGATCGAGAAGCCAACACCCCACGCGATCAACATGGCGAAACAAATCCTGCGCGGCTCCGAAAAACTGGCCGAAGCGGTGCGCGGGATGCGGTCGGCGAAGAACTACGAGCAGGTCATGCGCGACTGCATTGCGATCCACGAGGTCGAGAATGCCGGCGACGATATTCTGCACGATGCGCTGGCCGAATTGTTCAAGACCGAGAAGGATGCCATTCAGGTCATCAAATGGAAGGACATCTACGAGACGATGGAGGCGGTGACCGACCGGCTCGAAGACGTCGCCAACGTGATGCAGGGCGTCATCGTCAAGATGAGCTGACATGGATGCGTTCCTGCGCGATCTGTCGCTGATCCTGCAGCACCCGTACATCGCGCTGATTTTCTTGGTCGCGCTGGCGTTTGATTTTATCAACGGCTTCCACGACGCCGCCAACTCCATTGCCACGATCGTCGGCACGCGCGTGTTGCGGCCGTTTCAGGCGGTGTGCTGGGCGGCGTGGTGGAATTTCGCCGCGGCGTGGTTCTTCGGCGTGCACGTCGCCAATGCCGTTGCCAAATGGGTGCATGCCGACTTCGTGACCACGGAAGTCATCTTTGCCGGGCTGATTGGCGCGATTGTCTGGAACTTGTTCACGTGGTTTGTCGGGTTGCCGTCGAGTTCATCGCATGCGTTGCTCGGCGGTTTTGGCGGCGCGGCCATCATGCATGCCGGCCAGTGGAGCGGCGTGCTCTACGTCGAGAAAGTCAAAGCCACGATTCAATTCATTGTCATCGCGCCGTTGATTGGGCTGGTGCTGGGGCTGGTGTTCGTGGCGGTGTTGATGTGGTTGTTCCGGCGCGCGTCGCCGAACAAAGTGGATCGTTCGTTTCGCATTGCCCAACTGGCTTCGGCCGCGGCCTACAGTTTGGGGCACGGCACGAACGACGCGCAGAAGACGATGGGGATCATTGCCGCGTTGTTGTACGCGAGCATCTGGAAGGATCAACAGGCGGCTTTCTCGGCCGGCAAGGCAGAGTTTCCGTTTTGGATCGTCCTGGTGTGCCACCTCGCCATTGGTCTCGGCACGATGGCCGGCGGCTGGCGCATTGTGAAAACGATGGGCATGCGCATCACCAAACTGCGACCGTTTGACGGCGCGTGCGCCGAACTCGCGGCCGCAACCTCACTCTTCACTTCGGCGGCGATGGGCATCCCGGTCAGCACGACCCACACGATTACCGGGGCGATCGTTGGCGTCGGGTCGGTGCATCGCATGTCCGCCGTGCGCTGGGGCGTAGCGCGACAGGTTGTCTGGGCGTGGATCCTGACGATTCCCTGCTCGGGACTTGTGGCGGTCGGCGTGTACTGGCTGCTCGCGCGGCTGCGCGGTTAATTCGGATCGGCAAACCGGTAGCCGACGCCGCGCACGGTCTCGATGCTGTCGGCGGACTTACCGAGTTTCTCGCGCAACCGGCGCACGTGCGTGTCCACCGTGCGCGTGTCCACGTCGCCTTCGTAGCCCCACACGTCGGTCAGCAGCCGGTCGCGCGACTGCACGCGCCCGCGCCGCTCCATCAACGTCACCAGCAGCTTGAACTCCGTCGCGGTCAACTCGACCGGCTTGCCCTTCACGCGGGCTTCGTGCTTCGCAATATCCACATCCACGTCGCCAAACTTGATGACTTCGGCCGGCGTGCGCTTGCCGGATGCGCGTTCGAGGATCTTCTTCACACGCAGCACAACCTCGCGCGGACTAAACGGCTTGGTCACGTAGTCCTCCGCGCCGAGTTCGAGGCCGACGACCCGGTCCACCTCTTCGGCTTTCGCGGTCAACATGAGGACCGGGATGTGTGCCGTTTTGGGGTCGGCATCGAGTGCCTTGCAGACCTCGGTGCCATCGAGTTGCGGCAGCATCAGGTCGAGGATAACGAGCGCCGGCAAGAGATCGCGCGCCTTTTGCAGCGCGGCGGCGCCACCTCGCGCCGTCACCGTGCGGTAGCCGGCTTTCTGAAGGTTGTACACCAACAGGTCGACGACATCCGCTTCATCGTCCACAATCAGAATTGTCTCTGGCATGGCGGCACGCTGTAACAAACCGGTCACGACCGCGCGGCGCGCACGTTACGAATTGGTGACGGCGCCTTCGCTGGCGCTCGACACCAGCTTGGCGTACTTGGCCAGCGCGCCCGTCGCATACCGGGGCTTCGGCGCTTTCCATTGCATCAGCCGAGATTTGATCTCCGCATCGCTCAATTCCACATCGAGCCGACGCTTCGCCACGTCAAAATTGATGATGTCTCCGTCGGCCAGCGCCGCAATCGGTCCGCCCTTCGACGCCTCGGGCGCGACGTGGCCGGCCGTGAAACCGTACGTCGCACCGGAAAACCGTCCGTCCGTCATCAGCGCAACCTGATCGCTGATGCCCTGACCGACGATGGCCGCCGTGACCGCCAACATCTCGCGCATTCCCGGCCCGCCGTGCGGGCCTTCATACCGGATGACGACTACGTCGCCGGGCTTGATTTGTTTTGCCTGCACGGCTGCGAACGCGTCCTCTTCACAGTCGAACACTCTGGCCGGGCCGCGATGCAACGTGCGCTTGTGGCCGACGACCTTCAACACGCAACCTTCCGGCGCGAGATTGCCTTTCAAGATGACCAGCCCGCCGGTCGGCTTGATCGGATCGGACAGCGGGCGAATGACCGGCTGGCCCGGTGTTTCCTTCGCCGCGCGCGCTTCCTCGCCAATCGTCTTGCCGGAAACGGTCATCTCGTCCGCGTTGAGTAGTCCGGCCTCGAGCAATCGTTTCGCGATGACGGCCGTGCCGCCGGCCGCGTAGGTGTCCGTCGCGACGAACTTGCCGCCCGGCTTCAAATCCGCGAGCAACGGCGTCTTGGCGCTGACGCGGTCGAAATCGTCAATCGAGAGAGCCACGCCGGCTTCGCGGGCAATGGCGAGCAGATGCAACACGAGATTCGTGGAACCACCGGACATCACGCCGGCCGCGATGGCGTTCTCCAGCGATTTGCGCGTGATGACCTTGCGCGGCGTGAGATTGCGCTTCAGCAATTCGACGATTTGCTTGCCGGTCTCGAACGCGACCTGATCTTTCATCGGGTGCTCGGCCGGCACGCTGTTGGCACCCATCAACGAAATGCCGAGCATCTCCGTCGCCATGGACATCGTGTTCGCAGTGAATTGTCCACCGCACGCGCCCATGCCGGGGCAGGCGGCGATTTCGAGGTCGCGCAAATCTTCCGCGCTGATCTTGCCGGCCGCGCAGGCGCCGACGCCTTCAAACACGTCTTGAATCGTCACATCTTTGCCGTGCCACTTGCCGGGCGCGATGGAACCACCATAGAGCATCAAGCCCGGCAGGTCCAGCCGCGCCAGCGCCATCACGGTGCCGGGAATCGTCTTGTCGCAGCCGGACAGCGCGACGACGCCGTCGAACAGATAACCGCGGGCGAAAAGCTCAATCGAATCGGCTACGATCTCCCGGCTGATGAGCGAGCACTTCATTCCTTCGGTGCCCATCGAGATGCCATCGGAAATCGCGATGGTGTTGCATTCGAGCGGTACGCCGCCGGCCGCGCGCACGCCTTCTTTGATCTTGGCGGCGAGGCGACGCAAATGCGCATTGCACGGCATCGCGTCGGTCCACGTGTTGGCGACGGCGACGAGCGGTTTATTGTGCAAATCGTCGTCGCTCAATCCAACCGACCGGAAATAGGAGCGAGCAGCGGCGCGGCCGAGTCCGTCGGTGACGGTAGCGGAACGATGCTTGAGAGACTTCAAGTCCATAGGACGTTTCTATCAAAGCTTGAAGGTGTGGGGAAGCAATTCTGAAAGCTGATGGACGCGGACGCGGCGTGGATTTCGTGAGTCGCCGCAGATGACGATCATATCGCCAAACTCAGCGAGCACTTGCCGGCACGCGCCGCACGGACTGAGCGCCGCGCTGGGTGCAACGACAGCAATGGCCTTGAATTTCCGGTGACCTTCGCTGACCGCCTTGAACACGGCGGTGCGCTCGGCGCAATTGGTGAGACCGTAGCTCGTGTTCTCGACATTGCAGCCGGTAAAGACTTTGCCTCCGGCCGTCAGCAACGCCGCGCCGACGTGAAACTTCGAGTACGGCGCGTGGGCGCGTTTCTGGGCGCGTTTCGCGGCGGCGAGAAGTTTCCGGTAATCCTTCACAGCATCCCAATGAATTCCGCGAGAAGTTTGCCGAGTTTGTCCTGCGTGGCCTTGCCGACTTCGAGAACTTCATCGTGCGAGAGTTTTTTGTTCGTGATACCGGCCGCAAGGTTCGTGATGCAGGAGATGCCGGCGACTTCGATGTTGTGATACCGGGCGACGATGACTTCCGGCACGGTGCTCATACCGACCGCATCGGCGCCAATCCACGCGAACGCTTTGATTTCGGCCGGCGTTTCGTAGCTCGGCCCGGTCGTGGCAAGATAAACGCCGCGCCAGACCGGCAACTGCAGTTTCTCGGCGGCGTCGTCGAGTTTCTCGCGCAACCGGGGCGAGTACGCCGTCGTCATGTCGATGAATTTCACGCCATTGCCGTTGACTCCGCCGATGAGCGGGTTGGTGCCCATGAAATTGATATGGTCCTCGATGACCATGAGGTCACCGGCTTTGTACTGCGGGTTGATGCCACCGGCCGCGTTGGTGACGATCAACGTTTTCACGCCGAGCGCGTCCACGACGTGCATCGGGTACGTGATCTCGGCCATCCCGCGGCCTTCGTAGAAATGAAAGCGGCCACTCAACACCATCAGCTTCTTGCTGGCCAAAGTGCCAAAGATCATCTGCCCGGCATGTCCTACGACCGTCGCCTTCGGGTAATGCGGAATGTCGCCGTAGGAAATCGTCACCGGATTGGCGACCGCCTTCGCCACCCCGCCGAGGCCGGAGCCGACAACCAGAGCGATTTCCGGTTTGAAGCTCCCAAGCTTCGATTCGATGAACTCCTTCGTTTCCTTCAATGTTGAAATCACTCGATTCTCTCCACAATCAGTTTCGGCGGCGTCGCTGGTGCCTCACCAAGCCGGTACGCCTGTTGAACCATCCGTTCCGCTTCCGTTGCGCGGCCGGCATCGTTGTAATGCATGACCATCAGCGGCTCACCGGCTTTTACGGCGTCGCCGATCTTCTTCGGATGCTCGAACCCGACGCCAAAATCCACTTTGTCGCTCGACACCCGTCGCCCGCCGCCCAGAGCGATCACCGCGTAGCCAATCTGGTCGCACTCGATCGCCTGCACGTAACCAGCCCTCGTTGCTGCGACCGGTCGTGTCTGCTTGGCCGTCGGCAATGTTCCCAACTTGCCTCCTTGCGCGGCGACCATCTGCTCGAACTTTTGCATCGCTTCGCCGTTCGCGAGTTTCTTTTGCATCAATTGCCGGGCATCCGCAACTGTTTTTGTCGTGCCGGCCATCACCAGCATCTCGGCGGCGAGCGCGAGCGTGACTTCCATCAAGTCGTCGGCCTTCGCTTTGCCGGCCATGACGTCGAGACATTCTTGAACTTCGAGTGCGTTGCCAATCTGCTCGCCGAGAGGCTGGTTCATGTCTGTCTGCAACGCGACGACCTTCTTGCCGTAACGCTTGCCGACCTCCGCCATCGCCCGGCCAAGTTCGAGTGAAGCTTCCCGGCTCCGCATGAACGCGCCGCTGCCCCACTTCACGTCGAGCACGAGACCATCCACGTTTTCCGCGAGTTTCTTTGACATGATGCTGGCGACAATCAACGGCAGACACGACACCGTCGCCGTCACGTCGCGCAACGCATACAATTTCTTGTCGGCCGGCGCGATCTCCGGTGTTGCGCCGATCATGCAGCAACCGACCTTCTCCGTGACACGCTGAAATTCTTCGAGCGACAAGCCGGTCCGAAAGCCGGCAATGCTTTCGAGCTTGTCGAGCGTACCGCCGGTCGGTCCGAGTCCTCGGCCCGAAATCATCGGCACCTTCACCCCGCAGGTTGCCACGAGTGGCGCAATGATCAGCGACGTCTTATCGCCGATGCCGCCGGTCGAATGTTTGTCCGCGTAGAAACTCCCGGCGGGCCACGGCACGACCTTGCCGGATTCGACCATGGCGCGCGTCAACCACATCGTCTCGTCGAAGTTCATGCCCTGAAAACAAATCGCCATCGCCAGGGCCGACATCTGATACTCCGGCAGCTCGCCCGAAGTGAACCCGGCAATGAAGAACCGAATCTCTTCCTCGGTCAGGGCGCGTCCGTCGCGCTTCTTCTGGATGACTTGTGCCGGCAGGAGCATGACGCTAGGCAGTTTGTCCCGAAGCGAGCAAAGGAGCAAACTTTTTGTAGAGCAACCGGAGTTTGTCGAGGTAGTACTCGATGTTCTCGTCCCGGCGCGCGGGATCGAAGTCGGCCACGAGTTTGCAGTTGTCGTACACGCTGACGCGCTTGCCGTCGCCGGTCACATAGTACGACACCTGGTCGCCCGGTTGGTACGCGCGACTGGACTTCAACGCGAGTTCGTATGCGGCGTTGCGATTCCGGGCGGATTTCGTGATTTTCTGCCGGTACGATTCGAGCGTGTCCTGCAACGTTTCCGTCTTCGACAGCATCTCGATCGGCCACTGGCCGCGCTCGATCTTCTGGCAATACTCCTCGTACAACGCCGGCACGCTGCGCCCTTCGCCGCGCAGCGCCAACGCCAGCATTTCTTCGACAAGCTGCCGCTGGAACTTTTCCAGCCCGCGTGACCGCAACGCCGAACCCGTCACGTGCAACTTGCCGGCGCCGTCGAGCAGCGCGTAGTTTTTCATCTTGTAGCTGAACATCGCCGGGAACTGGCCGTCGATCTCCACGTCCACGCCCGCCGGCAACGCGGTTTGCAGTTCCCGTTCAAGCGCCGCCGGCGCGTTGCCGGGCGGCGGAACGAAATACAGGCCGTCCGTGTCCACCTCGATCACGCGCGCGCCACGTTTCTTCAGCCACTCAAGCATCGTCGTCAACGTCTCGCGTCCCTTGGCCGTCACGCGTTCGGCTGCGTCGAAGTCCGCGAAGTGCGCCTGCGAGAACCCGAGGTAGCCGTAGAACGAGTTGATCAGGATCTTGAACGTCTGCTGCAACGCCTCCTCGCGTTGCCGTTTTGCTTCGAGGCGGAATTGCCGGAGATCGCGCAGCAGTGGCAGAAACAAATCCAACTCGTCGCCGCGCGGCTTGATGTCGAACGCCAGCATCAGCGACGGATACAACGATTGCACGTCGCAGTGCCACACGTTCTTGACGATGCCTTCGACGAAGCAATCCGTGTAGCCGCCGGCAAACGGTCGCGACTCGCCGAGGCCGGGCACCGCTTGTTGCTGGTGGAGATATTCGCGTAGCAACATCGCGTCGATTTTTGTCGCCGTCCCGCGCACCACGACGTCCTGGTAGCTGTACGGAAAAATCTGCGCTTGGACGAAGTAACTCGGACTGAGTCGTTCGCTGAGTGTGGCAACATCCGGCACTGCGAAATACTCCAGCACGGTGGCGAGATCGAAACTCTCCAGTTCGCGCGTCGCCACGTCGTAGAACAACGTCAGCAGAAACGTATCCACGATATGCCGGCCGTGAATCTCGAACTTCGGATATTGCACCTGACGCTCCGCGGCTTGCACACGTGACTGCCGGCAAATCATTGCCGAACCGTCGCGTCCGAGCTTGAGCGCATGCTTGCCGGCGATGCGCGGAAGAATGCTACGAAAGATGTCGTGACCCTCGATCACGTCGGGGTCGCGTTCGCGAATCGCCTCGACGAACTTTCCCGGCTTGTCGAACTCGGCACGCCACCCCCGGTTGTCGCCGCATTGGATCGTGCCATCCGGTGCGAGTTCGATTTGCAGCCGGTGCAGTTGATCGAACCGCATTCCCTTGAACAATGTCCGCCCGGTCGCCGTGAGGTATTGCTGGCCGGGATCGTTGAACGCGAGGAAATCCGCGCGGCTCAGAAAACTGCGCGCCTGCTGGAAGTCGCGCCACGAGGAGAATCGCGCCGCGCACTTGTAGTGACCGGCGCCGCGCAATTCCGTGTAGTTGACCTTGCCGGCAAAGCCCTGCAGAAACACCGGCTCCGGCAACCAGAGAAACGGCTCGAAGCTGGCCGTGCCGGCTTCGATGCGATCGCCGACGCGCCGGTACACCGTCACAGCGTCATCGCCGGTCGGTTCGACGGCGACGATGCCGGCGGTGGCATCGCGACCAAACAACACCGGATTCTCAGGCAACTTCACGCCGGCATTATACCAAAAAAACGAAACGGCCTGCCCCGACGCGTGTCGAGACAGGCCGCGAAAGAGTGCGGGCGTTACTTCAGATCAGTCCAGCAAAACAAAATCGCATACAGATTGCGACCGAGCGTGCACAGCGTACTCCAGACGCAGTGTAACGCGCCGCCGCTGCTGCTGCCCTGGATCGTGCCGCCGGCCTGGATCAAATCAATCTCGGCGGCGACCTGTTCCAGTTGGGCTTCGCTAAGTTGGGCGACGCGGGCGCGCGCTTGCTCCGGCGTCACGCCGAGCGCCTGCAACTGCTGGGCGATGGCTTGTTCGCCGAGAAATGCGTCCACCTTCTGCAGTGCGACGGATGCGCGGGAAGATTCTACCGATTCGACCGGCGCGGCGACGACGGCGCTGATCGCACTCACGGAAACGAGCGCAACGACTAGGAGAGCTTTCATCATGATTTCCTCCGAGGTTTCCCCGGCACTATAACGCGGCTGGCCGGCGAGACAAGCCAATTTTCTCCCGCACCCACGCCAGCTCGCGGCAGATGGTGTCCACGACCGGCCCGCGTAACGTGTACGTCTCGATGATAAAGGGAATGGAGGGATGGAGTGATGGAGGGATGGCGCGAAGGAAATCCTCAACGGCTGCTGAAGTCGAGTGTTCGGTGGAAAAGACCGGCAAATGATAGTGACACCGAAACTTCGAGAGACCGGTCGGCGGCGTGGCTGGCCAATCCAGCGAGAAAAAAGCGCGCTGACCGGCGGCGTTCACACCACAGACTTGGTGCAGGTAAATCGAGTCTTCGTAAAACGGCTCTAGTTTCGTCATTTCGGCGGCGTTGGAGACGTGAACCTTCGCGATGCGAATGCCGGCAGCGGTGAGTTGGCGGACGGATTCGCCGAGATTTTCGAATTGCACGAGTTGATGCGAGAGATCGAAGCAGACGCCCAGATGCGGTCGCAGCCGGTCGGGAACGAAGCGCTCGAAGAACTCGATGACCTCGCCGGTCGTCTCGACGCAGAGTCCGGGCTCGGGTTCGAGGGCGACAATGCAGTCTTGCCGGGCGGCGTGCTCGCCGGCTTTGAGGATGTTCGGCGCGACGGCATCCATCGTGACCGGCTTCAGCGCGCCGAACGGGACGCTGACGGAAAGCGACTCGGCGTCGATGGGCGCGAGTTGTTGCAGGAGGTCAACGCAGGCGTTGGTGAAGCGGAGCCGGGCCTCGGACTCGTGCCACGCCGGCAGATAGACGCGTTCCTTGACCGGCTCGCCGTGGAAAGCCGGCATGACGAAGCCGTTGACGGTGATGAGCGCGAGATCGTGCGTGTCGAGGAAGTATTTGAGTTTGGCGACCGCATCGCAGTCGCTCGACAGTTCGCGGACGATGCGCTCGGAGAATCGGAGTTCGATAGGGAACAGTTCGTCCGGGAAAACGCGGTCTTTGATGGCGAGGACGTCGCGTTCGAGAATCGGCCAAAGTTCCGCCAGCGAATCGTAGGCGAAGACGTTCAGCGCGTAGCCGACGGTGCGGGTTTGGCCGCCGGAGTTTGTGGCGCGAGCTTCTGGCATGTGGCGTTGAGGAATTCGATGGCGCGCCGGCAAACGTCGGGCGCGCGATGGCTGTCGCGGGAAAGTTCGACGTTGATGAGGCCGATGTATTTGTTGTCGGCGAGCACTTTCAGGATGGCTGTGAAATCGAGTTCGCCCTCGCCAAACATGAGATGCTCGTGTTTGCGGTTGCGGATGTCCTCGATGTGAATGTTGCGAATGAGGTTGGCGAACTTGCCGTACACTTGCCGGAACGGCGCGGTCTCGGTGCAGAACACGTGGCCGACATCGAGGGTGAGACCGAAGCGGGCGCTGGTGATGTGTTTCTTGAGGACTTCGAATTTCGCCATGTCGTCCACGAGCATGCCGGGTTCGGGCTCGAATGCGAGGACGACGCCGCGGCGTTTGGCGTGTTCGCCGAGGGCTTGGCAGCCGGTCACGAGCCAGTCCCACGCCTGATGTTCCGGTACGCCGGGCTCGGGGGCGCCGGACCAGAAGCTCATGCCCTCCGCGCCGAGTTCGGCGGCGATGTCCACCGCGCGGCGCAGAAACTCCAGCCGGATTTGCCGGCCGTCGGCGCTGACGAGCGTCGGGTAATGTTTCTTCTGCGGATGCAACAGATAGCGCGCGCCGGTCTCGACGACGACGCGCAGGTGAAGTTTCTCGAGGAGTTGCCGGAGTCGCACGAGATCGGCCGGCTCGACGCCGAACGGATTGCAGTGATGATTGTCCAACGTGAGGGCGACGCCCCGGTAACCGCAATCGGCGATGACCTCAAGCGCGTCGTCGAGCTTGTGATGCGCGAAACCGTTGGTGTTGTAGCCGAAACTCAGATTCATCTCGCCTGTCCCTAACGCCTACCGGCTCGATAAATAGCGTGAGTCTGCTAAATTTGCCAGACCAAATGAGAGTTCCACCGGTATTGTTCGTGGCGTTGGCGATGGCGTCGCTGGCCGCGACGTTCACGCCGCCGCCCGGCCGCGATGCCGGCGTGTTGAAAGACGCCGTGACGGTGCGCGAACCCGACCCCGCCCGCGCCGTACTTTACCAAGGGCGAGGCATCAAGCTGACCGAGCAAGGCAAACACGAGGCCGCCATCGAACAGTTCCGCCGCGCCGCGACGTACGACCCCGCCAACGCCGGCACCTACGTCAACATGGCGTACTGCTTCGACCGGCTGGGGCGATTCGAGGAAGCCATCACGGAATTGAAGAACGCCGAGAAACTCGACCCGAAAAACGCGATGATTTACGTCAACTGGGGCAACTCGCTCATCAACTCCCGCCGGTACGAAGAGGCCCTGACGCCGCTCGGGCGCGCCACCGAACTCGACCCGAGCAACCGTCTCGCGTACGTCAACCTCGCCGCCGCGCTTACCAAGCTCGGCCGGCCCAAGGACGCCGCCGAGAAACTCGGCAAAGCCGTCGCGATGGACTCCGACAACGCGCAACTGCAATTCAATCTCGCCGTGTTGCTCTCCGAGGCCGGCGAACCCCGCCGCGCCCTCACCGCCTACGAACGCGTCATTGCCCTCGAACCGAAAAACCTCTCGGCCTACTTCAACTGCGCCGCCCTCCACGAAAAACTCGGCGACCTCGACCTCGCCATCGAAAAGATTCGCACCGCGTCAGAAATCGAGCCCGACAACAACATGCTCCGCGAAATCCTCGGCCGCCTCCTCGCCGTCAAACGCCAGCAAGCTCCGAAGATTGAATCACCCGCCGCAGCAACGACGCACTAGCGGCACGAAATCGGTGGCCGTCATTTTTTCCGGAAGATCCACGTTGCCGGCGCAGACTGCCCAATCGCGCGGATTGTCGTCCACCCGGCCGTGCGAACCTTTGACCTGCGACGGATCGGTGCCGGTCGCGACGCGGAAGGTGCGAGCCATGCGCCGGTAGTCGAAGAACAACTCGCACGGGTCGTAGCCGGGCTTGCGATGGATGTCCACGGTGTAGGCGAACTCCGGCGCCTTCGCCCAGTCGTTCCACCAATAGTACGCGAACCATTTGTCGCGCGGCGCAACGGCGACCAACTCGCCGGCGCGCGGATGATGGATGGCCGTGAATTCGCAGCCGGCAAGTGCTTGCCGGGCCGCATCGCTCTTGCCGGGTTTGCAATAGATGTGTGCGATTTGATGGTCTACCATCGCGAAGGCGTCGCTCAATTCAAAATCGAGGTACTCCTTGCCAGCGATTTCACGGCAGCGCAACAGACCGGCGTCGCGCAGTTGCCGGTTGGGATAGAGCACGCCGGTTACCGGCATGAGCGAATACTCAGAGCACACAATGATCGTGGCGTCGTCAAACATCAACTCACCCACCAACGCATCGATCTCCCGCAACGTTTGCGGCTGATCAGGGCCGAGTTTCTGGGATGAGTAATCGAGGTGCGGTAAATACACGAGCATCAGGTTCGGTTTGTGGTTGCGCCACGTGTGCTGCGCGGCGCGGGCGATCCATTGACTCGATTCGAAGCCGGCGACCGGGCCCCAGTATTTCTGTAACTTGAAATTGCCAATGGCGCGCGCGAGTTCCTCGTAGTAACCGGCTGGCTTCGAGTAACACCATTGCACCAGGCCGGAATCGAGATGAAGCGGGCGGGGCGTGACGACGATGTCGGCGTTGATGAACATCGAGTTCTGCCAAAACAAGACGGCGGTCTTGCATCCCGGCAGCATGTCCCACAACCGGGGAGCTTGGACAAGCGATGCCGGCTGCTCCCAGAATTTCACGTCATGAGTGTCGCGGTCGAAATAACCGTTGGCGATGATGCCGTGTTCGCTCGGCGGCTTGCCGGTCAGCAGCGTGGCCTGCATCGAGCAGGTGACGGCCGGGAATGTCGGGCGCATCGGCCGCATCGTGAGCTTCGCGAGGTTCGGAATCAGCTCCGGCCGCTCGAAATGCCGGGGCGACAAGCCGACGACGTTGAGGATGACGACGTGTCGGTTCATGTCATGGCCAGAAATCGTGCAAGCGCCATTGCCGGGACGAGCAACGACAGCACGAGCGCCGCGCCAATCCAGTCGCCGGTCGTCGCGACAAGAATCGCATCCACGGCGATGATGCCGAGGAGGAGGCGTTTGATGAGAAGTTGCCGGGCGGTGTTACCGGCTTCGGCGCGGGCGAGGAGACTAAGGACGATGACGTACAGGGCGAGTGTGGCCGGCATCCACCACAACCGCAGCGGGACGTAGCGCATGCCGAGCAGGAAGTTGGCGAACCGGCAGGCGCCAAGCGTGAGCGGGCCGAGCAGCCGGTAACGTTTGAACCACGCGTTGTAGAGCAAAATCATCGTAGCGAGGAACGCGCCAATGCCCAGGGCGAACTGGCCGGCGACCGCGGCGCACACGAAGCCGGCCAGCATGAGGGCGATGCCGAGTCCGCGCGCCGTGCGAAGCGAGATCGCGCCGCACGGAAGCGGGCGATTCGGGCGCTCCTGTCGGTCGAGTTCGTAGTCGAAGCAATCGTTGAGGACGATGCCGGCCGTGTAGAAAGCGGTGGACGCGCCGAGGATGGCGACGAGTTGTGTCGCCGGGCTGCCGCCGCCGACCGCAAACCAGCCGGCCAGCGGGTCGGCGATGGCGGTGAACAGATTCGGCAGGCGCGCGAGTCGCGTGTAGGCGAGGAGTTTGCTGCCGGGCGCGGTCACGCGGGGCATTGTTTCGGAAATGCCGCTTGCACGCGAGGGGATTTTTCATATTGTTGCGGCAGCGAGAATGCCGCGACATTATGGACGAGATCACGTGCCCCAACTGCAATTGCGATGCGAGCCGCGAGGAGCTGAAGAAAAGCGGCCTCCTGTGTCCGACGTGCGGATTCGACCTGAGTGATTTGGACGATCCGGACGACGCGAAAGACGATTCGGACGACGACGAAGACGACGAAGAAGATGCTGATTAAGGTCTTCGAAGCGGGGCCGGTGGCGACGAACGGCTATCTCGTGGCCGATCACCGGGGCGGACGGGCGTGCGTGATCGATGCACCGCAGGGTGCGGCGGCGGCGATGGTGGAGCAGGCACAGGAGTGGGGCACACCGGTTCAGTTTCTTCTCAACACGCACGCGCATTGGGATCATTTTCTCGACAACGCCGCCGTGCTGCGTCTGACGAAGGCGAAGTTTGGGATTCATCGCGACAGCGCGCCGTTGCTGGAGCTGCCGCAGACGCGAATGTTCGGGTTGGAACTCGACGCGGAACCGAGCCGACCGGACTTTTTTCTGGAAGAAGGCCGGCCACTGGAAATTGGAGATTTGAGATTTGAGATTCGGCACTGCCCGGGTCATTGTCCCGGCAGCGTGGTGTTGTACGAGGCGCGGGAGGGCGTCGTGTTTGTAGGCGATGTGTTGTTTGCCGGCTCGGTGGGACGGACTGATTTGCCGGGCGGCGACTACGAGATGTTGATGCGCTCGATTGCCGGTCAGTTGCTCACGTTGCCGGACGACGTGCGTGTATTTCCGGGGCACGGGCCGGTGACGACGATTGGAACCGAGCGACGACGCAATCCGTTTCTGGTCCGGAATGCCTGAAAAATCAATAGTTGCAAGGGAATTGGCTCTTTTGTAGGATGCGCGCCGCTGTTGGAACCCGAAGCATAACACACAAGGAGAAAGGCAATTTATGCCAAAGTTGACGAAGTCACAGACACTCGCAAAACTCGCTGAGAAGACCGGCGTCTCGAAGAAGGCGGCCGGCCAATTCATGGAAGAACTGGTCAGCTTGGCCTACAAGGAAGCCAAGAACTCGTTCACGATTCCCGGTCTCGGCAAGATTGTCTTGGTGAACCGCAAGGCGCGCGTCGGCCGTAACCCGGCCACGGGCGAGCAGATTCAGATTCCGGCCAAGCGCGTGGTGAAGTTCCGCATCGCGAAGGCGGCCAAGGACGCGATCCTCGGCGGGAAGTAATTCGCAACTACTCGTTTCACGAGGGCGATCCGCGTATGCGGGTCGCCCTTTTCGTTTACGGGGTGGCCAGTGACTTCTTGGTGAACGCGGTGAGGTTGTTCACGCCGGCCGCGCGCGCGGCATCCACGATGGCCATCACGGCGCCGTAGCTGACCTTCTTGTCGGCGGAGAATTGCACCTGCACGTCGGGATTTTTCTGCTTGGCCTCGCGCAGGACGGTTTCGATATCGCCAAGCTTGCGCGGTTTATCGTCCACGTACACGGTTTCGTCGGCAGCGATGCTGATGACGAGGCGCGAAAGTTTTTCTTTGCCGAGTTCCTCAGACGTCTTGGCTTCCGGCAATTGCAGTTTCACGGCGGTCGGCAACGCGCTGCGGAACGTCGTCGTGGCGATAAAGAAGATGAGCAGGATGAACAGCACATCCACGAGATTGATCAGGCGGATGGCCGGGGCGCGGTGTTGTCTGGATTGATCGAAGATGCGCATGGCCGGCCGTTCTAGCCGCGATACAACCGGGTGAGCAATTCGTTGGTGTGACGTTCGAGTTCGAGCACCAGGACTTCGATGCGACGACGCATATACATATAGGCCACCAGCGCCGGCACCGCGATGCCCAAGCCGGTCATCGTCGCCGTCAGCGCCTCGTAAATACCCTTCGACACCTGCGCCGGCTCGGCGAGACCTTTGCCGGCCACGTCGTTGAACAGATGCACCATCCCGATGACCGTGCCGAGCAACCCCAGCAGCGGCCCCAACTCGGCAATAAGCGAGAGCGTCGTCAACCCGCGCTCCAGCCGGCCGACGATTTGCCGCGCGACGGATTGCACCGCCTCCACGTTTTCAGGTTTCGGCAGTGTCGCGTGGGCGAACGTCACATTGGCCAGCTCGCCGAGCACGGTCTTGTCGGCGGCGCAGAGTTGTTTGACGTGTTCGATCTCAGCCGGCGTGCTCGGCTGGCTTTCGATGGCTTGCGCCAGCGTCGGCGAGATCACTCGCCGGCGTTGCAGTGCCCAGCATCGTTCCAAGATGATGGCCACGCCCGCGATCGAGCACACCAACAACGGCCACATGGCCAGTCCGCCTCGTAAGAACCATTCCGGCATCGGCGATCCTCCTTGTTCTCAGTAGTAAAACGTAAAGTTCACTTCGCGCGGCTCAACGCCGACCAGCAACCGCAGCGGCGTCGGAAACGGCTCGAACGGCGCCGAATCTACAATCGCCTTCTCACAATACAAAGCTAAAATCTCGCCCGCCGAGTTCGTCTTGCGTTGGAGGTTGCGCACCGTTCCATCATCGTACAACTCAAAGTTCAGCGTCACATCGCCGGTGCGCTCGTAGATTCCATACCGGTCGATCAACGCGTACCAGCGCGCCGTCACTGCCGAGATCAATTTCTTGTCGTACTCGCCGAACGGGCTGCCGGCGACATTGAAGGCGGCAACGCCCTGCCGGGATACGCCGATGGCCATGAGTTTCGATTTCGTGGTTGAAGTCGCGCCGCCGGCCGTCGGCATCACCGGCTGCTGCGGCGTGATCGGCGCGACCGGTGTGGCGAAAGCAATTTCGGTTTTCTTGGGTGTCGCGGCCTTCAATCCTTTGTCGGCAATTTCCTTGGGTTTCTCCGCGTCTTGTGGTTTGGGTGCCGGTGCCGCAGCCGGCGACGGTGGAGTGGCCGGTGCCGGCGGCGCGGGAGTTGGCCGGGCGTAATCGCGATCATCGGAAGAGGCCATGCGCGTCTCGGAGCCTTCGAGGTACGGCGTGGTGCCGTCCTTGCCGGTGGGATTGTCGGGATTGGCGGCAACGCTGGGTCTGTCGGAATAATATTCGGCGTGAGTCGGATCCTTTGCGGCCTGTTGTGCCGGGTCCGTCTCGATGAACGTATGCGGAGTTTGCGGCGGCGGCGGGGCCGGTGGTTCGAGTGGCTGAGGTTCCGGCGCGACATCGACGAAAGTGATGGTCTGCTCCGGTTGCGCGGAAGCGG
>Ga0247727_10004532_pt1 | contig 29349 bp, 24 predicted proteins | sample WisWelCaveWW1625_FD_202498 | JGI IMG/M metagenome (GOLD analysis project Ga0247727, IMG submission 202498) | Biofilm microbial communities from Wishing Well Cave, Virginia, United States - WW16-25 | ecosystem: Environmental > Aquatic > Deep subsurface > Groundwater > Cave microbial mat | place...
ATCGACATGCTGCGCGACTCCCGTGCTCAGTCGCGCCACGACACAACCCGCACGTTGCACCACGCCAGAGCCGCTTAGAAGCCCTTCTCAGCCCGGTAACGATGCGATAGTCTCAAAAAAGGCAGGAGTTTCAATACGCGATCTTCCCCGTTGCTTTTTGCCGCGCTGCAAGCCAAGATTCCAATTCGATCCACTGTGGCGCAATTGCTCTGGTGGCATACTTCCAAAAAATCTCCGCAGGAGCCGCTCATGCGAACGCCGTACATCAAGGAGTTGCTCGATTTGAAGCCGAAGCTCGACCTCGATGCGATTCTGAACATTGTCGGCGTGTACCGACTGATGCAAGAGCACCGCATCTCCGAAAACGAGGCGCTGGCGTTTCTCGGCTCAAGCAAGAGCCGCTTACGAACTAGTCGCAAAAAGCTCGAGAAGGACTTCAAGGCGATCACGCTCTTCCAATCAGAGGAGCAAGGCGGCAGTGGCAAGCCGATCGAGGATCAGGACAGCTTTGCATTCATCGAGCATCTCGAACGCCTCATCGATTGCTATGGCCACCTGCGCGGCAAACAGTTTCCAAAGCCGCTGATCAGAATGGGCGTCAGCCAGGAATTGACTAGGTGGTTCGTTCCTGGAGTCCTTCGCCGGTATCGGGAGAACAATCCTGACACGCAATTCGAGGTGCATATCGAGCACGATGAGCCTCACGAACTGCGACGACGAGCTTTTCAGGACGGGCGGCTCGACATCGTCATCACCTCCCGAGACCGCGGAGATGAAGGAGATGTTCAGGAACCGGAAATTGCAGACGCCGCACTGTTGCTACGCCCTTACTTCCTCGTACAGCGACACCACCCGTTTGCCGAGGAGTCACAAGTAACGTGGGAAATGCTCAAGAAATACACGGTCGTCCTGCAGAAAAGTCATCGTCCGCACTTAGTGGGCTCCACAGAATTGATGACTCACCTGTTTGGGGCACGTGTTCTTTGGGCTGATTCTTACGCAAGTGCCTTCGCCATGACCTTGGCTTCCAAAGAAGTCTGTTGTCTCGGATTCCCGCAGATCATGAGTCCGGATCGCAAGCCTCGTTTTTTTGCTTTTGCAATGGACAGCCCGCTGCAGATACCTTTCGTGGTGTACACCCCCAGCATTGCGTTGCTCAAGCACGCCGATTCCCATGCGAAGTTAATCCGACACCTTGCGTACGTCTTCAGGGAGGAATTCAAGAAGCTGGACCAGTCCGCAGGCGAAGACCTCAGCCAAGTACTTGGCAAGAACATGCGCAGAACATGGAACGTGACGCGGAAGCGTGACCGTGGAATTGACTGGTTGCGTGGTGAGTTGCCGGCTCTCGCTACAACGTCAGACGGCTACTTTCGAGCTGATCACACTGTCGAGCCTGAGGGAGAAGCCAAGATCATTTTTTCCATTGCGGGACAAATCACAAAAGATCGGGAGTGTAAAGATCATTACCACATCCTGTGGAGGGGCTCGGGGAGATTTGACCAGACACCACCACTTGAGTGCTATGCCGTGAGCATGACCGCGACAAAACAGGACATGAGAACACGCCTCATCGGCCACTGGATCGGTCGAACAACATCGGCAAAGACTTACCACGCCGATTTTGGATATTTCCTAGTCGTTCCAAAGACGGACGCGGACGACAAGCCAGCATACGATCAGTTCTGGGAATGGACCGAGGAATATCGGAGGGACTCCAATCGTGGACTTCTTGAGGCACGAGGGGTCGTGACCCCTGCACCAACACAAGACAGTTTGGAGGCGCAGCAACCAACGACGGCCACGCCATCTTCGAGCGAATCAAGGATTGAAGAACCCGAAAAGACCAAGAGGGGAAAAAGGTCACCAGTCGGTTCCCGCAAAACACCCAGTCGAAACAAAAAATAGACGCCACGCCAAGGTCTTCGACTTCGTCCACATTCATCGGGTTTCTTGCCCGGCATAATGTGCTTTATGCCGGCTCAATTTCGTGCTATTTTTTTCGCATCGACCAGACCACATCTCTCGCCATCGGCAAGTACTCCCCCGCTCCGCTCGTCGCGACCGACTTGACAACCGAGGAAAAAGTCGCGGCGTTCTTGCGGCGACTGCTCCCTGCGACGGACATATATAAAGGAGGTGCGACGGCGGCACTCGTACCGTGGGTGTGCGACCGTCTTCCGAGCGGACACAGCCGCATCGCGTACGCCCGCGATCTTACCGCGTTCGTGCGTCACATGCGAGAGCGAGGCATCGATCCGCTTCGCGTGACGGGCGACGACCTTCGCGTGTACAAGGCGGCACTGCTCGCCGCCGGGAAAACGCCGACGACGGTTGCCCGCGTCCTTTCCGTTCTGCGCGGCACGTACCAGCAGTTCGGGAAACGCGGAATCATCGAGTGGGAACGTGTCCGCGACATCCAGGCGGTCGAGTCGCCCAGGGTCGAGAAAAACACGACGCCGCTCTTGAGTCAGCAGGAGGCGTGCAAGTTGCTCCATGCGCCCGACGCCAGCACGCTCGTCGGACTCCGCGACCACGCGATGCTCTTCGTCTTCTTCAAGACCGCCTGCCGCTGCTCCGCGATCGCCAGCGCCTGCGTCGGACACCTGGAACGCACCGACACCGACCACTATCTGATGGTCCGCGAGAAGGGCGGAAAGCACCAAAGGAAATCGCTGCTGGAAGCAGCCCCGGCGTTGCTCCGGTATCTCGACGCCGCAGGCATCCGCGGCGACCTAGAGGGACCCCTGTTTCGACCAATCGCGAAGGACCGCAAGACACTGCTCCGCAAGCACCTGCCCCGGACGACGATCCTCAACATCGTGAAGAAGTACGCCCGCAAGGCCGGCATCGAAATCGAACGGCTCGGTCGGCGCGGTGTCGGCGTCCATTCACTGCGCAAGACCGCAATTACGAACGCCCTCGAAAACGGAGCACCGATCCAAAAAGTTCAGCAGCTTGCCGGCCACGCAGATATTCGAACAACTCAGCTCTACTTCCAATCATCGCCCCGCGACGCCGAGGACGCCGCTCGGCACATCCACATTCGGTGACTCCCCCACCCCGGTGCGAATCCCTCCTTTATAATCACGCCCGCAGCACGTAACATTTTCATGAGCTAACGCAGCGTAATGACCGGCTAGGGAGTGCAAATGGACGACGGTTCTTCGATCCTGTGGACCATCGCTATGCTCTTCGGAATCGGCTTTGGCATCGTTCGATGGATGCCGAGGGTCAGACCGCACGAAGAACGAATCCGCAATTGGTCAATCGGTCTCGGCATCGTGTCCGGGTTCATCTTCTTTTTCGCGGACCCCTTCCCAAATCGTCGCTCATCGGACGACCTTGGAACCATGATCGGTGCCAGTGCCCTTGCCGGCGCCGGAGCCGGCTTCGTTTGGTACTTTGCCATCGCGTCGCTCACGTTCGCATACCAGTACGTCATCGCTCCGCCGTTCCGACTGCTCGGCAGTTGGAAACGACGACTGTCTGAACGGCGAGCACAGCGAGCGGAGGAAAGGCGGCAACGCCGTGAGCAGCGTGAGTGGGAACGCTCCGCGCCACAACGCGAGCGAGCACAACGCGAGGCCGACGCCCGGAAGCAAGCCGAAGCAAACCAGAAGGCCGATGCCCAACGTCGCCGCTCCGACGCACGAGCGAACTGCGAATTACTCTACAGCCATTACGTCCCCGAGATCGGCAGTCGCTTCCCGCGCTCTGATCTTGATGCGTGGATCAACAAACACATGGCCGACACCGAGGACCCGACTGTCGTCGAGCAACGCGCCGAGCAGCTTCGTCGTTTGATCGAGTACCACCGTGAGGAGATCAGACCGACCCCGCGGTTTGCCAATGTGCGGGAGCTTGCTGAGTGGCTCAACAAGGAGAAGGCTGAGATCGACTCGCTGCCCGTCGATGACCGCGTGAAGCGAACGCTGCTCGCGAATCTCAACGAACGCAACGCCGAGTTAATGACCCAACTCGTCGGCAACTTAGAACCAGGTAAGCGGTGAGCCACTACGTTGATTCAAAAATCTTTGCAGGAAACCCCCGCTCACTTCTTGGCGGTACAGAACGTGGTACAGAATAATTTGGTACAGAATCCGTTTTCCCAGGTAAAAAATCTCGAAGAATATTGAAATTCTTGGAAGGGCAGGGCGGGTATGGAAAATGGCAAAAAACGCTGTAAAAACAGTGCTTTTCTGACTTGTCGAAGTCCCGATTATGAGTCCCCTGCTCTGCCATTGAGCTACGGGCCCGTTGCGGCCGACGAGGGGGAGTTTAGCGAAAAATATGGATTGGGAACAGAACTGCCCGGTTGCGTCGGTTGGTGGGTTGCTTGTTTCGTGTTTCCTGGCGACTTACAATTCAGCCCGCTCGTTGGATTCGTGGGTTCACATTGGCTTTAGACTCGTGCGAGCAGGTGGAACAAAATGGCGATCCTCTTTCTTACCGAGGCCGAAGTGCGGCAGGTTTTGACGATGGAACTCGCCGTCGCGGCGGTGGAGGACGGGTTCAGGCGAATGGCGGCCGGTGAGGCGATGAACGTGCCACGGCGGCGGGCCAGGACTCCTGACGTGATCTTGCACACGATGTCCGCAGGTTGTGCTGGGTATGGACTCGTCGGCTTCAAGGCGTACACGACGAGTGGAACCGGCAACCGGTTTCACGTTGTGCTCTACGATGGGTCTACCGGCGAAATGGTGGCGATGATCGAGGCCGATTGGCTCGGAAGGATCCGGACGGGGGCCGCCAGTGGCGTCGCGACCGCTCATATGGCCCGCCCCGACGCCAGCGAAGTTGGCATCTTGGGTGGCGGGGCTCAGGCGCGAACTCAGCTTCTTGCCATGTGTGCCGTGAGGCCAATCACCGAGGCGCACGTCTACTGCCGAAACGCGCAACAACGCGAACAGTTCGCCGCGGAGATGGAGAAGCTGTGCGGCATCTCGGTCGTCCCGGTGCGTCGCCCGGAGGAGGCAGTGGAAGACATGGACATCGTCATTACGGCCACCACGTCGCGCGAGCCGGTGCTAAACGGCGAATGGCTGCGCGAGGGAACGCACTTGAACGCGATCGGGTCAAACGCACTGAATCGCGCCGAATTGGATGCAACGACAATTCGCCGGGCTGACGTCATCGTGGCCGACTCGGTCGAGCAATGCCAGATAGAGGCGGGCGATTTCGTGGTTGCACTAGAACAGGGAATCCTGCATTGGTCCCGAGTTCACGAACTGGCCGATGTCGTGGCGGGTCGCCAGACTGGTCGGCCGACACCGGAGAGCATCACCCTGTTCAAATCGCTTGGCCTCGCGATCGAAGACTTGGCCGTCGCGCGGGTAGTGTTACAACGAGCCAAAGAAAGCGGCCTTGGCCGCGAGTTGCCGTGCTAGGTCCGTCATCGAACCGACATTAGCCCGGCACGTACTAAAAAGCACTGTGTCGAAAATAATCCCTGCCCAGAACTCGTCCCCTGATAAGCGCCACGCATTTGGCCGAGCAGCGATGGTTTTCGCGCTGCTTCTCATTCATGCCGCGCTGGCAATCGACACGCTAAGGAAGAAATCGGTCACGGTGGACGAAGTGGGTCACTTGCCCGCCGGAATCTCGTATTGGCAGCAACGGACTTTTGAGCTTTACCATCACAACCCCCCACTTGTGAAGCAACTCGTCGCGCTCCCAGCTCTCGCCACCGGTCCCATCGTGGACTACTCCAAGAGTTGGTCGAGCAATCAACGTTACGGCATGCCGCTGAACCAATGGGCTTTTGGCTGGGAATTCATGTACGCCAACGCAGCCCGCTATCACGACATCTACTTCTGGGCGCGACTGCCGGTGGTCGGCCTGTCGATCCTCACCGGACTGATTGTGTTCCTTTGGGCAGGAGAATTGTTTGGTCCCCCAGCCGGCCTGGTCGCACTGTCGTTGTGGACGTTCTGTCCGAACGCCATTGCTCACGCCGGGCTGGTGACAACGGACATGGGTGCGACCGCTGTAGGATTCACGGCAACCTACGTGTTCTGGCGGTACCTGCGCCGGCCCACCTGGACTTGGGCCACGGCTGCGGGCGTGATGTTGGGGCTCGCCGAGTTAACCAAGTTCAGCCTGCTGCTGCTGTATTTGCTCTGGCCGGCGCTGTGGGTCGCGTCCATTCTGCTGCGACACCGCGGCGAGACACCGCGACCCGTAGCGGGAAGTTCTGCGTGGCGGCCCGGCATCGTACACCTGGCTGCGATGCTGGCCATGAGCGTGCTCGTGATCAATTTGGGTTATGGCTTCGAGAAGAGCGGCACACGGCTGGGGAAGTATTCCTTTATCAGCCAGTCGCTCACACGGCCGCGTGAGTCGCTAGCTGCACCGCCGGTAGTTCACCCCAAGCACCCGTGGCTTCCTGTCGTGGCGCAGCGACAGAACCGGTTCTACGGCACCTGGCTCGCCGGCTTGCCCCTTCCGCTCCCCTTGCACTACGTGGAAGGGTTTGACGAACAGAAGTTGGAGTCGGAGGGTATCGGCGGCGAAGGGTATCCGGTTTTTCTCTGGGGTGAGCTGCGACGGACCGGCTGGTGGTGGTACTACTTTTTCGCCCTGGCGGTGAAGGTGCCATTCGGCACGTGGCTGCTCACCCTCGCCTCACTCCTCGCAGTGATCACGGTCCCGGCCGCGCGAGCGAACACCGCCGACGAATTAGTCCTGCTGGGACCACCTGCGATTGTATTGGTCGTGATGAGTTTCTTCACCGACATCAACCTTGGGCTGCGTTACGTGCTGCCGGTATTCCCGTTCTGGTTCGTACTGCTAAGCCGCGTGGCCTGTTGTGTCAAAGGCCCCCGGGTGGCAGTTGCCGCTGCGATCTTTCTGCCAGTCGCCTGGAATGTCGCGGCGTGTTTCCGAATACACCCGGATCACCTGGCATATTTCAACGAGCTGGTAGGCGGCCCGAAGCAGGGCCACCGCTATCTAATCGACTCGAACTTGGACTGGGGACAAGATCTGCTGGAACTCGCCGCGTGGCTAGAAAAGCACCGTCCGAACCAGCGGGTCGGCTTGGCCTATTTCGGAAACGTCGATCCGTCGATCCTCGCAGCCAGTGGCCGAGCGATTGATTTCTCGCTTGCTCCACCAAGAAATCATGAAGACCTGCAACTCGTGGCCATGCAGCCGGGCAGCCCGGCATTCGAAGCTCGCAATCGCTGGGTCATGGACCACGAAGCGGAATTAGAGGCCTGGGCGATTCAACAACAAAGGGCAGGGCGGCCCATCCAACTCAACGACCACCCAGCCGTCCGCGAATTTACGTTTGAAAACATCGGTGTGCGCGAGGGCCCGCAACCCGGCCTCTTCGCCATCAGTGCAAACTTGGTTGCCGGGCTGCCATTTCGCATTCGAGACCAATCCGGCACCATCTGGAACGCGGAACCGGGGGCGTACGGGTACTTTCGACAATTGACACCCCTGGACCAGGTGGGATATTCGATTCACATCTATGAGATTTCGGAACAGCAGGTCGCCGAGTTGCGCGGCAAACTGGGATTGGATCGCTGAGAGGTTGTGAATGAATGTGCAAGAACGATTCGGTGTAGGGTGGCCAAGTCTTCGCGGCCCACCATTATGCGTTAGAACGAGGGCTTCACGATGGTGGGCCGCGAAGACTTGGCCCACCCTACACATGCTTTCACAGTCACTGAGCATCGCCCATCGATCACTGTTCTTGAGTGGCGAATGGCTTAACCAGTTCCAACATCCATTCCAGATTGTGCCGAAGCTCCGGTGAGATTTGCGGTTGATCGAGTGCTGCCTGGCAATGGCGATGGGCGGCTTGGGCATCACCACGTTCGATGTTCATTCGCGCAAGCCCGAAATGTGCGATGGTACTGTTTGGGTTCAGCTCCAGCGCCCCTTCGAAGCCACGTAAGGCATACCTGTGGAAGTTCTCCACGAGTTTGGCGCCGCCTAATTTCACTTGGCGTTCAGATTCGTCATAGTCCCCTTCGATATGATCCTTCACCATCCAGCCCCCTGTCTTTCCGAAAAACGTACGAAGACTATCCACGCGATTGGCAAGGTCCCAGGGAAGTTTATCAGTGGGTGAACGTAACAACTCCAAGTAGCCGTAAGCCAGGTCGAGTCGCCCAACAGATAGTTGTCGGTCGGTGACGCGACGAATCTCGTCCACTTCGACTGTCAGTTGAAGGTCTGGAAGAAGATCTGCTGGCGGCGGTACACGAAGGGCCTCAAGCTCCCCAGACACCAAGCGAACTAATTCACGCTGAGCCGGATTGCGGCGTCCCAGAGCCACTATCACTTCGCCAATCATCCTCTGCGTTCCCTGGTCCATTTGCAGCTTCGCAACCTGATACAAGTGGGCCAGCGAGATCACATCGTCGCGCCCGCCCCATCGTATGGAAAGTTCGAGAAAATACCGAGCCCGAGTCAGGTCAAGCATGGTGACCAGATCCCAATCAAAATCTGCTGCGTCTTCGCGAGTTGGTGCTCGGCCGGTCAGAGGAGACAGCGTGAAGGATATTTGGCCAAGCAAGCGACTGGGTTCAAACTCCCTCCCCGTGGGACCTGACGAATTCATCGCTTGGCTTGCTGCGAGCAAGAGCATGGATCGGGCAAGCTGCGGGTCAAAGCCGGGCCGTTCCGAGAGACTACGGGCAACGAGATAGAGCGCACTGGCATCATGAAACCTGGTGCCCGACTCATTCAGGTCTGTGCCCTCACTCGGCTCAACGGCACCGCAGTCGATTTGTTCCTCATCAGATGGTCGAAAGAGCCGCATTGAAAAATTGACCGCGTGCAAATCCAACTGAATCGCGACGTCGCGATGGACATACACGGCGGCGATCGAGTCGAAGTATGCACATATCCAATTCGAATCTGACAGCAACGTCGCATCCATAGCGCCAAGCTGGTTGCGGTGATCGACGAGGATCATTTTCAGTCCGTGCCGCTCCAACATGGATTGCCAGCCGGGCCTGTTTTCCCGGATCGCGGCCTCGATGTGGTGATATTCCTGGAGCAGCTCGCGACTCACGACTTCCAAACGCGGGTCGCAGAACGTTCGCTGGTCTTCACGCTTGTGAAATTCAAAAACCGCGGCTTGGCCAAGGTGAAAACCGATCAATCGGTCAGGCATGCCGGGCCGTGCCGCGAACCGAGCCGCTTCATGGGCATGCCACAACGGATGCTCGCCCAAGCCGAACTGTCGCCCTTCGCCGGCCAGGTCGTAAAACTTGCCGCTGACGAGGCCACCAGTCAATCCGACTATGACGGCAGCCAACGCGATCCGTGGGATTAATCCGATGGGAGAACGACGCAGTCCAGCCCACCACTCACCGAAATTCCACGCGGTTACGGTTCCGGCAACCAGCGCGAACTGGCCCGAATTGCGTGTCGCCTGAAAGCTCAACCAGGCGAATGCGGAAAAGGTCAAGAGCCGAAACAAGTCAAAACGCCGGCTGGCCCAATTCAGCACGAAGCTGAACACCGCAAACAGCAAGAGCCCGAAGTGGGCCCAGACGTAAAAGTGAATAAAACCTGCCTGGCTGATGAACTGCGGGATGCTCTGAAGCTCGCTGATGTGCTTGCTGTAAAACTCGGCATCCAGCGACATCTTTCGGAATAGCTCGATCGGGAACCAAAGTGCCCGAATGTGGTACGGGTTCAAAAGAGAAGCCGCCACGCTCGCGACGATTGCAGCGGTGCGTAGGCCGAGGTGAGCGGTGGGCAAGCGACGATTGTGTTGCCAAACGCCGTCTAGCCAGAAAAACCCAAGCATCAGTGGACCAAGAATGAACAGGCCTTGGACATTGACCCAAAAAACCTGCACTGGCAACAAGGTCCACAACAACCACGGCCGCCGACCGGCGTGAAACAGCACGCACAGAAAAAACGACATGCAAACGAGCGTCACCACTTCGGGCCGCACATACATTCGACCGCCAAGCAGAATCAGGACGGGGGTCCAACTTGCAATCGCAACCGGAATCGACCACCCGCTCCGCCGCGCCGCAAGCTGGATCGCCACGGCGATCATACCGATCGTGGCCGACGCGAACGTAAGCAGTTTCATCCCGCCCACGGAATGAAGACCGAATGCAGCGACTTGAAACAGCCAGTGCAAATCGACCCAAGGACGATCCGAAGACGTGAACGTAAACCAGTCTCTATCGGGAATCTGCCAGCGAGCCAGAATTTCCTGGCCGGTCTTCAGGTGCCACCAGATGTCGGCATCTTTCTGGCGAAAGCAGCCGAACAGAAATGTGAGCGTGAGCAAACTCGCAAGAAGCAAACCATCGACGATTGCGGTTCGAGTCAGGCGAAGTTGCTTCAATTCAACCATTCCGCACCGTGGTTGGGGGTTAGGGGTTGGGGGATTGAGATCTGCGGTCAGTTGTTTGGTTCGGGGTCAGGGAAGTGCTTTGGGAAGTTTTGCTGCCAGACCACCAACTTCTAACCACTAGTCACTAATCACTAATCACTAACCACTACCCAGCGACTCTCCCTGCAGTACGGCGAGTTGCAAGCCAATGTTCTGGTTAGCGAATAGTTCGAACGGGCTGGTTCTCGCGGGTCAGCGGGGTTGCGGGCATCGCGCGCTCGACGATTAGATCGTCGATGTAAACGTCGCCGATTCCCGTTAGCCCCAGCGAGATCGTGAGATTGTCTGGCCGGGTCGCGTGTCGATACAAGGTGAATTGTTTCCACTCCACCGGCTCGACCTGAGTCACAGCCAATGCCGGGCCGCCGATGGAATCGTAGATCACGACACCCTCCGGACAGCCCTGGATTGCGGCCGGCACTCGCAGCCAGAACCGAATGCGAAGCACGTCGTTCTCGCGCACCGGAATCGGCTTACTCACAAGCGCGGCGGTCATCGGCTCCAGCGTCGCGGGCAACTCGTGGCCTTCCTTTGGCTTGACCTGCAAGTGCAGCGACCGCTGGCCGCGGTGCGGATCCTGTGCGGAAAGTGTGGCCCTTAGCTCCAGGCTATCCTCAGCGTCCATTACCTGCGACCAACCGTCTTCCGAAAGGGCCTCGGTGTTCTCAAACTCGCCGCCGGCGACCAGGTTGGAACCGAATTGACTGTTTTGAACCTCGCGCATGAGCTGCCAGTGGTACGGCAGGCTTGCGAACGAAACGGCGTACGGGCTGGCCTGCGGAACGCTCAGCTTCAAGGCGTCGGGCCGATGCGCACAAACCTTGACCGCATCTTCCCAATGGGCCCGTTCCAGGATTCGCACGGCTCTCAGTGCCCGCTGCGATTCCATGTAACATTTGGCATACTCACCCCGCTCCAGAGCGCTGCGAGCCGCGGTGGTTCGTTCCTCGGCGGTCTGGATCAAGGCGAAACTGTCCGGCTGCGGATGTCCCAGCGCGGTCAACTGGCCGTTAATGTGCTTGGCTTTGTCCACTTCGGAGTTTGCAAGTTCCGCGGCCCACAACGCGGCATAAGGGCTGGTCTTGGCAACCTCGCGGCGAAGCAGTTCGACGGTCGTCATGTCGGAAGTAAGCAGAATCGCGGCGGTGAGATCAAATTCGGGCACCGTCAATCGCGTGCCGCCCGAAACCCGCTCGCGTTTGATCATGCGAACGTCAGCGGGCGTGATCTGCCAGGCCTGAGCCGCGTCGGGAATGCCCGGCACCACCAGATTGAGGTCGTTGGCCGCGAGTTGGCCGGCCACGAATTGGGCCCATTTGCCGTACCAGATGGGAATCACCACGAGCCCGCGATCGTTTCGAAGTAACGTGGCCTGAACGTCCTCGCGTTCCGTGAGCGGCGTCGGGGCCCGTTTCGGCAATGGCGCGAAACTGCCGGCAACTTTTCGCTTGCCGCCAAAGTCGCTGCGCGTTTCCTGAACGTCCGCGCCGGGGCCGCGTTTCGGCGGCGGGGGCGTGGTATCGACGGCAAACGTAGACGGCGAGCCGGCCGACGCGAAATACGGCTCGAGCAGTTGCAGCTCGAGATTCAACAAACCAAGTTGCAGCAGTCGCTCGCGGCCGAATCCGGGCTGACCCAACGACCGGTCGCCCCAAAACCCAAGCCCGCGATAACCCGCGGCAACGGCCGAGTAGGTGAGCAGGCGCAGTTGGTCGGGGGCCGGCCCCGCTTCATTGCCAACGTGGCCGGTGTCAGGCAGGTCCGATCCGGCTTGAATCCACGTGAAAAAGTACGTTCCGGGCCGAGCGAGATAGCGACGTTCGGTCAGCCATTCGCGGTACTGACGAATCTCCATCGCCGTGCCCAGCGGCCAGCGATGAGCCCCCAGCATGTCCACGTTGCGGGAGTAACTGTGAAAATTGCCGATCACGTCCACGGCCACCGGCCGCCGCGGCGAGACAGCACGCAGTTCGCGAATCGTGCCAGTCGCCTGCTTCCAGGCATCGAAATGCACGCCCGTCCCCACGTTCCAACACAGAACCGATTCCGAAAACGGCAATTGACTCAACACCTGTCCCACCGGCGCCGCCGCCGCATTCGGATCATGAAAACTGTTCGGCAACTGAGGCATGAGCCATAACCCTGAGTTGACTCCCTGTTCGATGGCGGCAAGGTCCAGTGGCCACTCGACCGTCATGACATTGAATCCAAACTCTTTGAGCTTGGTCGGCGAAACGTCCGGCGCTCGAATGGCTCGCATCAGGCGCGGGCGGCCGGCGACGAGCAGTCGGTCTTGACTGATCTCGACCCCCGGATCGGGCGATTCGCCGGGCTGGCCAAGCTGGGCACCGGCAAGCCGAATGGCCTCGGTCAAAACCGGCGACACCTCAAGGTCATCCACTGAAACGGTCACTTCGCCGGGGCCGCCGTAGGCATTGATCAACACGCGATCGACGTACGCCTCGCGGGTATCGACATCGCGATTCAGTGACACGCGAAGCAGCCGCACCTGCCGCTCCATCCCCAAGTCCACGCGGCCCATATCCAGCCGCTGCCACTTGCCCGGCTGATCGTAAGACGTTCCGGTGACCAGAGTGCCCAGGAGCTGCAGGGTCTCTGGGTCGCGCTCACGCGGAAAAACCACGCGAGCAAGCACCTGGATACCGGGGCGATTCGCCTTCACCCAGAGCGAGATTTTCAAGTCGTCGTCGACGAGTGCTCGGCCGGTGGGATAGCTGTAGTAGATGTGCGTGCCATTGCCCGCCGTCAGGCTGATCCGTTCGCCGCGATCGCCGGAATGAGCAGCTTCCGCCGATCGTTCATGCGACAGGACCCTACGACCCGCGTCGCCACCTTCGGGAATCCAAGACGTTTCGATCGTCTCGAAACCGTCGCGAAGCACCTGCATGGAAATGCTGTTTGGGTCGTCGCGAAAAACCTGAGCGAGCGCAACCGCCGCAAGCATCCAGCATAGGCCCAGAGCGGCCCAGAATCTGAGAAGGACTCCACCGTGCGTTCGGGAACTGAGGCTCACCATCCTTGACGGCCTCCTGCAAGTGTTTGGGTAATGGATTAAAAGGCGGGGGAGTATAGCGAAGGTGTGCAATTCTTCAAATACGAGCCGACAATTCGCGGGAGGTCAAGCCCCCGCCGCTCCAAATCCGCACATTCCGTTCGAGTTGTTGCAATTGGCATCTATCGCAAGATCAAAACACCCCGCACGCAAACCACATGATGTGGCAAGTAAACGTGCCATGGCCCGCGGCGAATACCGCCAAAGTGCGCAACTCAATTCCAAATTAAGCGTTGCGAATCAACTCTCCGGCCAACATTTTTGTGGCACGCCAAGTGATAGTGCCAGTTAGCCCAAGCACTACGGCAGGGGGTGGAGGTGGATATGGCTCAGATTCCTCGGTTCCAAGTTGGCTCGCAAGTCAAGATTCCCAACGACCTGGAAGAACTGGGCCGAAGAATCGACTCACTTCCAGACAGCCAGCGCCTGCACCTTCGCCCAATCTTCGAACGCGTCGTCGAAAGCTTCCGGCTACGAAACCGAATCATGACCGTGGCCAAGGAGGCATTAGAGCGAATCCGCCTGGAAGTCGCCTGCCTGCAATTCGATCTCGAGGTCACGCGGCGCGAAAAAGAGTCGCTGCAAAGACAAATCGAAGACAACTAACTTGCCTCCGTTCCCAACAATCGCTCGTACAAATCAATGTAGCGATCCACGATCACTCGAATTGAGAATTGGTTCATCACCAACTCGCGGGCGGCTCGACCTTGCTCGCTCGATTTGGCTGCTGATTCAATCGATTGAGAAATTGCCTCGCTCCACGCGGCCACGTTTGATTGCTCCACTAATCGACCGTTCTGACCGTCGGTTATCAGGTCGGCGTTGCCACCGATGTTCGAAACGACCACCGGAAGTCCGACCGACATGGCTTCAAGCAGCGAATTGCTCATTCCCTCCGCAACACTGGGCAGGACGAAAACGTCGGCAGCACGCAAGTAGTCAACGGGATTGGAAACGGCCCCGACGAATGTAACTGAGTCGGCGATGTTCAATCGCTGTGCAAGCTCGCTCAATTCTTTGCGATCGGGTCCATCACCGGCGAGTATGAGCGATGCAGGCACTCGTTTTCGTACGGCGGGCCAAGCGGAAATCAATGTGCGGAGATTCTTCTGGGCATGAAGCCGGCCAAGGAAGATCGCTCGGGGTCGCGGGGGAAGATGTGCTTCCACTGCCGACACGCCCGGCGAAAATGTTTCCGTGTCTACGCCGCTGGCTAGCCGAGACAGTCGCGAACGGTCCACGCCAAAATCGATTAGCTCTTGTTCGATCTGCGTCGAAATGGCCACGAAGTGTGAGTTTTTGAGGATCAACCGCCGCAGGATGTTTCGCCCGCGAGTCCGCTTCAAGATGTGCAGTTCACCGAATTCGCCGCCGGCCGCCGGCTGAACCACGCTCGGCCTTCCGATCTTGTGCAACACCGACCCGGCAGCCACGGCCTCCCACAAACCCTGGTGACAATGCACCAGATCGAATGACTCGGCTAGCCTCCGCAAGGCCGCACGGAGCGTCGTCACAAAAGTAACTCCGAAGAGCGGCCCAAACTCGCGCGGCCGGATCACTCGCAGGATCGATACTCCACCAATTTTTTCACGCTCCGAACAACCATCCACCGCTCGCGTGATGACTTGCACCTGATGCCCGCGACGAGCCAGCTCGACCGCTTGCAAGTGTGCCTGGCGTTCGGCACCGCTGGCGACCGGATGAAAGTGGCTGATACAGTAGCAGATTCGCATTGGAACGAGTTTTCAGTGTTCAGTTTTCAGTGTTCAGTTGCAGGCATTCGCGAGCTGAGTATCTTCACCCTTTTTGCTCTTGCTCTTTTTTGAGGTCCTCGCGACTCTACGGCCGTGAAGTAGGAAGGTCAAGCGACCGTTTTCTGATCCAAGGACGGATCATGATCGAATCACTCACCACTCACCACTCACCAGCCACTCCCGCGATCGCGTTTGTGATCGGCACGAGACCGGAGGCGATCAAGCTGGCGCCGGTCCTGCGTCAGGTTAGTCTGCGCAGGGATTTGCAATCGGTCATCATTTCTAGCGGTCAGCAACGAGACTTGATCGGGCCCGCCCTAGCCGCATTTGATTTGGTTCCCGACTACGATCTTGATTTGATGCAACCCGGCCAATCGCTGGCCGATTTGACCGCCGCATGCATGAAGGGTCTCGCTCAGAAGTTTGCCGAACTCAAACCAAGCCTGGTTTTTGTGCAGGGCGACACCGCCACCGCATTGGCGGGGGCCATGGCTGGATTCTTCAATCAGATTCCCGTGGCCCATGTCGAAGCTGGGCTGAGAACTCACGACCAGGCAGCGCCGTTTCCCGAAGAGGCGAATCGCCAGATGATCAGCCGGCTGGCCACTCTGCACTTTGCGCCAACGGTCGATGCAAAGGCACACCTGCTGGCCGAGGGCATCGATCCAGCCGCCATCGAAGTGACTGGAAACTCCGTTGTCGACGCCCTGAGAATTCTCACGCCACGGATTGATCGGATCCCGGCTTCGGTCCGCATTCCGTCCGATCGGCGGCTTGTGTTGGTCACGGCCCATCGCCGGGAGAACCTGGGCCGCCCGCTCGACAACATCTGCACTGCCATTCAACGTCTGTCGCGGCGTCCCGAACTGCACTTCGTCTTCGTTACACATCCGAACCCCGCTGCCGCGCGGACGGCTCGCGAACGACTCGCGGGGCGCCCAAACATCACACTGGTCCCACCACTCCCGTATCTCGAAATGCTCCGCCTCGTTTCCGATTCCTGGCTCATCCTCACCGATTCCGGCGGTCTGCAAGAAGAGGCCCCTTCGTTCCGCCGGCCGGTGCTGGTGCTGCGGGAGCAAACAGAGCGGATTGAGGGTCTAACCAGCGGTGCCGCTCGGCTCGTCGGGACGCGACCGAAGCGAATCATGGAACAGGTCACGAGACTGCTGGAATCGCCGATCGAGTACGAGGAGTTGACTCCGTCGGAGAACCCTTACGGTGACGGCCATGCTTCGCAACGGATCGTCCGGACAATTTCACGCTTCATCAAGCGAACAATCGACACCCATGAATGGACCGGCCACGCCGCATAGCCATCTCGCATCAAGATTTCCATTCCCTTTGGACGTGGGCCAGGCCTGAATCTGTTTCTCTCGAAAGCATCGGAATCTGCACTGCGTCTTCTCGCGAGGAGAGAATCTCCATGCAGTCGCCATCGAGCACCGTGACGCTGACGCGGCACATCCCACGCGCGAGTGGCATGCCGTGCGGGAAGTTAACACTTATTTCGCGAGGACCATCGATGGCCCCAAGCGAAACGCCATCGCCGCGCGTTGTGAACTTTGAAAGCAGAGTGCCGTCGGAATCAAAGATGGCGATGGCGACCTGTGCTGCGGGCAACGGCTCGCGGGGACGAATTTCAAATCTGAGCCGGCACGGGTCGCCGGGCACGAGCGATTCGAGCGATTTGCCAGTTGTGTCCACGAGTTCGGCGCGAGCGATCTCGGCCCGTGCCGTGCCGGGCGCGAACGGCTCCTGGCGGCTGGGGCACCAGCCGACTGGTGTTCGATCAGCGTACTGGTAGTATCGACTGATTGCCTCGTCCGTGGAACCGTCGAAGACGACGCGGCCTTCCAGCAGAAAAACACCACGCGTGCAGAAATTCCGAACTGCATCCAAATTGTGCGAGACAAAGAGGATTGTCGTGTCACTACGTTTTAGCTCGCGCATTCGCGCGATCGACTTACGCTGAAATGCCAGATCGCCCACGCTCAAGATCTCGTCCACCAGCAGCACATCGGGCGGGACCATTGTCGCCACCGAAAAACCGAGCCGCACGTACATGCCGGAGCTGTATTTTTTGACCGGCAAGTCGATGAACCGCTCCAACTCGGCAAAGGCGACGATCTCGTCAAAATGCCGGGCGATCTCGCGGCGCGACAGGCCCAGGATCGAGCCGTTCAAGTACACGTTCTCTCGCCCGGTCATCTCCGGGTGAAATCCGGCCCCCACTTCGATGAGCGTGCCCACACGGCCCGCCACTTCCACGCGACCAGCGGTCGGCAGGGTGATAGCCGAGATGATCTTCAGCATCGTTGACTTGCCGCTCCCGTTGGGGCCGACAAGTCCGACGACTTCGCCAGGCTCAACCGAAAGATCCACACCTCGAACGGCCCAGAGGTATTCGGGATCGGCCAAATGCGAATCAGTCACCTCGGAAAGCTGGTGCGGCGGCTGGAACAGCTCCCATAATCGTCGAAACGCCGACCAGCCTGTCATCGACCGCGGGTAGCGTTTGAAGACACTTTGTAATGAGACGCTGGTCATTGTTGAACTATACAACCATTGAAATGTTGACCTGTTAAACCGTTCAACCATTCAGTTTCATACCACGTCCGCGAACTTTGCTTGCGCGTTGCGAAACAGCCGGCAGGAGAGCCACAGCGCCACGAACGTCACACAGCACGCCACGAGAAACGACGGCAATCGCGGGGCGTGGCCCTCCACAGTCGCGCGGCGAAAGGCGTCGACAAAAACGGCCAGCGGGTTCGCCATGTAGCACCAGTGAACCCAGCGCGAGACTTTGGGAACGTCCGGCACGGCATAAATCACCGGCACGAGAAAGAGCCCGATTTGGCACAAGATCGGTGCCCCGTAGCGCAGGTCGCGAGCAATCACACACGCCGCGGCCATCACCTGAACCACGGCCAACGTAAACACAATCTCTGCCAACAGGATCGGCACGAGCCATAGAATCTGGATCGTGGGCCACTGCCGGTAATAGGCCAGAATTCCGAGAAACGCGATCGAGCCAAACGCAAAATCAAACAGCCCGCTCAAGACTGCTGACAGCGGAAATGTCTCACTGGGCACGCGCACTTTAGTGACCAGCCCGGCGTTTGCCACTACGGAAATCGTGCCGTAGATCACGCCGGAGGTGAACAGGTTGTACGCGTGTAGCCCCGAGTAAAAAAACAGGAGCGGCGGGATACCCGTCGGGTCCGCAGGCCGGTGCAGCACACCAAACGCAATCCAAAGGATGAGCGTCATCGCGATCGGATACAGCACGGCCCAGCCGACGCCGAGCACGGCCTGCTTGTAGCGCGTGGAAAAATCACGCCACACGAGCGACCAGACGATCTCGCGGTGACGCCACACCGACTGAATGTACTGGTAAATCACCACCCGCGGATTCTCTCCAAACCTTCAGGTTGCGATTATCGAGACGGAATTGGCTGCCGTCGATAGCTCAAGTCCAGTGCCTCAATCGGATGTGCCGCCCAGATGGATAACTTTGCCTCGCGAATCTTGCGACCAATCTGCAGCAAACAACCCGCGTTCGCGGTGAATACGGCTTGTGCCCCGGTCGCCTCGATGTGGCCGTGCTTCCGTTCGGCCAGTCGCTCGGCCATCTCAGGTTCCGTCAGGTTGTAAGTGCCCGCCGCACCGCAGCAGATCTCTGATTCTTCCAGAGGCACCAAGTCCAGCCCCGGAATCATTTCCAACAGTTTTCGAGGTTGCATGCGTATCCGCTGAGCGTGTGCCAGATGACAGGCATCGTGGTACGTCGCGCGAATCGGTAATTCACCCTGCGGCGGAACTGGACCGAGTTCGATAAGGAACTCACTAATGTCGCGGACCTTTGAGGCGAAGGCGGAAGGTGAACGGTGATCGGTAATCGGTGATCGGTGGAGAGTGTCCAGTGCGGCGGTTTGATCCGACCGACCACCGATCACCTGATCACCGATCACTTTCTTCACCTCCGCCACGTGTCCGTAATCCTTCAGCATCGATCCACAGCCAGCGACGTTGACGATGATCGCGTCCACGTCCGCGGAATCGAAGGCCGAGCAGTTTTGGGACATAAATTCCAGCGCCGGTGCCACATTGCCGGAGTGGTAATGAATCGCTCCGCAGCACACCTGCTCGCGCGGCACGACCACGTCGCAACCGTTGGCTTGCAGCACGCGGGCGGTGGCCCAGTTGGTTTCGCGAAAGATGACGTCGCCGACGCAGCCGGTAAAAAGCGCCACGCGCGCCCGCCGTTTGCCGGCGGCCGGCAAAAACTCCGGCAGGCGGGGACTGAAATAGCGAAACCGCGGCAACATGTCGTGAAGCTGCTTCAACCGCGCGGGCAGCAGCTTGAATAGGCCAAGTTTGCCGAACAGCCAATCCAGTCCGAGCACCTGGGCCAGCCGCGCCGGCCCCAGCGCCAGCCGCACGCGGGCCGGGTACGGAAACATGCCGAAGAGCACAAGTCGATGAAACCAGTCGCACGTCTTCGATTCCGTCTGTGTGGCACGCCCTGAGTCCGCGAAGGGCGTGGTGCCCGGACTGTCTTCATTACAGTTCGCCACGCCCTTCGCGGACTCAGGCCGTGCCACACGTTCCATCGCGATCCGAAACGGCTCGATCAGCCGACCGTACTGCACGCCCGACGGGCACGCTGTCTCGCACGATCGGCAATCGAGGCACAATTCGAGATGCCGCCGCACCTCGTGCGTCAACTCGATCCGCCGGTCCGTCACGCCGCGCATCAAATAAATTCGCCCGCGCGGGCTGTCGTTCTCGTTGCCCGATTCCAGATACGTCGGACACGCGGCGGTGCACAGACCGCAATGCACACAATCGAGGAACAGTTCATACGGAATGCCCGCATCGACGCTCGTGCGTGCCGGAGTGTCCGGGACTTGATGGGAAGTCGTCATGGCGCCTCACTGGGAGGGCGTCGTGCGGAGGGTCCACGCGATCTTTCGACAGGCATATGGCCGGCCTCGCAGGAAGATTCTGCGGACGAATCCGCTTCGGCCTCCGCCCGGCCCCGCGCTCGGTTCCGCTGCATGTTTATTACGAGATCGTGTGCCTGCTCCAGCCAGTCGAGCTTCTGCGACAACGGCAGCCGGGCCATGCGCTGCAATTGGGCCAGCTCGTGGCCCTCCCAACCACGCTCCCAGATTCTCTCTTGATTCTGTGTCGGTTCGGTCATGGCCACAAATCGCTCCGAATTGCCGCGAGACGCTCGATGTCCTCCAGGTCCCGCGGGCGACCCGCTTGACGCTTCAAGGATATCAAATCTGCGAGCGATACGAACGTCGCGGGTAGATTTGGCGCGACGTCCCAGAGCGCCGCGGCCTCGTGGGCGCGGTCGAAATCCAGCGGGGCTTGCACGAAAAGATAGACTTCCGTCTTCGGATGCTGCGCGCTGAATAGTGAGAACACCGTCAAGCCTTTTTCCCGAACCCATCCGGCACGGCCGTTCGGATCAGCGAATTGCTCGATCGGCACCGGCGCGCGAGGGAAGTAACCGAGTCCCGCCAGAACCGCCAAGGCCCGTCGCAAGTTTTCCGTTTCAAGGTCCAGAATCACATCCAAGTCGGCCGTGAATCGCACGTAACCGTGAGCCACCACGGCGACTCCACCGGCGATCAGGTACCGCACCCCCGCGTCGTTCAGTGCCCGAACGATCGCTTCAACACTGTGACGTTCCATATCACCTCACCCGACGAACCGTCCTGGGTTCAGCAAGTTGAGCGGATCAAGTTTACGCTTGATCGCCTGCATGAGCCAAGAGTCGCCGCGTGGTTCGCCCCATACGACAAGGTCGGTTTTCCACTCGTTCGGACAGCGGCGGATCACTAAATTGCCTTGGAGTGCAACGGCCAGCGTGCGCAGCTTTGTCAGGCTCGTCCGCACGTCGGCTTCGTCGGAGCCTGAGGAAGCGTGACCATAGACGATTCCGTTGCCCGTGTGCGATTGGAGGGCCCAGTGAGTTGCTTGGCGTTGAGCCGCGTCGAAGAACTCGACTACGCCCGATCGGCGAATGTTAGCTTTGAAAGTGACACGATTCGGCTGCAGCGCCTGGAATTCGACGAGAGCTTGCCAAATTGGGTCGGCATCAACCGCTTCGAATGCCTGACGCCACACCTTCAAATCTTCCAGCTCGGTCTGCAATTGATCAATCTGCCACTTCACAGCCTCGGCGTTGTCTTCAAAACCGACGACCAGAACCAACGGGGCGGGCGGCAGCGGCTGGCCGATCGCGTGCGTGACGTGATCCGCTGCAGCCGGGCTCAGCAGTTCGATGGCGATGGGTCGGGTTCGAGACACAACGAGTCGATCCAGTGCCGCCGCCGCTTGCTCCGCCTCCTCGAGCTTGATCCAAACAACCGCACTGGCCTCGGGCAACGGCCTTAATTTGAGGGTAACCTGCGTGATGATGCCGAGCGTGCCGAGCGATCCAGTGTAGAGCTTGCACAGGTCGTAGCCAGCGACATTTTTGACCACGCGGCCGCCAGCCTTCGATTCGTTCCCATCTGCGTCCACTACGCTGATGCCGATCACATAGTCGCGAAAGGTGCCAAAACCAAACCGTCGAGGACCGCTGACGTTCGTCGCGATCGCCCCGCCTAGCGTCGCCTCAGCCCGACGCGGGACATCGACCGGCAGACGCTGCCCTTCGGCCTTCAGGATTTCTTGAAGCTTCCCCACGCGTATTCCCGCCTCGACCGTGATTGTCATGTCACGTGAAGGGTAGTCGATGACGCGATCAAGCTGCGTGGTGTCGATCGCGATGCCGTCGCGCGTGGGCGGCAGGCCCAAGTCGAGTAGAGTCCTACCCCCAACGGGATAGATCGCCAGTCCGCTTACTGGGATGTTACGAACTAGCTTGCACAGGTCCGCAACCGATGCCGGCTGTTCAAGAGGAAATGATATTCCGTCGATTTCACAATTCATCGCGGCTCCTGGGCTCACATCGCCGCCCGCACTGCGGATGTCCGCTCGATGCACTTCGCGCCGCCTGGGAGCATTTTGGCCGGGCTGCAGCGGCCGGTCGGGTTGAAGGTCTCGCGAACCTTTAGCATTGTTGCCAGGTCGCCGGGTGAAAACATGAGCGGCATGAAGTCGATCTTCTCGACGCCGATCCCGTGCTCGCCGGTGACTGAGCCGCCACAGCGGATGCACTCTTCGAGAATCTCGTGGCTCGCCTGGAGCACGCGACGAGTCTGATCGGAATCGCGCTCGTCGAACAGAAGGATCGGATGAATGTTGCCATCGCCCGCGTGGAAGACGTTGGCGATCGCGATCGAGTACTTTTCGCCGATCCGCGTGATCTCGCGTAGGATGTGCGGCAGTTTCGTCCGCGGTACCACGCCGTCCTGGGTGCAGTAGCTGTTCGCCAGCCGGCCGATCGCACCGAACGCCTGCTTGCGGCACTTCCAGAGCAGCAGTCGCTCGGCGGCGTCGCGAGCTTGGCGCACTTCCCGACATCGATTCTTCCGGCAGATTTCCATGATCCGCTCGGCTTCACGGTCTAGCCCCGCGGCCAGGCCGTCAACTTCGATCAGAAGTACGGCGCCGGCATCGAGCGGGAAGCCGAACTTGAACGCCTCTTCGACCGCCTTGATGATTAGCCGATCCATCATTTCCAGCGCTCCGGGAACGATGCCGGCTCCGATGATGTCGCTGATCGAGTTCGTGGCGTCGTCCACGGTCTCGTAAACGCCAAGCAATGTGCGATAGGCCTCCGGGTCGCGCGTGAGCCGGACCGTGGCCTTCGTGCAGATGCCAAACGTTCCCTCCGATCCGACAATCAGGCCGGTCAGATCGTACCCTGGGTTGTCTTCCGTGACGCCACCGGTTTCCACCACGCGGCCGTCGGGCAAAACGAATTCCAGGCCAAGCACGTGATTGACCGTAACGCCGTACTTCAGCGTGTGGGGTCCGCCGGAGTTCGTTGCCACGTTGCCGCCGATTGTGCAGGCCCCTTGGCTCGACGGGTCGGGTGCGTAGTGAAATCCGGTGCCCTTCAGTTTGTTCGTGAGCCAAATATTGACGACTCCGGGTTCGACAATCGCATATCGCTCGCGCGTATTGATTTCGAGGATTCGTTTCATACGCGTCGTCGTGATCATTACGCCGCCGCCGACGGGCAAACACCCGCCAGCCAAACTCGTCCCCGCGCCGCGCGGCACAAAAGGGACTTCGAACTCACTGCAAAGCTTGACCACCGTGACGACCTGCTCCGTATTGGTCGGAAAGACAACGACTTCAGGGACATTCTTCTCGATCGTGTAGCCATCGCACTCGTAGACAACCAACTCGCTGGGCGAAGTGATAAGGCCGTTTGGCCCGACGATTTCAGTGAGGCGCTGAACCAGAGGGGAATTATTTAACACGGTCATGAGCAAATGAGGCTTGCTTTGCAAAACATAGATTTCAGCTCGACCACCGTACGGTTGCTATGCTACACCGACTGAACCGACGCTCCCAGCTTTTCCGCACCATGCCGACTCGCACCACGCCAAAGATTTCAAACTTTGATATTGAACACTTGATCATCAGGCGATATTCATACGATCAATCCGCCACCAACATTCGTACAAGTTAGCAAACCCGATTTTTCATTCTGTCATCGTGTCATCTGAAATTTGTAAAACGTCAGCTAGCTGTATGCGCTGTCCCTCTTGTAATGGTGATAATGTACGAACATCACATTTCGCCTGGTACGAACTTGTGCTTGCCCTCATCCTCTTGCGTCCTTATCGGTGTCGTCATTGCTTCCGTAGGTTCCTCCGGTTTTGGTTTTCCAAATGACCTTGAGGGGGTTGGTTCAAGCGCGGCCCATTGCGATGGGCCGGCCGCTCGGCTAATTTCGACATCATGCCGGCACGGATCGAATACATTGAAGAGATCGTGAAGCGGATGGAGCAGGCCGCGGCTGCCAACCTGGCGACCCCTGGGCGGCAAGAGGGAATCGTCACAGTCACGCCCGATGCGGCGGACGAAGTGATGATCACCGGCGACTTGCACGGGCAGCGTAAGAGCTTCAACCAGATTCGCAAGGTGGCCGAGCTGGCCGCACATCCCCGCCGCCACTTGATCATGCAGGAAGTAGTTCACGGCGGCCCCAAATACGACAACGGCGGATGCATGTCGCACGCGATGCTGGAAGACGTGGCAAGCCTCAAAGTTGAATTTCCCGATCGCGTGCATTTCATCATGTCGAACCACGAACTTTCGGAGCTAACGGGGTATCCGATCCAAAAAGGTGGGGCACTGCTGAACCTGCAGTTCAGAATGGGGATGGATTTCATGTACGGCCCCGCGACGAACCGGGTTTTGCAGAGCTATTACGCGTTCATTCAGAGTTGCCCGCTGGCGGTGCGTTGGAATCGTGCGTTCGCGTGCCACAGCGTGCCCGAGTCGGTGCGGCGAACCAAATTCGATGTGGGCATCTTTTCGCGCCCGGTGACGCGACCTGATATGGATCCCCACGGCGCCGTGTTCGAGCTGGTCTGGGGACGCGATTATTCGGAGGAAAATGCACGGGCGTTCGCCGGCCTTGTAAGTGCTTCCGTGCTGCTTACCGGCCACGAACCGACGGACAATGGGTTTTCCACACCCAACCCGGTCCAGGTCGTTTTCGATTGCTGCCACACCACGGCGTGCTACGCAATCCTGCCGACCAATGAGCCGCTCGACCAAGAAAAAGTACTGGCTCGGATCCAAAAACTCTAACGCCTGCCATCCCCAGGACTCGATCGATGAGCACCGTCCCGGCACGGAAGAAATACAAGGCGCTCGACCACTTCGAGATCCTCGGCGAACTGGGACAGGGGGCCGCCAGCAAAATCCTGCACATCCGCGACCCGGAAAGCTATCAACACTATGCCATGAAAGTGGTGATCCGCCGCACGGCCGACGAAGGCAAATTTCTAGAACAGGCGAAGCATGAATTTGAGGTTGCCCAGAAGCTCGATCATCCGTCGCTGATCAAGGTGTACGACATTCGCGTGCTCAAGAAATGGTTTCGCGAGCGAGAAGTGCGAACACTCTTGGAGTATGTGAACGGCGAGTCGCTGGAGCAAATGACCAATCCGGACGTTGGCTTGCTCGTTGTGGTTTTCGCGGAAGTTGCCGGAGCGGTGAGTTTCATGCATCGCTGCGGCGTGTATCACGCGGATCTCAAGCCCAACAACATCATGGTGAGCCGAAGTGGGCAGATCAAAGTGATCGACTTTGGGCTCGCGTGGTTTCGCGGCGATCGCAAGGGCCGTATCCAGGGTACTCCCGGCTACCTGGCCCCCGAACAGCTTCGCGACCGGCTCGTGACCGAGGCGACGGACATTTTTAATCTGGGAGCCACGATGTATCGCTTGCTCACCGGCCGGCTTGCTTCGGGGGGCATTACCGCCGCCGGCAGCTCGTTCATGGGCGGCAAGGTCGTTATCACACCCGTCCTTGAAATCAAACCGAACGTGCCCAAAGAGCTGAGCGACCTGGTGAGTCGCTGCTGTGATAACAAACCGCAGAAGCGACCGGCAAACATGGCCGAGGTTTCAGCCTTGCTAACCAAGCTGGCGGAGCAGATGCAGTTGACCATGGAAGACTTGCCGCGGCTACTGCGACAGCTCGGCCGAAGCGATGAGTGAGCAGGCCATGGGAAGGTGAGCGGTGAACGGTGAGCAGTAATCGGTGAGCAGTAATCGGTGAGCGGTAATCGGTGAGCGGTGAGCGGTAGGTCGTCGCCTGTGAAACCGATCACCGATTACCGATCACCTTCCCCCGGACTCACCACTTGCTAACCGCCAGGGCAGCTTCTTCGCCTTCGGCGGCGATTCCGTAGCGTTTCATTTTTTTGTAGAGCGTGGTGCGATTGATTCCCAAGGCGTTGGCGGTCTCCTGGCGATTCCAGGCGTGTTCTTCAAGCGCTTCGAGGATGATCCGACGTTCCGGGTCCTGAAGTGCCGATTTGAGATGCCCTTTTGGTCCAATACCGGCCGCGTCTAGCCCTTGCCGGTGCAGAGGTGCGGGCAGATCGCTGACTTGTATCCATTCCCCCTTGCCTAACACAATGGCCCGCTCAACGACGTTTTCAAGCTCGCGAATGTTGCCGGGCCATGAATAGCGCTGCATTAGATCCACAGCCTGCTCGGTAAATCCGTGAACGCGGCGGCCCGATTGAGCGGCATACTTTTCCACGAAGTGTTTGCCCAAAAGCGGTATGTCGCTGATTCGCTCGCGAAGTGGCGGCAGATGGATCGAGACGACGTTGATTCGATAATAAAGGTCTTGCCGAAATTGCCGCTGGGCAACCAACTCGGCCAGGTTCTGGTTCGTGGCCAGGATGGCACGGGCATCGATGTGAATCGTTTCGGTGCCGCCCACTGGTTCGAATTCCATATCCTGGAGCACGCGGAGGAATTTGACCTGCAAGGCCGGCGATGCTGTGGCGATCTCGTCGAGGAAAATGGTGCCGGCGTCGGCCTGTTGGAATTTACCGACCTTGTCGCGGATGGCGCCGGTGAAACTGCCCGCTTTGTGACCGAATAGCTCGCTTTCGAGAAGTGTTTCCGGCAACGCGCCGCATGCGACCTCCACAAACGGCCCGTCGCGGCGTGAGCTGCGCCGGTGAATGGCCCGCGAGATCATCGTCTTGCCTGTCCCGCTTTCACCCGTGATCAACACGGTCGTGCGCGAATCGGCGACGCTCCCAATCATGTCGTACACCTGCAGCATGCGGTAGTCGTTGCCCACGATGCTGTCCAGTCCGAAACGCTGGTCGAGTTGGTGCTTGAGGTTCTTGTTCTCGACGGCCAGGCGGCGTTGACCGAGGGCACGGTCGATCGCCAGTTTCAATTCGTCCGACATGATCGGCTTGGTGAGATAGTCGAACGCCCCGAATCGAATTGCTTCCACAGCATTTTCAATCGTGCCATAGCCGGTAATGAGAATGACCGGCGTGTCGGACTGGGTCTGACGAACGTGTTGCAAGAGATCGAATCCATCACGGCCGGGCAGGTTCACATCGGCAATGACCAGATCTACGCCGACGCCGCCCAAATGACGGTCGGCCTCCTCAAAATTCGTCGCCGTTTGGACTGTGAGTTTCTCGCGCCGCAGATAATCGGCCATCGATTCCAGAACTATGCGGTCATCGTCAACAAGCAAGATGCGAGCTGGGTTCATGCGTGGTGCTCGGTGCAGGATTCTTGGAATTCAACGCAGGAGAAAAGAATCAATCCGGCCGATCAATTCGGTCAATGTGGTCATCGTCTCGAACGATGCCCCATCTCATGGGTCGTTACGTGTACGACTGATCCGAACTGCGTGACGAAACTGAAGACTGGTGAGATTTATATACACCGAGATGGCAGTGTGGTCAAAAGGAGAAGGCGATTTGGGTGAGGGCGGATTGGCGTGTCGTGTCGGGACGTGTGATTGTGTCGGTTATGCGGAGGGTCATTGGTCACGACGAGTCACGCCCGAGGGTGCGCTTTCTCGTAGACCTCCCGCATGCGCTGGCTGCTGACGTGCGTGTAGATCTGAGTAGTGGACAGACTGCGGTGGCCGAGCAATTCCTGAACGCTGCGGATGTCGGCCCCACGATCGAGCAGGTGTGTGGCAAACGAGTGGCGAAGCGAATGCGGGCTGGCGTGCGTGCGGATGCCGGCCAATTTCAGGTGTTTTCCCAAAATGCGGGCTACGCTACGCGTGCTTATGCGAATTCCCAGGTGATTGAGAAACAATGCCAAGCGATCAAAGCGTCGTCCATTTTCCACGCGACCTCGCACTTCGATCCAACGCCGAATTGCCGATGCAGCCACCGATCCAATCACGGCGATCCGCTCCCGCTTCCCTTTACCTCGCACGGTAACTGTCCCGGCGTCCAAATCGAAATCGCCCAGGTTCATGCCGACAATTTCGCTGACACGCAGTCCCGTCGAGTAAAACGTCTCCAACATCGCTCGATCTCGGCGACCCAGCCGGGTGGCTCCGTCCGGTGACTCCAGGAGATCGGAAACTTCATCGGCGCTCAGCACGCTTGGCAATTGCGACCGCTGCTTGGGAGTTCGCAGACCCAGGGCGGGATTTTTGTCCAACACACCTTGTCGGCGGAGAAATTTCAGGAACGATCTCAGGCTCGACAGCCGGCGTGCGACGGTCCGCTTCGACAGCCCTTGTTCGTGCAAGCTGGCCAGGTACGCACGAAGGCGAAGCGTGGTCAGATCACGAGCCGATAGCGATCCGGCACCCGCGCTGCGACCCAAGAACGATTGCAACGCGACCAAATCTTCGTGATAAGCCTTGGCAGTGTGCGGTGAGGCCCTACGTTCAAGCCTGAGGTGGTCGAGAAACGACTGAAAAAGATCATCCATACGGTCACGTCGGGTCCACTCAAGCATCGTGCGAAGTTGGAAAACCAAGGCCCGAAGTGCGGTCGTGCGATTCACGGGCCTTCTGACCAAGCAGTTCCGCGTCGACGCTGGAAAAACTCAGGTCGGGGTTCTCGGCGTACCTATCGAAAAGATCGAGTAACGTGTCGTAACTCTGGTCGTCGTACAAGAAGACGTACCGTTCCTTGCCCTTGGCCATTGCAAGAATGTTCATTTCGCGCCGCATCGTAAGGTCCTCCATGACCTGCGAAAGCGGGCCTCAGCCCTGCCGCCTCTGTACCGATCTACAGACAATTCAGTCGATAGCACGGGAATCGGCTCAAAAACTCGACCCTGATGTTCCTATCGACCTGATCGAAAGACTTGATTCAGGATTTGATTCCTGAGACCCGTGACTAGTACCAAAGATTCGCGGATTATGGCCATGCCAATCCTATGAAGCCCATCTCATCAATTGGCCCAACCTAAGACTTAGTAAGACGATGTGGCTACGCGGACTTCGATTCACTTGAATTCTCAGAGGTTAAACCGGCTCAGGCCTTCGTCGGCTTCCGAATAATTCTCAGAATTTTCGAGACTATCGCATCGTTACCGGGCTTCCAGTGACAAAATCAGGCAAATGGCGTAAGCTCTCCGCCCCAATGTACTTGCCAAGGAGGGCATCGCCATGCCAGGACCCGGAGAATACCTGCCGGATGCCACGGAAGGCATCACGCGAGTGGAGGACCTGCCGCAACCAAG
>Ga0247727_10004533_pt1 | contig 29346 bp, 28 predicted proteins | sample WisWelCaveWW1625_FD_202498 | JGI IMG/M metagenome (GOLD analysis project Ga0247727, IMG submission 202498) | Biofilm microbial communities from Wishing Well Cave, Virginia, United States - WW16-25 | ecosystem: Environmental > Aquatic > Deep subsurface > Groundwater > Cave microbial mat | place...
CTCGTCGCCTCCGAGGCGAACCTCGCCCGCGTCGAGGACATCCTGTCCGAGCTGCGGCCGCAGGCGCGCCGGCTGGCCGCCCAGGCGGAGCAGCAGGCGACGCGTGAGGATGCCGCGGCGACGCTCGCCGAGGCTCTGCTCGCCAGCGCCGGCGCGCGCTGGCACCAGCTGGCGAAGCGGGCGTCCGCGGCGGCCAGGGACCTTTCGGCCTCGCGTTCAGCGGCGACGGACGCGCTGGTCGCGCTGTCGGAGGCGGAGGCGGCCGCCGCGGCGGCCTCGGCCGCCCTTGCCGAACGATCGGCGGCGGAACGCGACCGCCGATCGGAGCTCGACGCGGCCCGCGATGAGGCGACGGAACGACACCTCGCGAGCTCCCGGGTCGAGGCCGAGCGCGGCGCCCTCGCGCATGCGATCAGGCGGGCGATGGGCGAGCGGACATCGGCGGAGGGCCGGATCGAGGACGCTCGTCGGATCCTCCTCGAGCCGGTCCCCGAGCCGGACGCGTCCCTGGAGGCCGAGTCGCGGGACCTGGAGCGGCAACTCGCGGAAGCCCGGGCGGAGATGCGACTCCTCGACGCCCTCGAGCAGCCGCGGGACGACGAGCAGGCGGCAGCGAAACGCGCGCTCGGCGCGCGAGCGAACGAGGCCGAGGCCCTGCAACGGCGGCTCGCGGAGGCCCGTGCCCGCACCGCCGACGAGCGTCGCCTGGAGGAGGTCGCCGAGGCCCGTCTCGCGAAGGCCGCCGGCGCCGCCTCGGAGGCCGCGGCCGCGCTCGCTGCCGCGATCGCCGCCGAGGAGCATGCGGCCGAGGCGCGCTCGACGGCCCGCCTGGCGGTCGAGCATGCGACGGGCAGGCTGGCCGTCGGCCGCGAGCAGGAGGCGGCGGCCGCGGTGGTCGCCGCGACGCTTCGCGCCCAGCACGATGCCCTGGCAGGCCGGCTCGCGGACGACGGGGCGCGCGCGTTCAGCGGCAGGCTGCGGAGCATCGGCGGTCGGCGCATCGATGACGACCTGGCGGTCGATCCGAGCCTGCGTCTCGCGGTGGACGCGGTGCTTGGCGACGCGGCCCGCGGTTTCCTCGTTCCCGAAGCGGGGGTCGAGGCTGCCGGAGACGGCCGCGGCACGCTGCTCATCGAGGAGGGTGTCGCCAGGGTGGCGTCGGATGACGTGGAGTGGGGGCGGATCGTCGCTCTGGCGCGCGCTCGCGGCGGCGGCAGCCTCCGGGACGCCGTCCGCCGGGACCCCACCGGCGCGGTCAGCGGGCTGTTGGCCCGTGTCGTATGGCTGCCCGACGTCCGGGGGGCGGTCGCGATCCAAGCGGAACTTCCGCCTGGCTGGCTCGCTGCCTCGCGCGACGGTCGGGCGGTCGTGGGCCCGATCGCCGTCCGAATCGGCGCACCCGAGGGCGTGCTCGCTCGGCGTGCCGAGCTCGAGCGCATCGCGGCGGAGCTCGCCCGGGCGGCGTCCGGGCAAGCCTCGGCGCGCACTGCCGCGGCAGCGGCCGATGCCGCCGGCGATCAGGCGCGCGCGGCGCTGGCGAAGGCCGAGACCGCGCAGATGGAGATGACCGCCAGCCGCCGCGCCGCCGAGACGGCGGAACGGCTTGCGGCCCGCGATCAGGAAGCGGCGACACGCGAGGCGGCCTGGCATCGCGCCCAGGCGGCACGTCTGGCGGCCGAGGAGGCGCGCGCGACCGACGCCCTGGCGGCGCTCGGACCCGATGCCCCTCAGCCGGAGCCGGCGGCCGGCGCAGCGCGGGACGTGACCGCCCTCACGGCCTGGCGGAACCGCGTGGCGGACCTGGAGGCGCGGCGGGACCGCCTTGCGAGCCTCGTGACCGACGCCGACCGCCGGCGGCGCGCGGCGGAGGCGCGGATCGCCGGTGCGAGTGCGGCGCTCGCCCTCGCCGAGGCGGCGCTCGCCATGGCGGAGTCGGAAGCGGCTGACCTCCGGGCTGCCGAGGCGGCGCTGGCGGACGCGGCGTCGGCGGCGACCGCCGGGTTGACCGCCGCAGTCGGGCGCGAGGCGGCGGCGCGAGCGGCGCTCGAGGTGATCGTGGCGGCCGATGTGGCCGAGCGGACCCGGTCGGTGGACGGCGAGGCGGCCGTGACTCGGGCGCGCGAACGGTCGCGCGCCCGTGAGGAGCGTGCGCGGGCCGCGGAACGCGAGGATCTGGAAGCGAGACTGGGCCTCGACGCCCTGCGAGAGCAGCTGCTCGTCGAACTCGCCGGGCTGGGCGAGATCGGCCGCCAGCGGCTCGAGGCCCAGTCCGGGATCGACGTCCCCGGGCGGCCCGAGGCTGACATGGCCGGCGTCGCTCGCTCCGAGCCGTCGCTGGACGAGGACGCCGCGGCGCTCGAAGCGGCGCTGGACGGCGCCGCACTCCGCTGGGCCGTCGCGGCGCCGCTCCCCGAGGCGCCGTCGAGCCAGCGCATCGCCGGCCTCCGGCGCCGGATGCACGAGCTCGGGCAGGCCAATCCGTATGCGGCCGCGGAATACCGCGAGGTGCGCGCCCGTCTCGAGACGCTCGAAGCCCAGCGGACGGACCTCGGGGCGGCGATCGCCCGGACCCGCGAGCTCATCGTCGAGCTCGACAGACTCATCGCCGACCAGTTCCAGGCGACGTTCCGGGCGCTCGAGGCGGCGTTCGACGCCCGTTTCCGGCAGCTGTTCGGCGGCGGCTTCGCGCGCCTGACGCTGACCGATCCATCCGATCTCGCACTGACCGGCGTCGAGGTCGTCGCGCGGCCGCCGGGCAAGAAGGCGCAGGCGTTGGCGATGCTGTCGGGCGGTGAGCGGGCGCTCACCGCCGTCGCCCTGCTGTTCGCGATGCTCGAGGTGCGGCCGGTGCCGTTCTGCGTCCTCGACGAGGTCGATGCGGCACTGGACGAGGCGAACATCGGGCGCTTCACCACCGCGCTGCGGGAGCTGGCCGAGCGGACGCAGTTCATCGTCATCACCCACAACCGCGGCACGATCGAGATCGCCGACGCACTCTACGGCGTGACCGTCGGCGACGATTCGGCCAGCCGTGTCATCAGCCTCAGGCTCGATGACGCCCGGGCGATCGCCGAGCAGCGGCGCGCGGCCGACGCGGGGATGGTCGCGACCGAGCGGTGAGCGGCGACCTGGGGACCGGTCTCAGCCGATCGCGCGATGGCTTCGTGAGCCGGTTGCGCGGCCTGCTCCGCGGGGGCGAGACCGATCAGGCCGCCTGGGACGCTGTCGAGGAGACGCTCATCGCCGGCGACGTCGGGGCCGGCCTGGCGGCACGTGTCGTCGCGGCGGCTCGGGCCCGTGGGAACGCACTCGATCCGGAGGCGTCCGTACGAGCCGAGCTGGCGGCAAGGCTCATGCCGCGGGAGCCAGCCTCCCGGGTGTCCGGACTCGGTGCTGCCCACGAGGGCGAGGATCGCCCGGTGGTCGTGCTGGTCGTCGGCGTGAACGGGACCGGCAAGACGACGACGATCGGCAAGCTCGCCGCGCTCGAGCAGGCCCTCGGCCACAGCGTCCTGCTCGCCGCGGCCGACACCTTCCGTGCCGCCGCCATCGACCAGCTCCGGATCTGGGCGGACAGGACGGCTGCGGACGTCGTCGCCCACGCCCCGGGCGCGGACCCGGGGGCCGTCGTATACGACGCCCTCGACGCCGCGGTCGCCCGGCGGACGGAAACGGTGATCATCGATACGGCCGGACGCCTCCACACGAAGTCCAACCTCATGGACGAGCTCGCGAAGATCCGTCGAGTCGTCAGCCGGCGACTGCCCTCCGCGCATCCCGAGACCCTCTTCGTGCTCGACGCGACGACCGGCCAGAACGGCCTGGCCCAAGCGCGGGCCTTCAACGACGCCGTGGGCTTCTCGGGCATCGTGCTCACCAAGCTCGACGCGACGGCGAAGGGCGGCATCGTCTTCGCCATCGAGGACGAGCTGCGGATCCCGGTCCGTTACGTCGGCGTCGGCGAGGGGCCAGCGGATCTTGTTCCGTTCGAGCCGGAGGCGTTCATCACGGCCCTGTTCCGCTGAGCTGCCCGACCTCGATCTGGCCGGTGGTACACTGCCGCCGCCCCGGTGCCGCCAGAACCCGCGCACCGGCCGTGGCGGCCACGTCGCCGCGCGGCTGGGGACGAGGAGTCCACCCCGAACCATGTTCGACAGTCTCGCCGAACGCCTGCGCCGCAGCCTCGCCTCGCTGACCGGCCGCGGCCGCGTCAGCGAGGCCGACGTGGACACCGCGATGCGTGAGATCCGGCTCGCCCTGCTCGAGGCCGACGTCAACTTCAGGGTCGTGCGCGACTTCGTTGCCCGGGTGCGCGAACGGGCGGTCGGCGCCGAGATCCTGGGCAGCCTCACGGCCGGCCAGCAGATCGTGAAGATCGTCCACGACGAGCTCGAGTCGATCCTGTCGGTCGGCGACCGGACCCTTCGCCTCGGGGGCAACCCGGCCGTGGTCATGCTCGTCGGACTCCAGGGTTCCGGGAAGACGACGACCGCCGCGAAGCTGGCGAGACACGCCAGCCGCCTGGGCCGGCGCCCGCTGCTCGTCGCCGCGGACCCGTATCGTCCGGCGGCCGTCGATCAGCTGGAGCAGCTCGGCCGGACGATCGACGTCCCCGTCCACCGGGGGCCCCAGGGCGCCGCGGTGATCGACATCGTCCGCGGCGCCATGGATGCGGCCAGGCGACTCGCTCGTGACACCGTCGTCGTCGACACCGCCGGTCGACTGACGATCGACGACGCCCTGATGGCCGAGATCTCCAGCCTGGCCGCCGCGATCAAGCCAGCGGAGACGTTCCTCGTCGTGGATGCGATGACCGGCCAGGAGTCGGTCGCCGTCGCGACAGCCTTCGCGGCGGTCGTGCCGCTCAGCGGCCTGGTCCTGTCGAAGGTCGACGGCGACGCCCGCGGTGGCGCGGCGCTCTCGATCTCGGCGGTGACCGGGATCCCGGTCAAGTTCCTGGGCACCGGCGAGAAGGTCGACGGCCTGGAGGTCTTCCATCCGGATCGGCTCGCCGGTCGGATCCTCGGCATGGGCGACGTCCTGACGCTCGTCGAGCGGGCCCAGGAGGTCGTCGACGCGGAGTCGGCGACGAGGCTGGAGGCGAAGCTCCGGCGGGCGGAGTTCACCCTGGAGGACATGCTCGAGCAGCTTGGTCAGGTGCAGAAGATGGGACCGATCGGCCAGCTGGTCTCGATGATCCCGGGGATGGGTGGCATGGCGAACGAGGCACAGGCGGCGGTCGACCGCGGCGATCTCCGCCAGACGGAGGCGATCATCCGCTCGATGACTCCGCGTGAGCGACGAGACCCGTCGATCCTCGGCGGATCGCGCCGCCGGCGCATCGCGGCGGGCTCAGGTGCCGGCCTGGCGGACGTGAATCGGCTGGTCAAGCAGTTCGGCGAGATGAAGCGGCTGATGAAGCAGCTCGGCGGGCGGGGAGGCGGGCGCCGCACAGCGTCCGTCGGCCCATTCGCGGGCGGGCGCTGACGAGGCGATGCGATGACGGGATCGCCGGACGACTCGACGCCGCCGCCGGGCGAGGACGCGGCACCGGACGTGGCCGCCGCGCCGGATTTGGCGGCCGCACCGCCGGAGGCGGCTGACGGGGCGGCCACAGGAGCCGTGGACGGCCCGCCGGGCAGCCCGGCGGCAGCCGTTGCAGGCCGGTTCTCGGCGCGCGCCCGTTGGCTCATCGCCGGCGCCGTCATCGCCGCGGTCGTCGGCGTCACCGCCCTCGCGGCGGCTCTGCTCGGCGGGCGGTCGACGCCGCCGGCGCTGGGCTACGTCCCGGCCGACTCGGTCCTGCTCCTGGAGCTCCGTCCGGAGCTGGCGGGCGACCAGCGAGCGAACCTCGGCAAGCTGCTGTCGGTCTTCCCCGGCTTCAAGGACCAGTCGAGCCTCGACGAGAAGATCTCGGAGACGTTTCAGCTTCTCGTGGACCGGGCATCGGACGGCGGGCTGGACTACCGCGCCGAGGTCGAGCCGCTGCTCGATGGACCGTTGTACGTGGCGCTGCGGGACGTTCCGCTCACCGATCTGCTGTCGCCGCGCTTCCTCGTCGTCCTGACGACCGACGGGACGCGGGAGTGCGGCGAGATCGCGCCGGACCGGCCGACGTCGACCGTTGTCCACGACGGCCACGAGCTCGTCGTGGGGACCGACCCCGAGGGCTTCGGCTTCGCCTGCACGCTCGACGGGCGGTTCGGGCTGGTCGGCGACGAAGCCTCGGTCCGCGATGCGCTCGACACGATGCGCGACGGAGGCGGCCTCGTCGAGACAGAGTCCTTCCGGGCGGCGCAGGCGGCGCTGCCGGCGGACCGACTGGGCTCCCTCGTCGTCGACGTCGGGGCGCTTCTCGGTCTCCTCGCCGAGGCTGACCCGACGGCCCTCCCGCTCAGCGGTCTCGACGCCGCCGCCCTGCCGGACTGGCTGGCGATGTCCGTCCGGGCCGAGTCCGACGCGCTCGTGAGCGAGCTGTCCGCCCCGATCGTCGAACCCGGCGCGTCGGCCGGCGGCGCGCCGGCGTCGGGGCCGGCCCGCGTGAGCGACCTGGCGGACGTGCTGCCGGCGACGACGATCGCGGCATTCGAGGCCCATGACCTCGGTGCAGGCATCGTCGCCGGGCTCGATGCCGTGCGCGCCGATCCGGGGACGGCCGACGAGATTCGCCAGTTCGAGGCCGCCGCCGCGCTGTTCGGCGGGATCGATGGCCTGACGGGCTGGATCGGCGACACCGCCGTCGCCGTGACGCTCGACAAGGGGACGCCCACGGCCGGCATCGTCGTGCGCGCGACGGATGCGGCTGCGGCTCGCTCGATGCTCGATTCGATCCGCAACATCGTGCTGCTCGCCGGCGGTGCCAGCGGACTCGGGCTGGAGGAGGTCGACCACGACGGAACGACGATCACGCTCCTCGATATCGGGGACTGGTCGGAGCTGCTCGGGCCGACCGGCGGTTCCGGCGCCAACCCCGGGCTCGAGGGCCGCGCCGTGATCGCCTGGGCGATCCGCGACGATCTCGTCGTCGCCGGGGTCGGCGAGTCATTCGTCGTCTCGGTGCTCGACAGCGGGGCCGGCGACAGCCTGGCCGACAGCGAGCGCTATCGGCGCGCCCTCGCGCTGGCCGGACCGGAGAACGACGGGCAGGGCTACGTCGACCTCGCCGCCATCATCGCCTTCGTCGGCGATGGCCTGGAGGGAGACGAGGCGCGGGAGTGGGAGGCGGACATCGCCCCCTGGGTCGAGCCGCTGGACGGCTTGGCCTTCGCAACGGGACGGGACGAGGGGCTCACGAGGAGCCGGATCGTCATGACCGTCCGCTGACCATCGAGACACGCCGGGGTCACGGCCCGGGCACCACAGGAGGATCGGAAGAGGGATGGCCGTACGGATCAGATTGACGCGCGTCGGGGCGACGAGGCAGCCGACATATCGGGTCGTCGTCGCGGATTCGCGCAGTGCGCGCGACAGCCGCTCGATCGAGACGATCGGGCACTACAACCCGAGGACGGAGCCGATCGAGCTCCGCATCGACTCCGACCGGGCGAAGGCCTGGCTGGCGAAAGGCGCCCAGCCGTCGGACACGGTCGCTCGGCTGCTGAAGGCCGCCGGCATCCTGCCGGCCGGCGAGTAGGGGGCGGCGATGGCTGCGAAGGACCTCGTCGAGTACGTCGCCCGATCGCTCGTCGACCTGCCGGACGCGGTGCAGGTCACGGAGGTGATCGATGCCGACGGGACGGTGATCGAGCTCCATGTCGCGGAGGACGACATGGGCAAGGTCATCGGCCGGAACGGCAGTGTCGCCAAGGCGCTGCGCACGCTGCTCAAGGTCAGCGCCGCCCGGACGGGCGAGTCGGTGACCCTCGAGATCCTCTGAGCGAGACGCGGCGACTCGTCGTCGCCCTCGTCCGGGGCCTGCGCGGTCTTGATGGGACCGTGCGCGTCGAGGTGCTCACCGACCACCCCGAGTCGCGTTTCGTGGCTGGCGGTCGGCTCTACCTCGATTCCGGCGAGCCCCTCGAGGTGCGTTCCGCCCGCCCGGTGGATGACGGGCCCGGCTGGTGGCTGAACTTCGAGGGCCGCCCAGAGAGGTCCGCGGTCGAGCGGCTTCGTGACCGCTACCTGGCGGCGGACGTGGATCCGGCCGACGTGCACGCGGCCGGGGCGGTCCTGTGGGACGAGGTCCTCGGCTGCGAAGTCCGCGACCTCGAAGGGCAGCCGCTTGGGTCGGTGGTCGACATCTACCGCGCCGGCGGTGCCGAGGTCTACGTCGTTTCTGGAGGTCCTCTCGGGAGCTTCGACGTCCCCGCCGTCCGCGACTACATCCGCGTCTTCGCGCCGGAGCGTCGGGAGATCGTCGTCGATGTCGCCGGGCTCGACCTCGACGTGCCGGCGCCGCGGGCTCACGCCGCTCGGCGCCGCCCCCGCTGGTCGCGCCACGGGCGGGGCGGAAGCGCGTCGCTGCCGGCGCCTTCCGAGTCCGGCGACCGGTCGACGGGCTGAGGTCGAGATGCTGGGGATCGATCTCGTCACGTTGTTCCCGGAGATGGTCGATGGGCCGCTCGCCGCGAGCATTCCGGCCAGGATCCTCGAGCAGGGTCTCGCCGAGGTGCATGTGCACGACCTGCGCCGGTGGGGGATCGGGCGGCACCGGAGCGTCGACGACGCGCCGTACGGCGGTGGCGCCGGGATGGTCCTCCGGCCCGAGCCGGTCGCCGCTGCGCTCGACGAGCTCCGGCGGGCGGAGTCGACGGTCATCCTGCTCGACCCGGCTGGGGAGCCGTTCGGGCAGGCTCGAGCCGCCCAGCTGGCCGAGAGCCCACACCTGGTGTTGCTGTGCCCGCGCTACGAGGGCGTCGACGAGCGGATCCGCGGCCTCGTCGACCTGGAGCTGTCGATCGGGGACTATGTCTTGAGCGGCGGCGAGCTGGCCGCACTCGTCGTGGTGGACGCGGTCCTGCGGCTCCTGCCGGGTGCCATCGACAGCGCGTCCACCGCGGAGGAGTCGTTCGCCGACGGGCTGCTGGAATACCCGCAGTACACCCGACCGGCGATCTTCCGCGGTCGTGGCGTTCCGAGCGTCCTGCGATCCGGGGATCACGGCGCGGTCCGCAGGTGGCGTCTCCGCGAGTCGCTCCGGCGGACGCTGGCCCGGCGTCCGGATCTCCTGGGGTCGCGCCGGCCGAGCGCCGAGGAGCGCGCCCTGCTCCACGAGATCAAGCTTGGCGGCGCAGGCCCGGACGAAGGCGGCGGCGAGGGCTGACGCCCCGACGGTCCGAGCGGGACCCTGTGCTACACTCCCGGCCGCCGTACGACCGCGGCACCACAGACGCCATCCCACCGGACAGCCACGCGCTGCTCGCCCATGACCAGGGAAGCCCACCCGTGAACATCCTCGACGAGATCGTCGCCGACCAGCTCCGGAACGACCTGCCCGAGCTCGCCACCGGCGATACCGTGCGCGTCGCCGCGAAGGTCGTCGAGGGCGGCAAGGAGCGTATCCAGGTCTTCGAGGGCACGGTCCTGAGGCTCGTCGGCGGCGGCATCACCCGGACGGTCACCGTCCGCAAGATCGCCAGCGGCGTCGGCGTCGAGCGGAGCTTCAAGGTCCACAGCCCGAGGATCGAGAAGATCGAAGTCGTCCGCCACGGGCAGGCCCGGCGCGCGCGGCTGTACTTCCTGCGTCGCCGGGTCGGCAAGGCCGCGACGCTGCGCGAGAAGCGCCAGAACGGCTGACGCCCGCGGCCGGTCGCCCGGCTGCGGTACGCTGGCGACAGATGGTCGCCAGGGTCCCGGACCTCCGCAACGAGCGCGCCCATTGGCTCGTCGGCGCCCTCCGGGTCGCCGGGGTCGACGAGGTCGGCGTGGCGCCGACGTGCGGAGCCGTGATCGCCGCGGCGGTCATCGTCCGGCCGGATGGCCGCCGGATCCGCGGCGTCCGCGACTCGAAGACGCTCTCTGCGGCTCAGCGGGAACGCCTGGCACCGATCATCCGGCGACGTGCCCTGGCGGTCGGCGTGGGAGCCGCCTCGGTCGCCGAGATCGACCGCCTGAACATCTACCACGCCACCCACCTGGCGATGCGGCGAGCGATCGCTCGCCTCGGCGGCCACGACCACGTTCTCGTCGATGGCAACCGGATCGCCGGCTTCGAAGGGCACGTCGGCCCGTACACGGCGATCGTGGACGGCGACGCGAAGTCGTACTCGATCGCCTGCGCATCGGTCGTCGCGAAGGTGATCCGGGATCGGATGATGGCTCGCCTAGCCGCCCGCCACCCGGGCTATGGTTGGGAGCGCAACCAGGGCTATGCGACGCGCGAGCACCGGGCCGGCATCCGCCGCCTCGGACTGACGCCGTTCCATCGCCGCAGCTTCCTGGCCCTGCAGCGCACGCTCGCCGGCGACCAGTCGACGCTCGATGACCTGGTCGACGATGTCGTCGGCATCCCGATCGAGCCCGGGGCGTTCCTCGACGAGGTCACCGAGGAGACGCTGTCCCGGTCGCCGTTGGAGGCACCCGCCGTCGCTCGCTGAAGGCTGCGTCGATCCTCGATCGGTCGCCGATCGAGCGACCGTCGATCGGTCGTCGATCCGGCGTCGAGCGAGCGTCGATCCGGCGTCGAGCGCCGCATGGCACGATCGGGCATGGCCGAGCGGGACCCGGCGGCGGCGGGTCGCCGCGGCGAGGATCAGGCGACCGGCCGGCTGACGGCCGCCGGCTGGCGGATCCTGGGCCGCAACGTCCGCATCGGTCGCGCCGAACTGGACATCGTCGCCGTCGATCCGGGCCCGCCGCCCGAGCTCGTGATCGTCGAGGTGCGGTTCCGGTCGCGGCGCGACTTCGGGCTGGCCGAGGAGACCGTCAGCTGGCAGAAGCGCCGCGTTCTGCGAGCCGCACTCGCCCGCTGCCTCGCCGCCGGAAGGCTGCCGGATGGAACGTCCCTGCCGCGCCTGGCGGCGCGCCTGGACCTCATCGTCGTCGAGCCGCCCGCCCTCTCGACGGGCCCGCCGCGCATGCGCCACCATCGCGCCGCCTTGTGAACCGTCCCCGGGAGGTCCGTGCGGGGCCCTGTGCTACACTCCCGGCCGCCGCGCGACCGTGCGGCGATCGACACGCCCGCGGCCCGCTGGGTCGTGGAGCACACACGCGGGCCGTTCCGACCGGGGCGGTGCCGTCCTCGGACGAGGCTCGACCTCGACGCGGCGGCTCCCGGCGACGAGGTTCGCGGAGGCATAACCGGATCAGGAGGTCACCCACCGTGCCGTCCGTTTCGATGCGGCAGCTGCTCGAGGCCGGGGTCCACTTCGGCCACCAGACACGCCGCTGGAATCCCAAGATGCGGCCGTACATCTTCGCGGAGCGCAACGGGATCCACATCATCGATCTCGCGCAGACGGTCGCCCGACTCGACGTCGCGCTGGCGTTCGTGCGCGAGACCGTCGCGCGGGGTGAGCCGGTCTTGTTCATCGGCACCAAGAAGCAGGCCCAGGAGCCGGTCGCCGCCGAGGCGACGCGAGCGGGCATGCCGTACGTCAACAAGCGCTGGCTCGGCGGGATGCTGACGAACTTCGTGACGATCAAGAAGCGGATCGGCCTGCTGGAGCAGCTCGAGGCACGCCAGTCGACCGGCGACCTGGACCGCTTGCCGAAGAAGGAGGCGTCGCTTCTGGTCGAGGAGATGACGCGCCTGCAGTCGATCCTCGGCGGCATCCGCCGCATGAAGCGTGTCCCCGGCGCCGTGTTCATCGTCGACCCGCATCGAGAGCGGATCGCGGTGACCGAGGCGAACAAGCTGGAGATCCCGGTCGTCGGCACCGGCGACACGAACGTCGACCCGGACGAGCTCGACTACATCATCCCGGCCAACGACGACGCGATCCGCTCGATCCGGCTGCTGTGCAGCCTCGTCGCCGATGCGGCGATCGAGGGTGCCCGGGAGCGGGCGACGCGGGCCATCGAGCCGGAGCCCGAGCCGATCGTCAGCGAACCGGACTACGACGACGTCGGCGCGACCGACGAGCTGGTCGCCGCCCTCGCCGGCGGCGGCGCGCTGAGCTTCGCGCCCGACGACGACGACGACCTGCTGCCGGGTGCGCGAACCGCCGCCGAGGAAGCGGCCTCGGCCGAGGAGATCGCCGCGGAGCTCGAGCGCGAGGCGCGCGAGCGGGAAGCAGAGGCCTGAGGAAGGACCCGTCGGATCAGTCAGCCGGCCGCGAGGCCATGCCACCCCAGGAGCACCCAACGAAGATGACGATGATCACCGCCGACGCGGTCAAGGAGCTGCGCGACCGCACCGGGGCCGGGTTCATGGATTGCAAGCGCGCTCTCGAGGCCAGCGACGGCGACGTCGACCGCGCCGTCACGATGCTGCGCGAGCGCGGCCTCGCGGCAGCGGCGAAGAAGGCTGATCGCGAGGTCCGCGAGGGCCTCGTATCGAGCTACATCCACACCGGTGGCCGGGTCGGCGTGCTCATCGAGGTCAACTGCGAGACCGACTTCGTGGCGCGCACGGACGAGTTCGCACGGCTCGTCAGGGACCTCGCGGTCCAGGTGGCGGGCCTGTCGCCGCTGTACGTCGACGTCGACCGCATCCCGGCCGAGGATCTCGAGAGCAAGACCACCGAGCTGCAGGCGGATCCGGCGCTCGCCGCGAAGCCGTCGGAGGTCGCCGCGCGGATCGTCGACGGCCAGCTGAAGAAGTGGTACCGCGAGGTCTGCCTCCTCGAGCAACCCTTCCGCGACGAGGAGCGCAGCGTTCGCGATCTCGTGACCGACCGGATCGCGACGATCGGCGAGAACATCGTGGTCCGCCGCTTCGTCCGCTACGCGCTCGGGGAGGACCGGTGACCGAGGTGGTCATGGGCGGCGCGGCGCGCTACGGGCGCGTCCTGCTGAAGCTGTCCGGCGAGGCGCTCCTCGGCGACCGGCCGTACGGCGTCGACCCGGCGTTCTGTGCCTTCATCGCGGACCAGGTCGTGCGCGTCCATGCCCGGGGCGTCCAGGTCGGCATCGTCGTCGGCGGCGGCAACATCTTCCGCGGCATGGCCGCGGCGGCGAGCGGCATGGACCGCGCCACCGGCGACTACATCGGGATGCTCGCCACGGTCATGAACGGCCTCGCCCTGCAGGATGCGATCGAGCGTGCCGGCGTGCCGACGCGGGTGATGAGCGCGATCGCGATGAACGAGGTCTGCGAGCCGTACATCCGGCGGCGAGCGGTCCGTCACCTCGAGAAGGGACGGGTCGTCATCTTCGTCGCCGGGACCGGCAACCCCTACTTCACGACGGACACGGCGGCGGCCCTGCGGGCGGTCGAGATCGGTGCGGCGGTGCTCCTGAAGGCGACCAAGGTGGACGGCGTCTACGACGCCGACCCGCTGAAGCATCCCACGGCGCGACGCTTCGGGGAGCTCGACTATGCCGACCTGCTGCGCGATCAGCTGCGGGTGATGGATGCGGCGGCCGTCGCACTGTGCATGGAGAACGACCTGCCGATCATCGTCTTCGACCTCAACGAGCCGGACAACATCGCCCGGGTCGCGGCCGGCGAGGCGGTCGGTACGATCATCTCCGCGAAGACGTCGGGAGGTGTCCGCGAGTGAGCGCCGAGATCATCGCCGCGGTCGATCACAAGATGGCCCGCGCCGTCGAGGCGATGGCGCGTGACCTGGCGGGCGTGCGCACCGGTCGCGCCTCCACCGCGCTCGTGGAGCGCATCCAGGTGGACTACTACGGCACCTCCACGGCGCTCAACCAGCTCGCCGGCATCAGCGTCCCGGAACCCCATCAGATTGTCATCCAGCCGTGGGACCGGAGCGTCCTCGGGGCGATCGAGAAGGCCATCACGAAAAGCGACATCGGACTGACCCCGAACGTGGACGGCACCGTCGTGCGCCTCAACATCCCGCAGCTGACCGAGGAGCGGCGACGGGACCTCGTGCGGCTCGTCCACCGGCGCATGGAGGAGGCGCGGATCGAGATCCGGAACCTCCGCCGCGACGCCGCGGACCAGATCAAGCGGCTCGAGCGCGATGGCGAGCTGGGAGCGGACGAGACGCATCGCGTCCTCGAAACGCTCCAGCGAACGACGGATCGCCATATCGCCGACGTCGATCGGGTCGGCGTGGCGAAGGAGCAGGAGGTCCTCGAGGTCTAGTGGCGCGGACGCCGTTGGCCCGCCCCACCGACGCCCCGCCGGCCGCCCACGGGCCGGGTCAGGCGATCGACGGGCTGACCGACGCGGGAGCGGGGCTCCTCGCGTCCGAAGACACGCCGCGCCATGTCGCGATCATCATGGACGGCAACCGGCGCTGGGCCCGCGCCCGTGGCCTCGCCGAGCTGGACGGGCACGCGGCCGGCGTCGAGGCGATCCGCGGCTTGCTGCGGCATGCGGTGCGCCGTGGCATCGACGTCCTGACGCTGTATGCCTTCAGCCGCGAGAACTGGGCCCGCTCGGACGCCGAGGTCGTCGGGCTGTTCGAGCTGCTCGAGGCCGCCATCCGCAGCGAGACGGCCGAGCTGCGCCGGAGCGGCGTCCGGATCCGGCTCCTCGGACGCCTCGAGGAGCTGCCGGAGGCGACGCGGCGCTCGATCGGCGCGGCGCTTGCCGAGACGGCCGACGGGGATCGGCTGCAGCTCAACATCGCCTTCAACTACGCCGGTCGCACCGAGCTGGTCGACGCCGTCCGGCGACTGGTGGCGTCCGGAGTCGGGCCGGAGGCGATCGACGAGTCGGCGATCTCGGGGGCCTTGTACACCGCCGGGACGCCCGACCCCGATCTCGTGATCCGGACCGGCGGTGAGCAGCGACTGTCGAACTTCCTGGTCTGGCAGTCCGCGTATTCGGAGTTCTACTCGTGCGACGTCCTGTGGCCGGACTTCGGACCGGACGCGTTCGATGAGGCCCTGCTCGAGTACGCCCGGCGGACGCGCCGCTTCGGCCGCTGAGCCGACCCGATCGTGCTCCGCGATCGCGCCGCCAGTGCCGCGCTGCTGATCCCGCCGCTCGTCGTCGTCCTGATCCTCGGCGGCGGCTGGATCACGCTGCTCGTCGCGGTCATCGTCGGATTGGCCGCCAACGAGGCCTTCCGCCTGCTCCGCGATGCGGGCCATCCGTCCTTCTCGCTGTTGGGCGTCTCCATCGCGCTGGTCGTCGCGGTCGGCGACTCGATCGGGGCCGGCCTCGGCAGCGCCGGCCTCGTGCTCGCCGCGGTGGCCGTCGCGCTGGCCGGCGTCGGCGCACTCAGCCGCGCGGATCCGGCGGAGGGCCTCGCGACCTGGGCGACGACCGTCTTCGGTGCCCTGTACGTGTCCCTGCTGGGCTTCGTGGCCCGGCTCGGTGCCGTCGCGCCCGCGCTGCCGGCGGAGGCGCCGCTGGCCGATCTCGGCAGCGAGCGAGCCTGGATCCTGCTCCTCGTGCTGTCGGTCTGGGCGTTCGACAGCGGCGCCTACCTCGGCGGTAGGCGCTTCGGGCGGCGGCCGTTCATGGCCCATATCTCGCCCCGCAAGACCCTCGAGGGGGTCGGCTTCGGGCTCGCCAGCGCCATCGTGGCGAGCGCCGTCCTGCTCGGCCTGCTCGGCCAGCCACCGATCGGGGGCATCGCCTTGGGCACGCTCGTGGCCGCCGCGGCGCAGGCCGGCGACCTTGCCGAATCGATGCTCAAGCGCGCGGCCGGCGCGAAGGACTCGGGCCGGCTCATCCCGGGTCATGGCGGGATGCTCGACCGCATCGATTCCTTCCTGTTCGCGGCGCCCGTGGTGACGCTGTATGTCCTCGCCGTCGTCCGCTGACGGCGCGCTCGGCCGGACGCCTCCGGCCGGCCACCGGGTCGGCGTCGCCGTCCTCGGCTCGACCGGCTCGATCGGCCGGCAGGCGCTCGACGTCCTTGCCCGGGAGCCGGGCTTCCGGGTCGTCGCGCTGGCGGCCCGGAGTGACGCGGCCACCCTCGCCGACCAGGCGCGCCGGCTGCGCCCGTCTCACGTCGCGCTGACCGGCGATGCGGCGGACGGGCGGACCCTCGAGCTGCCGGCGGGAACATCGCGGATCGGCGGCGACGACGCGCTCGAGACCCTCGCCGCGCTCGATGACGTGGACGTCGTCCTCGTCGCGACCGGCGGGATCGTGAGCCTGCGGCCTGTTCTCGCGGCGCTCCGCGCCGGCCGCGTCGTCGCGACGGCGAACAAGGAGACGCTCGTCGCGGGCGGCCACCTTGTGATGCCGCTCGCCCGCGCCCGCGCGGCCGATCGTGCCGCCGTCGATCCGCGTGATCCGGCCGCGACGCCGCTCGCCTGGTTGCGCCCGATCGACTCGGAGCACTCGGCGATCTGGCAGTGCCTGGCAGGCGAGTCGTCGCCGTCGGTGGCCCGACTCGTCCTCACGGCGTCCGGCGGGCCCTTCCTCGAGGCGACTGCCTCGGAGCTCGCTGGGGTGACGCCGGCCCAAGCGCTGCGGCATCCCACCTGGCGGATGGGTGACAAGATCACGGTCGACAGCGCGACGCTCGCGAACAAGGGCCTCGAGGTCATCGAGGCGCACTGGCTGTACGATGTCGGTTACGAGGCGATCGACGTCATCGTCCACCCCCAGTCCATCGTCCATTCCGCCGTGCTCTTCGCCGACGGCTCGATGAAGGCCCAGCTCGGGACACCCGACATGCGCCTGCCGATCCAGTACGCCCTGACCTTTCCATCGCGGCGGCCGTCACCCGCCGCGCCGCCGGACCTCGTCGCGGCGGGCCGCCTGGACTTCCGCGCGCCGGACGAGGGGCGTTTCCCGGCCCTCCGGATCGCCCGTGACGCGGGCCGCATCGGCTCCCGCGCGACGACGGCGCTCATCGCGGCCGACGAGGTCGCGGTGACGCGATTCCTCGCCGGGGACATCGACTTCCCGGGTATCGCCCGACTCCTCGAGGCGGCCGTCGTCCGTTTCGGCGGCGGATCGGACCAGGCTCCCGGCGTCGCGGAGCTCGTCGAGCTTCACGCCGAGGTGCGGAACGCGTTCGCCAGCGGCGTCGTCTGAGGGACCGATGCAGGCCGTCGTCACGCTCCTCCTGTTCGCGCTCGTGCTCGGCGTGCTCGTCCTCGTCCACGAGCTCGGCCACTTCGTCGTCGCGCGGCTGGCCCGCGTCCGCGTCCTCGAGTTCGGCATCGGCTTCCCGCCGCGGGCGAAGGTCCTGCGCGACCAGGGCGAGACCGTCTACACGCTCAACTGGCTGCCGATCGGCGGCTTCGTCAAGCTCGAGGGCGAGGACGGTGACGACCCGGACGACCCGCGCTCGTTCAGCGCGCAGGGACTGGCGACGCGCCTCGTCATCCTCGTCGCCGGCGTCGTCATGAACGTGGTGCTCGCCTTCGCCATCTTCAGCGGCATCGCGCTCGTCGGCGACCCCACGCTCGGCGTGCGGGCCGGCGTCGTCCAGCCGGGCTCACCGGCGGAGATCGCCGGGCTGCGAGCGGGCGACGTCATCGAGAGCGTGGACGGCCGCTCCTTCGGGGCCTTCGCGTCGTACACGCTGCTCGATGAGCTGCGCCTGCGCCCCGGCGAGACCGTCGTCCTCGGCGTGAAGCGGCCGGACGGCAGCCGGCTGGAGCTGACGGCGACACTGCGCGGCCAGGCGGACATCGAGGCCGGCAAAGGGGCGCTCGGGATCGGCCAGATCGAGGGCCGAGCGACCGACGCCCGCATCCACTATCCCATCGACCGTGCCCTCCAGCTCGGCGTGGATCGGACCCTCGGGGCGATGAGGCTCATCCTCGACGGGCTTGGCGATCTCGCGTCGGCGATCACCCGCCCGACCGAGCCGCCGCCGGCATCGGGACCGGTCGGCATCGCCATCGTCGTCGGGGAGACGTTCTGGACGCTGGGCCCGCTCGTCACCCTGTACGTCGCCGGGCTCCTGTCGGCCAACCTCGCCGTGATCAACATCCTGCCGTTCCCGCCGCTCGACGGGGGGCGGATGCTCATCCTCGTCCTGAAGCGCGTCTTCGGGGAGCGGATCAGCCTGCGGGCCGAACGCCTGACGTACGTCGTCGGGTTCGCGTTCCTGATGGCCTTCCTGGTCTGGGTCACCGGCTTCGACCTGCTGCGCGAGTTCGGCGGAGGTCGCTGATGGCCGAGCCCGGGCGGTCCGAGCGCCGCCGGTCGGTCGCGGTGGACGTCGGCGGCGTGACGATCGGCGACGGCCGGCCCGTCGTCGTGCAGTCGATGACCAACACCGACACGGCCGACGCGGACGCGACGGCCATCCAGGTCGCGCGCCTCGCGCACGCCGGCAGCGAGCTCGTGCGGGTCACCGTGAACACGGACGCGGCGGCGGCGGCCGTCCCGACGATGATCGACAAGCTGCGCGACCTGGGTGTCGGCGTGCCGGTCATCGGTGACTTCCACTACAACGGCCACAAGCTGCTGGTCGACCACCCGGCCATGGCGCGCGCCCTCGCGAAGTACCGCATCAACCCCGGGAACGTCGGCACGAAGCACCACGACGCGAATTTCTCGACGATCGTCCGTGTCGCGCTGTCGAACGAGCGGCCGGTGCGCATCGGCGTGAACTGGGGTTCGCTCGACCAGGCGCTGCTCACCGAGCGGATGGACGACAACGCACGGCGCCCGGATCCGCTCGACTCGCGCGAGGTGATGCTCGACGCGATGGTCGAATCGGCGCTCCGGTCGGCCGAGCTGGCCGAGGCCACCGGCCTGCCGCACGACCGGATCGTCCTGTCGGCCAAGGTCTCCGGCGTCGCCGATCTCGTGGCGGTCTATCGCCGCCTGGCGGCCCGGACCGACCTGCCGCTCCATCTCGGCCTGACCGAGGCCGGCATCGGCATGAAGGGCATCGTCGCCTCGACCGCCGGGTTGGCCATCCTGCTGTGGGAGGGCATCGGGGACACGATCCGCGTGTCGTTGACCCCCGCCCCGAGAGGCGAGCGCGAGGAGGAGGTCCGGGTCGCCCAGCAGGTCCTCCAATCACTCGGGCTCCGCTCATTCCTGCCCCAGGTCTCGGCGTGCCCTGGCTGCGGTCGGACCACCTCCACGTTCTTCCAGGAGATGGCGCTGCGGATCGGCGACCACCTGCGCGACCAGATGCCGACCTGGCAAGCGTCGCACCCGGGCGTGGAGGAGATGCGGGTCGCGGTCATGGGCTGCGTCGTCAACGGGCCCGGCGAGTCGAAGCACGCCGACATCGGGATCAGCCTGCCGGGCACCTTCGAGGAGCCGGTCGCGCCGGTCTACGTCGACGGACGCCTCGCCCGGACGCTCCGCGGTGAGGGCCTGGTGGACGAGTTCATCGAGATCCTCGACGACTACGTCGCGCGCCGCTACCCGGGCGCCGCGCCGGGAGCCTGAGGGAGCGCGACACTCGCCCCGGAGCGGTCCACCCGCCCGGGTGTATACTCCGCGCCGATCGACCGGCCGCCTCCGACCGACGTGGGTGACCCCCACGTTTTTGTTTCGGCGGCGTACGGGCAGGCGAGGCCGGCTGCAGACGGAGGAGGAAGCGACATGAGTCGAGACTTCGTCGGCGCCCTCCTTCAGCTCAACGCCGAGAAGCAGGTCCCTCGCGAGCACCTCGTCCGCACCGTCGAGGAGGCGATCGCCGCGGCCTACCGCCGGGTCGCGAACGAGGAGGACATCCACGTCCGCATGGACGCCGAGTCGGGTCGCATCCGGGTGTTCCGGGCGAAGGTCGCGGTGTCCGAGGTGGAGGATCCGCTTACCCAGTTCACGCTCGATGAGGCGCGCGCCATCAAGCCCGACGCGATCCCCGGCGAGCTTGTCGAGATCGAGCAGCTGGACGGCGACACCTTCGGCCGGATCGGCGCCCAGACGGCGAAGCAGGTCGTCCTGCAGCGCCTGCGGGAAGCGGAGCGGGACATCGTGTTCGACCAGTTCGCCAGCCGCGAGGGCGAGCTGATCACCGGCACCGTCAACCGCGTCGAGCCGCGAGCGATCATCCTCGACCTGGGGAAGGGCGTCGAGGCCATCCTCGCCACGACCGAGCAGTCGCCGATCGAGCACTACCGGATCGGCCAGAACGTCAAGGCGTTCGTGCTGGAGGTTCGGCGCGGTCCGCGCGGACCGCAGATCTTCGTCAGCCGGACCCACAAGGGCTTCCTGCGCCGGCTGTTCGAGCTCGAGGTCCCGGAGATCCACAGCGGCACCGTCGAGATCAAGGCCATCGCGCGCGAGGCGGGCAGCCGCTCCAAGGTCGCGGTGGCGTCACGGCAGGATGGCCTCGATCCCGTCGGCGCGACGGTCGGTCAGCGGGGCGCCCGCGTCCAGGCGGTCGTTGCCGAGCTCGGCGGCGAGAAGATCGACGTCATCCCCTGGAACGAGGGCCCGAGCGCGTTCGTCGCCAACGCGCTGTCGCCGGCCCAGGTGCTGTCGGTCGACATCGACGAGGAGCATCGCATCGCGAACGTCACCGTGCCCGAGCGGATGCTGTCGCTCGCGATCGGCCGCGAGGGCCAGAATGCACGACTGGCGGCGCGTCTGACCGGCTGGCGGATCGACATCCGCAGCGATGTCTCGGTCGCCGAGAGTCGGGCGGCTGCAGCCGCCGAGGCACGTGAGGCCGCGCTGAAGGCCCCGGAACCGCCGTCCGAGGAGACGACCGAGGTCGTATCCGAGGCGGCCCTCGCCTCCGCCGGCGAAGGCGCGATCAGCGAGGCCAAGCCGCGGCGGACGAGGGCCAGGAAGCCGGCCGCCGAAGAGGTGTCGTCGTAGCCGGCGGCGGGCGCCTCGTCCGACGCCCACCGACGCGTTCGTGCGTGGCGTGCCGGACGCCGCGCGCCAAGGCAGAGCTCGTCCGTGTCGTGCGGACGGCAGGCGGCCGGGTCGAGCTCGATCCTGGCGGCCGGCTCCCCGGTCGCGGAGCCTACGTGTGCCGCGACGGAGCCTGCCTCCGTTCAGCGGCGCAGCAGGGCGGTCTCGCGCGGGCGCTCCGGGTCCCGGTCCCGGCGGACCTGCGGGCCGCCCTGGCGGCGCTCGCGGGCGGTGCCATCGATGACCTGACTGACCTGACGGAGGGCGTGTAGTGGCGAGGAGTCGGAGTGGCACCCGGAACCGTCGGGGTCCGAGGAAGCCCCAGCGACGCGAGGAGTCCTCCGCTTCGGCGGTCGGCGTCGCGGAGCCGCGCGAGCGCGGCGCGATCGAGCTGCCGGCGACGATCACCGTCAAGGACCTCGCCGAGCGGTTGTCGGTCAACCCGGCGGACGTCATCCGCGAGCTCATCAAGAGCGGCATCTTCGCGACGATCAATCAGCTCATCGACCGCGACACCGCGTCGCTCGTCTCGTCGGAGCTCGGCTTCGAGGTCGCCGAGCCCCAGGCGACGAGTCCGGCCAATGGCGCCGAGATCGGCGTCGAGAGCCATGTCTCCGACGGGGCACGGAAGGAGGAGCTGTTCACCGAGGACGACGAGAGCGCACTCGTCGCTCGCGCGCCCATCGTGACGGTCATGGGCCACGTGGACCACGGCAAGACGAGCCTCCTGGACGCGATCCGGTCGACGACGGTCGCGGCGGCTGAGCGCGGCGGCATCACCCAGCACATCGGCGCCAGTGAGGTCACCAAGGACGGCCGCCGGGTGGTCTTCCTGGACACGCCGGGTCACGAGGCGTTCACCGCGATGCGCGCCCGTGGCGCCCGGGTGACCGACATCGCGGTGGTCGTGGTCGCCGCCGACGATGGCGTCATGCCGCAGACCCTCGAAGCCATCAGTCATGCCCGCGCGGCGCGTGTCCCGATCATCATCGCGCTCAACAAGATCGACAAGCCCGACGCGAACCCGGAACGGGTGAAGACGGAACTGACCGACGCTGGAGTGGTCATCGAGGAGTACGGCGGCGACACCCCGCTCGTCCCGGTCTCGGCGAAGGCCCGCAGCGGCCTCGACGACCTCATCGAGATGGTCCTCCTGGTGGCCGACCTCCAGGAGCTCCGGGCGAATCCGAAGCGGCCGGCCGTCGGCACGATCGTGGAGGCTCGCCTTGACCGCGGTCGCGGTCCCGTCGCGACGGCCCTGGTGATGACCGGGACGCTGCGCGTCGGCGACGTCATCGCGGTCGGCACGACGTTCGGCAAGGTCCGCGCCCTGGAGAACGACAAGGGCAAGCGGATCCCGAAGGCCGGTCCCTCGAGCGCCGTCGTCGTCCTCGGTCTCGACGAGGTCCCGGAGGCGGGCGACACGCTCGTCGTCGTGGCCGATGAGAAGTCAGCTCGCGCGCGCGTCGAGGAGCGCCGCGCTGCCGCGGCGGCCAGGGGCGGGGAGAGGAGTGGTCGCGCCACGCTCGAGGACCTCTACCGCCAGATCCAGGCCGGCCAGGCCAAGGAGCTGCGGATCATCCTCAAGGCGGACGTCTCCGGTTCGCTCGGCGCGATCACCCATGCGCTCGACCAGCTCGAGTCGCCCGAGGTCAAGATCAACATCCTCCATGCGGGCGCCGGCGAGATCACCGACAACGACATCCTCCTCGCGTCGGCATCGAACGCCATCGTCGTCGGCTTCAACACGAAGGTCTCCGACACCGCGCGACGGGCGGCAGAGACCGAGGGCGTCGACATCCGCCTGTACGACATCATCTACCAGCTCAGCGACGACATCGAGAAAGCGTTGAGCGGCCTCCTCGAACCGGAGGTCCGCGAGGTCGTCGAGGGTCGGGCGGAGGTCCGCCAGATCTTCCGCTTCGGCAAGAGCCAGGTCGTCGCCGGTTGCTACGTGACGGATGGCCGGATCGTCCGCGGCGGCGCCCGCGTCTGGCGGGGCGGCAAGGTCATCGCCACCGACCGGATCGACTCGCTGCGTCGCTTCCGGGACGACGCCCGCGAGGTGCTCGCGAACTTCGAGTGCGGCATCGGCCTGGCCGGTTTCGACGACTTCGTCGAAGGCGACATCATCGAGTGCTTCACGACGCAGACGGTCGCCCGCGCCGGCGCGGCCTGACCTCGAGCCGGCTCCTGCCAGGGCGGCTGCCGTGAGTCAGCGCATGGACCGGGTCGACGCGCTGCTGCGTGAGGAGATCGGCGCGATCATCGCCCGGGAGGCTGCCGATCCACGGATCGGGTTCGCGACGATCACGCAGGTGCAGACGACGCCGGATCTCCATCATGCGCTGGTCTGGGTGAGCGTCATCGGCCAACCGTCCGAGCGGAACGTGGCCCTGGAAGCCCTCCGGCGGGCGATGCCGTTCGTGCGCCACGCGCTCGGGGGTCGGCTCCGGCTGAAGCGCATCCCGGAGCTGCACATCCGGCTCGACGACACCGCGGAGCGCAGGACGCGCGTCCTCCGCCTGCTCGCCGAGCTCGACGCCGGTCTGACCCCGGAGGCCGACGAACCGCTCGTCGAGTCGCTCCCGACGCCGGTCCGACGCCTCCCGCACGAGGGCGACGCCCCGGACGCCAGCGCGGTCGCCGGGCCGCCGGTCGCTCGGAAACGGCGGTCCTTCAGACGGCCCGATGGCGCCCGTGGCGCGCGACGCCAGCGCCGATGAGCGGATCCCTCGAGAGCTACCTCGACGCGGTTCCGACATCCGTCGTCGAGCAGGTCGGGCGGGCCCGCCGGGTGCTCGCGGTGTGCCACGAGAACCCTGACGCGGACACGCTCGGTGCGGCGCTCGCCATCCGGCACCTGGTCCGCGCCCGCGGCGGGACGGCCGACGTCGTGTGCGGTGACCCCGTGCCGTCGCTGTACGACTTCCTGCCGGACGTGGGCGCGGTCCGGATGGACCCCGACCCGGCAGCGCACCACGACCTGCTGGTGGTCCTCGACTGCGGCTCCCTCGAGCGCATCGGGGCCGTCCGCGAGCGCCATCCGGCCGTCTTCGCCCAGCCGCCCCGGATCGTCATCGATCACCATGCCTCGAACGACGCCCGGAGCCCGACCGACTGGGTGGAGCCCGCCGCGGCGGCGACGTGCGAGATGGTCAGCCTGCTCGCGGTTCGGCTCGGCGTGCCACTCTCGAGCGGCGGCGGGAGCCTGGCGACGCTGCTCACCGCCGGCATCGTCATGGACACCGCGACGTTCGCCCACCCGAACGCGACCCCCCGGACGCTCGCCGTCACGGCCGCCCTCGTGGCCGCCGGGGCACCCTTGTCAGACATCTCGCGCCGGCTCTACCGCACGAAGCCGGACGTCCAGCTGCGGCTGTTCGGGCGGGTGCTCGCCGGGCTCGAGAGCGCCGCCGGCGGGCGGATCGTCCATGCCACCCTGAAGCTCGCCGACCTCGCCGCGACGGGTGCTGCCGCGAGTCACTCGGAAGGGATCATCGACCTGCTCGCCCAGTCCGAGACGGCGGACGTGGCGATCCTGCTCAAGGAGGTCGCTCCGGCAGAGACGCGCGTCAGCGTCCGGACGCGTGCCGGAGGCGTCGATGCGACCGTGCTGGCGAACCGCTTCGGCGGCGGCGGGCATGCCCGCGCCGCCGGTGCCACGATCGACGCGCCCGTCGGCGAGGCGAGGGCGTCCGTGCTCGCGGAGGCGGAACGGCTCCTCGACGCCGGCCCCGGCTGAGGGTCGCGCGTCGATGGACGGCGTCCTTGTCGTTGCGAAGCCCGCCGGTCCGACGTCGCACGACGTCGTCGCTTTGATCCGCAGGCTATCGGCCACGCGCCGGGTCGGTCACGGCGGCACACTGGATCCGTTCGCGGCGGGCGTCCTGCCCGTGTTCTTGGGCGTCGCGACCCGGTTGGTCGAGTATCACGGCGCGGATCGGAAGGCCTACCGTGCGACCGTCTGCTTCGGCGCCAGCTCGACGACGGACGATCTCGACGGCGAGCTCACGCCGGTCGACGCGGCGCCCGACCGCGCGACGGTCGAGATCGCACTCGCCCGACTCCGCGGCGACATCGTCCAGCGCCCGCCGGCGTTCTCGGCGGTCATCGTCGGCGGCAGGCGCGCGTACGCGCTGGCCCGCGCGGGGCAGCGGCCGGCGCTGCCGGAACGCCGGGTCACCGTCCACCGCCTCGATCTCGTGGCCTGGGACGACGCGGACCCGGCACGGCCGATCGCCGTCCTCGAGGTCGAGTGCGCGGCCGGCACGTACGTCCGCGCCCTCGCCCGGGACCTCGGTGTCGCGACCGGCGGTGGCGCCTACCTGGGGGCGCTGCTGCGGACCGCCAGCGGTCCGTTCCGGATGAGCGAGGCCATCGACCTCGACGAGATCCGTGCGGCGGCCGGCAGCGGGCCGGACGGCCTTCGGCGCTTGCTGCGCCCTCCGGAGACCGGTCTCGATGCCCTCGAGCGGATCGTCGTCTCGGATGCCGAGCGGCGGGATCTCGTCGAGGGCAGGTTCATCCTTCGGCCGTCCGTGTCGGGAACGGCGGACGGTGGGGCGCTCCTGGTCGCCGACGGGAACGGCGCGCTCGTCGGCGTCGCGCGGCGCGTCGGCGAGCGCCTTGCGCCGGACAAGATCCTCGTCGCCCGTGACCCGGCATGAACCGCGCCGCGGGAAGGATGGACGTCATCGGTGGCATCGACGCGCTGACCCGGGACGTCGGCCGGCTGTTCGTCGTCGTCGGCGTGTTCGACGGCCTGCACCGCGGTCACGCGTACCTGCTGCGTGAGCTGCGACATGCCGCCGCACGACGGCGGGCAAAGCCGGCGGTGCTGACCTTCGACCACCACCCGGACGAGATCCTCGCCGGCGCAGCGCCGCCGCTGCTGTGCGATCCGGAGGAGCGGCTGTCGCGGCTGGAACGGGCCGGCGTCTCGGTCACGATCGTCCAGCACTTCGACCTCGCCCTGCGGATGACCTCGTTCGACGCGTTCGTGACCCGGCTCGACGAACGGGTCGAGCTCGCCGGATTCCTCATGACGCCCGATTCGGCGTTCGGCTTCGAGCGGCGCGGCACGCCGGACGCGGTCGCCGGGCTCGGTCGGGCGCTCGGCTACGACGTCGAGCTCGTCGCCCCGCTCGAGCTCGATGGTCGAGCCGTCCGGAGCTCGGACATCCGGGCGGCGATCGCGGCAGGCGACCTCGCCAGGGCGGCGCGCGGCCTCGGGCGGCCGGTGTCCGTCACCGGTCGGTCGAAGCGCCTCGCCGCTGCGACAGAGCTGCGGACCGAGCTGCCGGTCGCCCTGCCGCCCGACGGCGCTTACGCCGCCGTCGCCGTGTCGTCGGGGGATCGGACCGGCGTCCGTCGCCGGCTCGTCGTCCGCTCCGACCGGGTCACGCTGGAGCCGCCGCTGGGCGTCCCGGATGGCGTCCGTGTCCGGGCCCGTTTGCCCGTTCCCACTCAGCCTGCTACCATCCGCCGGTCATAGCAAGGATCAGAAGAACAACGTTCGTGTCGGAGGAACGGTTGCCGCTCGCGCGGGACGAGAAGCAGGGGATCATCGCCGAGAACGCCATCACCACGGGTGATACCGGCTCACCGGAGGTCCAGGTCGCGCTCCTCACGGAGCGGATCAAGGACCTGACGGGCCATCTCAAGCGATTCCCCAAGGACAATCACTCGCGTCGCGGCCTCCTCAAGCTCGTCGGCCAGCGCCGCCGCCTTCTTGCGTACCTCGTGCGCAAGGACGGCGTGCGTTACCGGGCGGTCATCGCCCGGCTCGGATTGCGCCGCTAACCCCTCGCTCCGGACTCGCGGGGCCGCGGCCCCGGGGTCCCGGCAGGGCAGTCGGCCCCACCCGGTCGTCGCGCCAGGGTCGTCACCTCCTCCACGTCCAGGAGGACAGTCACCTCGTGTCCAAGGTCGTCCAGACCACCCTCGGTGGTCGCAACCTGACCATCGAGACCGGCAAGCTCGCGCTCCTCGCGGGCGGCGCCGTCACCGTCCAGTACGGCGACTCGGTCGTGCTCGGCACCGCGAACCGATCCGAGCCCCGTCCGGGACTCGACTTCTTCCCGCTGACCGTCGACTTCGAAGAGCGGATGTACGCCGCCGGCAAGATCCCGGGCGGCTTCATCAAGCGCGAGTCGCGCCCGTCGGAGGCGGCGATCCTGGCCGCTCGGCTGACCGATCGACCGATCCGGCCGCTTTTCCCCGAGGGCTACAAGGACGACGTCCAGGTCGTCCTCACGGTGCTCTCCACCGACCAGGAGAACGACCCCGACATCCTCGGCACGATCGCCGCGTCGGCGGCGCTGACGATCAGCGAGATCCCGTTCGGGGGTCCCGTCGGCGCCGTCCGCGTCGGCCGCATCGGCGGCGAGTTCGTCGTGAACCCGACGAACAGCCAGCTCGCCGAGTCGGAGCTCGACCTCGTCGTCTCCGGCACGCGGGACGCGATCATGATGGTCGAGGCCGGCGCGAAGCTGCTGACGGAAGACGTCATGGCGGAGGCCATCCTGTTCGGCCACCGCTCGCTCCAGCCGCTCATCGACGCCCAGGAGGAGCTCCGCGCGGCGGTCGGCAAGGCGAAGCGCCTCGGCTTCATCGAGACCGGCACCGGCTCGGTGCTGGACTTCGTGGCGGCCGTGGAGGCCGACCGTGAGCTCGTCGTCGTCGACGTCGAGACGACCGGCGTCGACACGACGCTGGCCGACCTCGTCGAGGTCGCCGGCGTCCGCATCAAGGGCGGCAAGGTCGCTGATCGCTGGTCCACCCTCGTCAAGCCGAGCCGACCGATCGTCGGCGTCCAGATGCACGGCCTGACCGACAAAGACGTGGCGAAGGCGCCGAGCCCGCGCGAGGCCGCCGAGCAGCTCCTGGCGTGGGCGGGTGAGGCGATCCTCGTCGGCCATAACGTCGGCTTCGACCTTGGCTTCCTGTCGGAGGCGCTCGGCGGCCGGACGTTCGCGCCCGGAACGTACCTCGACACCCTGAGCCTGGCGCGCGAGGGCTACCCGACCGGCAGCGACAACTTCAAGCTCGGCGAGCTGTCCCGCTTCTTCGGAATCGAGCTCGGAACGAGCCACCGTGCACTGCCGGACGCCGAGGCGACCGCCGCGCTCGTGCTCCGCTTCGCCGCGGACCTGCCGACCCGGCTCGACCGGCTCCACGATGGCATCGCCGAGGCCATCCGAGCCACCCGGACGGATCCCGACCGCGCCGCGGCGCAGCTCGAGGCGGCCCGTCGCGAGGCGCGCGTCGCGAAGAGCCTGTTCACGCTCGTCCACAAGAAGACCGTCCGCGAGCTCGTCCTGTCCGAGGGCGTCCGGATGGATGGCCGTGGCCTCGACGAGATCCGGCCGATCTCGGTCGAGGTCGGAGTGCTGCCGCGAGCCCACGGCTCCGGCCTGTTCACGCGCGGCCAGACCCAGGCGCTGACGATCGCCACCCTCGGCGCCTCGTCCGACGTCCAGCGGATCGACACGATCGGTCCGGAGACGGAGAAGCGCTACCTGCACCACTACAACTTCCCGCCGTACAGCACCGGCGAGAACAAGCCGATGCGCGGCCCGTCGCGGCGGGACATCGGCCACGGCAACCTCGCCGAGCGGGCGCTCCTGCCGGTCCTACCGAGCTCCGAGGAGTTCCCGTACGTCATCCGCCTCGTCTCCGAGGTGGTGACCTCGAACGGCTCGACGTCGATGGCCTCGACCTGCGGCTCCACGCTTGCGCTCATGGACGCGGGCGTGCCGATCAAGGCGCCCGTCGCCGGGGCGGCGATGGGCCTCGTCACCGAGGGCGGCAAGTTCGCCGTCCTGACCGACATCCTCGGCAAGGAGGATGCCTTCGGTGACATGGACTTCAAGGTCACCGGCACCCGCGACGGCATCACCGCGCTGCAGATGGACATCAAGGTCAAGGGCATCGACGAGGCGATCATCCGGGAGGGCCTCCGCAAGGCGCTCCAGGCGCGCCTGACGATCCTCGACAAGATGGTCGAGGTCCTGCCCGCGGCGCGCACCGAGATGTCCGACTTCGCGCCGCGGATCATCACCATCAAGATCAACCCGGAGAAGATCCGCGAGGTCATCGGCAAGGGCGGCTCGATGATCCGCAAGATCCAGGAAGAGACCCAGACGGAGATCAATGTCGAGGACGACGGCACGGTCGAGATCGCGGCCGTGTCGGGTGAGAACAGCCGCAAGGCGATCCAATGGATCGAGAGCCTGACCCGCGAGGTCGAGGTCGGCGCGCTGTACCTCGGCAAGGTCACCCGGATCATGACCTTCGGCGCGTTCGTCGAGATCCTGCCGGGCAAGGAGGGTCTCGTCCGGATCGGCGAGCTCGCCGACTACCACGTGCCGTCCGTCGAGGACGTCGTGTCGGTCGGCGACGAGGTCATGGTCGTCGTCGTCGAGATCGACCGCCAGGGCCGCGTCAACCTGTCGCGCAAGGCGGCGATGCAGCGCCACCTGGCGGCCGGACCCGTCTGAGCGGATCGTCGCCCGGGGACCGGGTCAACGATCACGGGGCGGTCGGAAGGCCGGCGGTCGCGTGGTATCCTCGGG